>Ga0123352_10019346_pt1 | contig 10863 bp, 6 predicted proteins | sample TergutLab28metaG_FD_89700 | JGI IMG/M metagenome (GOLD analysis project Ga0123352, IMG submission 89700) | Labiotermes labralis P1 segment gut microbial communities from Petit-Saut dam, French Guiana - Lab288 P1 | ecosystem: Host-associated > Arthropoda: Insects > Digestive system > Gut ... | reverse complement strand
GGTAGATAAGATGCCGACATTTATGTGTGTGTGTGTGTTTTTATATATATATATATATGTGTGTGTGTGTGTGTGTGTGTGTGTATAAAAATTGCACATTTTTGTATCAAAGCGGTCTAGCAGTATATCATAAGCCGTGTGTAGTAAGGACTTTAAAAAATGTACGTTTCTAGATTCAAACAGCAGGCAAACCACCACGGATTTCATTGCAGGCATTTAATATACGCAGAACATGTAACATGTCCCTTGTCACGATTGACATAAAGATATGTTACATCAATACTTCAGACAGGATAACAGTAGTGGTTTGTCAAGCATGCTGGCCAAAAGAATCTCAAAATATTGTCTTTTGCTGTCGGTCTCAGACGTCCCTAAAATTCGAAATATGTAATCACCGTTATAAACCTCTATTTTCTAAATTGGAATTACTTTCACAAAAAAAATACAACACTTATAAAATTACATCAAATGCCTTCTGTCAGTTGCGAAGCACTTTGAAACAGTTCACAATTCTGATCGCCGGACAGTCATATTGCTGTTAGTACCGCACAGTGCACATGATATGTCATCACATGTCACATTAACAGTACATAATCGCAGAAACAAAATTATACTGAAATAGTACTGGAAAATACCAAAAGATGGAGGAAGTTAGGTAGTGAATTTAACACATCAGTAAAAAAAAAAATTTGTGCAAACAACCGCTCAATTTAATATTATTTACATTTATCTCAGCATAGAAGAGAATAAGAAATGGTTGTCGCGCTAAATGATGTTGAATGTAGATTGGAAAATCTTTTCCGGAGAAATAGGGACCGGCTTTTCTCTTATTTAAAACAAATATATACTTCTGAATTCATTGTATTACTTGGGCACAAATAGCATGGTTATATGTGACTTTATGGGATTGCCGTATTGTCCATCATTATCTCATAAAGGCACATTTTAAAAAAAGGTATTGAGTATAAACTGCATGTTTTGATTTTCACTACATCCTGTGTCCGAAACATTTATTGTAAGAAAAAATGAGCAAGACATTGTCATCCGGATACCACACCAGCCCAACCAAACCACACCGTAACACCAACACACATCGAACCAGAACAATACAACCCATGAAATAACTCAACAAATAAGTCGCAAGATCCTGAGGATGGATGTATTAACATCCGAAACGTGTTGAGCATTAAATAATGAAATAATAAAGGAAATGACATCAAGTTGGTCTTTCTTTACTCAACTATCAAGATGATGTACAGTCCAATAAAAATAAGATTCACATTATCATAAGTGTGCATATGTCTTCAAGTAAAGTAACCGTTATTAGAGTCAGATTTTCATTAAAATCGAATTTTCTCAACAAATTTCTGAAAAATACTCAAGTTCTAATTTTCAAAAACACTGTCCTCTCGTAGTCGAATTGTTCCATACGGACGAACGGATCGACGGACACACAAACAGGAAGAAAACATTAGTTGCTTTTCCGCAAATTTGCGAAGGCAACTGAAATCTAATTCAAAATCAAATAGCTATGTATAAGTCCATTGTTCCCAATATACTCTATTTTCCATAGATTTGTTACTTGAAATCTTCTATCCTTTCAATGATTGTGATATTGTGTACAACCTTTTGCAGAATTGGGGAGATTACACAGATATGAGTCAAGGAGTGGTTGCTTACGTAACCTGCGCTTGTGACGTGCTTCTGATCTGTTGGTGTGGAACTCAGCTGACACAACACGTAATACAAAATGTATTGTTGTAACTGTTGTTGGCGTTGTTAACACAATACTTTCATAACGAGTACCGAGAAACATATCAACTGAGAAATTATGGCCCAGTTTAAATACTGAGGTTTTTTGTTCCATACCCGGCATTGTGCGTTAAAATTTCTTTAGTAAATCTAGAAACCATGTTTTGAAGTATCTTACGACTTATAAGGTGTTAATAATACGAAACAAATAAGAATTACTTTTACTTTTTAAGTTTAATCACGCATTTATTTTTGATTAGGTTTGAAAAATTATTGGCCACATATACAAAATATATTTTTAAGTCGTAAAATGTATGATTATTAATTCCATTTCAGAAGCGAATTACGCATTTAAAATTGATTTGAATATTTTAAAACACTGGCCAGAAACAGGAATCAAAATTCTAAATTAGATTTCACTGTTGTAATATGCTCCATCTTCCATGTATAAATCAGAATCATGAAACACAAATAACAAAAAAAACTACATTATTTTTGAAGTAATATAATCACACTTATCTCACCTACAGTGGGCCGAGTAGCGTAGTCGGTATAGCGACTGGCTACGGCGTGGACGGTCCGGGGATCGAAACCCGGTGAGGGCGAGATTTTCCGCACCTGTCCAGACCGGCCCTGGGGCCCACCCAGCATCCTGTACAATGGGTACCGGGTCTTTCCCGGGGGTGAAGAGCGGCCGGGTCGTGATGCTGACCCCTCTCTCCCTTCTAGTGCCGTGGTCAAGCAAGAGTAGAGCTATATCTCTACTCCTCCTATGGGCCGCACCGCCTGTACAGAGCCTCAGTGCCTGTACAAGGGTGCACTTCTTATCTCACCTACACGCTGGAATAAACTCACTAAAACAACGCTTCAAACATCACTCTACACAGACTAAGCAATTTTATCTCCGAAATTATTAAGCTTTACAGAATTTTAACCTATAATTTTATTACTTAAATAATTTTAACTGATATTATAACAATGTTTAATTGTTATGGGACAAGGACACAATTAATCATACTTTCCCTTTGTATTCTTGAAATTATTTTAATCTGAAGATGCCTGCAATAGCGGGCGAAACATTTTGGAAAAAAAGAAGTGTAGTTAAAATAACTCTGAATATTGAAGTGCATTTCGTGGGTTATTTGTTTATTACTAACTTACATTACACCAATTAAGAAATTATAAACATTTTTCCTTTGTCAAATTACAAGTATGTTGGTCAGGTTATACTTTAGCATCTTATACCTTGTATATTAGAATACGACAAAATTTATGGCTTCATAAATAAAGTTTTATTCCTGTGTAACGTAATCTACACAAGTGACAGGAAAGTAACACAAAGAGTTTCTAAATATTTCATCAGTTTTAGCAGTTCCACTATTCAGCACCACATGCGGTACATTAATGTAAGTATATCATACTGTACTGTTAAAGATCAATGTCAGCAGTCTAACCACATAGCGAACTGAACAAGTGTTGCTGTAAGTAGGAAACAGAACTGCGACGGTAGCAGAATTGTAAATTTAACTCACTGGAAATGGCACCAAACCGTACGGTGTTACAACATTTAAACGGTCGTGCCTAGTGGGGTATGAAATCGGCTAGGAACACTACAGTTTGTTGACACTACAGCAATAGTGCAACGTACAACAAGGTATGTTGCGGGCGGTCAAATACAGCAGGTCGCTATGCAGCATTGGTGATTGTGTATTTTTGCAATTTCGTATTATTTTTGACAAAACTGCTATACAACCCAGACAAAAAAAATTAATGATTCCTGGTTAAATGCTAATAATATTCATATTATTCTCGAGTGATATACTTGGATAATAAAATTATTAAAATAATGGTCCTTATTTCAGGAAATATTATTTTAATACTGTAATAAAAAACGAATGCGTGGTTAGCAATTAAAATAGATATGAATAATATTTCTGTTTACGTAACATCTAGAATATCATAGACCAAAGGTGGCTAAACAGTCGATATGTGATCTACCTGTCGTCGTGATCAGTTGTTTTGTGGATCGAAGACACGTATTTTTTCTAAAAATTATTATTTGCCGCCCCAGAAATATCACAGTCTCTCTGTTTGACAGCATTATTTTGATCAACCTACCTTTGCGAAGACGCTTTCAAAAAGGTTAGGATAACTAACTAAAAATAACGAAGCCCTCCTACACTGAAAATTTAAAATACTGCTTCCTTTTGTGTCTAAGTGAACATGAACATTCTTCAGTAAGTTATAGCAAGATATGCAGCGTCATACAGCAACATCGCAATAGAAAAATTAATAAAGAACACCTTGTAAGGTCGGTAAATTATTTCATTTCGAAAAGTCAAATTTTAATGAAAGAAACAGCTGTATTTTTGTACTTGTGATAATATTACTTTATATTACAATTCTTTGCGTATTTCACATATTTAAATATTATTTTCTACGCTGTATCACGAAACACATTCTGTCTGCAGAGCAGTTCAATGGGACTGAATGTCTGGCCACCTGTGTCATAGAGGGATTGGATAAATCAACAGGCAGTAAGTAACTTTCGACATAGAATTGGGTCCACAAGGGTAAAATAAATAAATAAATAAATAAATATCGTTTTGAAGTACCAAGAACATGAAAACTTCCTACTAGTAGGGAGTAGTGTGGCAGAACAACTTGTGAGAGTCTATGAGTTGAAGTTTAGTCAAGATATTACTGTGTTAGGGATATTTTTTAGATTATCACAATCTGACAGCACGTGTATACCGAGCTTGCGAAATTTCTGATACATTAGTTGTACTGCTGCGCAGTTCAGAGATCCTTAATACATTAACTGTGAAAAGTTACAGGCGGAGAGTGTGAGAGACGCGGCATTCGGGTGCGAATGGTTGGGAACTCCTATCCCAATTCAGAGATGCTTGAAGTTCATCATTGCTACAGCTAACAAGGAGTTCCACCTGACAGCGGGGAAGTTTGTTCCGGTGTCAAACATGACCATGATGAACGTATGTATCTAACATTATGATTACGCTACAACATGATAATGAATAATATAGTTTTATATAACACTGTACATGGAGGAAAAGAAATTATATCGATGATATAGTGTAAGAGGAACTATCCGTCTCTGAGTGACACTTACTCTGTCTGACATGTACGGCCCTCTCGTGCCACTGGGTAGGTTGAAGACTCATTCACCCGAAATATTAATCTCACACTTCGTACTAATGGATCGGTCAACATCCTACTTTAACTCAATTATTATACCAACCACTGCACTTACATAAAATTTATAAAATTTACACACTAAAACATTAAAACATTAAAAACGCTCCGAGATATTTCAGTCCTAGGACCATCATCAGGGAGCCTTGCTAAAGTCATATTATAAAAAGTCACTTAAATTTCTCTGTACCGGTTGCGTATTGTGGCAGCATGCCACGGCATGCAACATTGATAAAATTAATCAACAGGTTTTATTTGCTGTATATCACTCCTGTGGACAATAGTCATCCACACGAGCAGTACGTCGAAGGTGTCGTCCGGCTCCATTCCAGTTAGAAAAAAAACACAAACAAACAGCAATAGTTCGTTGCACTGCACAGTGAACACAATTCAGGGAGCAACGAATGGACTTCGATATTTAAGACTACGATTAACTGTGAGAAATCTGCAAAGGCAGAACAAAAACTGGTTAACCTGGCACACAAGACTACAAGTGACAGAAGGCCAGCACATCCCATATGACATACTTCAGATAAACAAAAAAGATCCTCACCTGTCAGAAGACACTGTAAATCCACAGGATAAGTTCGTCATATTGGAGACTATTCGACAACACGCACAACCCCGCTGAATTCTCCTATCATGGCCTCGTATACATTAAAATATTTGTGCTTGACTTTATTAATTAATGTTTTAATATATCCCCAGCACATCGTGTTGTCTTCCATAACAAAAATGGTTTAATATAGCCTTGTTTCTGTTTGGTAATTTCGTGCTTAAAATGTGATGAAATGAAAATTTAAATATTTATAGATGCAATTTAGTTATTAAGTTGTGCCTGGAAGATTAAGATCCCTAAGACTATATTAGTTAAGAAAATCATTTTCTTTTTCATGTAAGGGAATTCGTTTTTATTATACTGAATCTCGCTACTTAACACGGTACCAAATCTGTATTATAAATATAAAGTTGTATGTATTGTATATCGAGATTTAAATAATGCTTTGCATAAGGCTAGTCTTGTTAAACAAATGAGACTGACTTACATTAGTTTTGCAACTTTACGTACAGCATTTTCACTCTCTTTCACCGATATATGGTCTTTCCGAATCGAAGCGGTTTTTATATTTCTCGCTTTAGATTTTCCTTTTGAATGAATTGATAAAGGCGAAAAGTGTAAAAAGCCATTTCACCAAACGTTAATGATACAAGATGGAGGAAGAAAAATGGTGGCCGTGACCAACTGTGGTTCAGTTTCGTTTAACCACCGAAAGTGAAAGCGTAAACAGTCATGCCACTGCATGTTTCTCGATAGTAAAAAAATAGTGCTTCTTTTTGTTGTGAGGATTCTTTTTGTATCTTCTGTTTGAAATAAACTGCTATGCTTTTAAATGCAACAACGAAAATACCCCTTTCATGACAGATGTAACGAAATAACGAGTGTGCGTTTGAAATATGAAAGCTGAACACCAAGAAAACAAAGGACTAGTAAAATTTTACTACAGAAAATTCTGCAGGAAAAGAAATTTCCCTAACTCATAACAGAGAAAACAAAATTACAAAATAAAAACAATTCATACTACAAATTGTGCTGAGCTAATAACACAGAAAACCTAGGCGACATTTATGTGCTGCATTTGTTTTGGTTGAAACAATCACTTTCTTCCCTGCGTTACGTTCGTATTTCACGACTCTCAGTGCCAACAGAGGGACACAGACATACAAATTTACACATTTCAATAAAGGGACACGCACATTTTGTGTATGTGTGTTATGGCAAAATAATTTATTATTGTACGGGTAGGGGTTCCGTACTGAAAACTGTTTTATAATAATTCTCTCTTGAATGATCAGAAAATAATTTCCATAAATTAACGACATATAATTTTCCACTGTAACTGCAGTGTCTATTCAAATCATTATCACTGCCACGTCACCATGTCTGAGGACAGAAATGTTCTGCATACCGATTGCGTACAGCACATGCAGCTTTTGTATGGTTATTGCTGTCAATAAAAGCGACATTTATCATCCCTTCTGCTGTGTCCTTAACGTGTAGCAGCCAACTACCAGATGAGGTTTTCCTTCTTCCCACACTTCGATGTTGGCTATTCCGTCAAAGAAATGAGAGTCCGGCAGCGGAATTTTGCCTAAGCTCATTGTGTAGAATAAGAATGACTTTTGGTGGTAGAACTGTGTTTCAGCTTGCAATGCCACCAACTTTTCTCACACTTAGACTTTTAATTCCATTGCCCGAAATGAATTTTCTGACATATGTCTCGCACTCCACAGTAAATGCATATATTCAAATTCTTGTTTTCTTAATGGTCTCTTCAAAGAACACATTTTCAAAATATTTCTTCTGAGAAGGAGAATAACTGAGAAGAAGAGTAATATGAACCACACAAATCCTGTAGCAGGCGTATTAAGAATATTTATATACGGTGCTTCTTCGAATAAACATTTTTAAAACAACACTGCTTGTTTCAATATTCCATTAATAAAGAATAGATGTAGGGAAATTTGGCTAGTACCCACACTAGATAAAAGAAATTACTCTGTGGCCCTTCTGAGAGTAATAAAATTTATAACCACTTTTTCAAGACACTGAATGTGATTATGTTTTCAATCAATGACGTCGGTGCAATGTGGAATATCCAAACGTGACTCACAATATTGCAATAATTTTTTCCATTCCTCCATATTGACTAGAACCTCTAAAATCTTAGCACAGTATTTCAATACGGCAAATTAACTATTATTATTTATGATTATATAATTTATATTAATAATAAATACTTCAAATAAAACCCACAATAAAATAAATTTGCGAAAGTATAAGTATTGAAGTTCTTAATATTTTGCAGACAGAACATATGTAATGTTCATTGTTGCAGATTAACCTATTAGAAAATGTGAGGCTGGATAGAGAAGCTGAAAATTAAACTCGTGATTGCGAAGAAAATTCTGAGGAAACAGAATTTAAAAATGGAAAAACTTATGAATTAACAGAAACGAAGATTGTCTGGGAACGGTGGGCTTGAGCCACCGAAGCTTATGTGTAAATGTATGCGAAAAGAAGAAAAAGAAGGGAAGATAACGGAGTGTATGAATTGTGGGCATCTGGGAATTTAATGTGTAGATAGCTCCAGTGGTAATTTAATGCAGTTTACCAAGTCTGCAAAGCACCAGAAAATGCAATTGATTACATTTTGCACATATAGCCGTGCAGCTACAAGTAGTTTTCTAATTTATCAACAAAGATTTAAGCGTGTTACGGTGGAAGAACATCTATATAAGTTGTCGGAAAGAAGTTCCACCATTCTTGTCCAAAGAGAAAACAGCTGCAGGATGATACAGGAACCATACTTATTGCAAATTTTTTTAATGCAAAAAAAGCTTTAACTAAGAAATTATTAACATTTTTTAATAATCACACAATAAAATTTTAAATTAATATAGAATACACTCCAATTCATTTGGAAAATATTTAGATTTTTAAAAACGAATTTTATAAAGAGAAAAATGATATAACATTCCCACAGACTTGCTGGAAAAATTTTCAGCTTTACTTTTCTTGCTATAATGACGTTCTCTAAGCATAGATATTTAGCCTCTTAAGATGCATGGGAGGAACTTGCGAATGATATTCTTGGGACATGGCCTAAAGTTTCAAGTTTAAAAAAGTATTCACCAGCAACCAAACAAGTATGAGTGACCTCTGACTTCAGACACACAGGAAGACATTTCTTATATAAGTATTCCGTTTTCTTACGCAGTGTTCTAATTTGTTAGCTCCACTTAAATTTTCTTCAGATATTTTTGTGTGGTTTCTGAATAAGTATATATCTTCACTTTCCCATCTTTATTATAAGTGCTTAATGGGCTATTGTGTAGATTCACATAATCCTGGTTTCCCCCACAAACAACCCTTGTTTTGTTTTCTATTTATTCATAAATCTTTTTAACTTAATTGGTTAAACAATCAGAAGAAAAACTAATACCTAAAATCACGAGGTCAGCTGGCGACACTTCCAAATATTGCATGGTGTTCAAAGTTGTAAAAAATATGTACGGAATTTAGTCAATCAATTTCATTAACTCTGGATGATTCGTTCGTGACGATGATTCAGGATGAACAATTAAAATCTCCGTCAGGTTTTTACATATTTGATTGTTATTGGTAGCCCATTTATGGAAGTAAAACCCTTCGATACTCTCTCATATAGCCCATTTTCTTCCTCGCATATACTTGTAAGAACCATAATATCTTCATTTCTAACACACAGGTAATCAATCCCTTTACAGTCCTGGTCGAGCCCATAGGGATATAAGAGTTTGGGGCTCCCAGAATTTCTAGACATTCGGCACATGAAGGTGGTAATGTTGTCAGCCTCACGCTCTGGCTGCCTGCACGTCCCAGGAGATATTCCTGGTGCTTATTCATGTTACAGGCTGGGTCGAAAGCAGGGCAATATTGAGGCTACAAGGAATAAGTCAATCCAATGACATCATCGACAATCGAACCCACGACCTTGAGACTTGTAGCGCAGTGCCTGAACCAACTGCACCACCGCGTACCATTCTATTTTAGCAAAATTATACGAACTGTCGAAAGCATGTTGGGAACACAACAGAAGGCCAAAGTTTATGTAAACTCCGCATTGAATCAGTAATACGGAGAAAGTGAAAGTGAAAATTCTGTACGTAAAGGCAAAAACCTTACACAACTAAGTACCGCTTATTTAAAACAGCCAACCATGTCCCACTTAAAATTTTAAATATCCATTATACCGTCCATACATCATCAAAAGTTACATTAAAGAATTGATAATATCTAAAGTACCGAGATTCAGCGTAATAATAAACAAAGCCTCTTACGCCAGAACTACATTACATTACATTACTAGTAAATTCATATGATTAGGCGGATGAATTATTGATATTACATCTAAAAGTACTTAAAGTTTCGTTTCAACATGTACAGGCGGACCCCCGTATCCACGGGTAATAGGTTCCAAAATCTACCGCTGCTATGTGAAACCGCGGACAGTACCGAACGCTATACGAGTATATATAATGTGATATTCGTGTAACATACACAAATACGGCGAAGTTTAATTGATATGTTACGAACAGTAAGACATTACCAACTTTAAATAAAATTATAATAAAGTGTAGTGTAAACTACATTGTACATTTACAGTGTACGTTCTCTCTCTCTCTCTCTCACACACACATGCGTATGAAACTAAGGGATTCTGACGTTTCAGACAAATCCTATAGCAATGAAAAAAATACATTATCTGTACTGTACAGCATCAAGTACATTTTCAAGGGGTGACGGAACAATAAAAATCATGCTTCCTATTAAAGCGCTAAATAAGGAATGAAAAAAGTGTTACTGTTACACATTTTACAATGAAAATCAATTTACGTACCTGTACATAATCTGTAATAAGAAAATTTTATTTGTTAGAAAAGTCTTAGCCTCTTGTGTATATTCACCGGCTTCTCCATTCTTCTTGTTGCTTTCTAAACACAAACACTGCGATAACGTGGCAACTAATTCTAACAGCGAGAATTCTAGAAACATAATGATGGCAAGTTTAAGGGTAAGCGTGGGTACGGGGACAAAGGAAGATCAGTCCAGTACAGGGTGTGTTTGGGCTGCTGGATTTCACCATGTTAGGGCCCGTTCTGGCTTGTCGAGCGTTTTGTGACTTATGAATCGTTTATTTCTTTAATTTTCCATATTTTTTCGGGCAGCAATAAACCTCGGATAACTAAAACCGCGGACACAGAATCCACGGATATGGGAGTCCGCCCGTATTATTACAGCGGTATAATTATAATAATATAATAATAAGTATAATAATAATTTTCATCATCATCATC
>Ga0123352_10019345_pt1 | contig 10863 bp, 8 predicted proteins | sample TergutLab28metaG_FD_89700 | JGI IMG/M metagenome (GOLD analysis project Ga0123352, IMG submission 89700) | Labiotermes labralis P1 segment gut microbial communities from Petit-Saut dam, French Guiana - Lab288 P1 | ecosystem: Host-associated > Arthropoda: Insects > Digestive system > Gut ... | reverse complement strand
TTTGAAACTTCGGCAGCAGCAGAAATAATCACCGTTCCGGGTGAAAAAACGCGCTCGCCCGATTTGTATTTTTGCGTCATCGAAAGACTGTCTTTTCCGGTCGGAATGTTAATTCCCAATTCGCAAGCAAAATCACTGCACGCTTCAACCGCTTTGTACAATCGCGCATCCTCGCCCGCATTTTTGCAAGGCCACATCCAATTTGCCGAGAGCGAAATACTCGCCAAACCATCGGCAAGCGGCGCCCAAACAATATTTGTCAGTGCTTCGGCAATTGCCATAACCGAGCCTGCTTCGGGATTTGCCAACGCAACCAACGGCGCGTGTCCAATCGAAGCCGCCATTCCTTTTTCGCCACGATAATCCAACGCAGCAGCGCCGAGATTTGCCAACGGAAGCTGAAGTTCGCCAACACATTGTTGCTGAGCGATTTTTCCCGTTACCGAACGGTCAACTTTATTCGTAAGCCAATCCTTGCAAGCAACTGATTCGACTTGCAAGACATTTTGTATATATTCTAAAATTTTGTTTTCGTCAACTTCAACCGCCGAAAATTTTTCATCAATCGTATTGTCCGCCATAATGGTGCGCGGAGTACTTCCGAACAAATCGCTCAACGGCAAATCAATCGGTTTTTTGCCATCGGCTTGCTCAAAAACCAATTGCATATCGCCTGTCGTTTCACCCACAACGTACATCGCTGCGCGCTCGCGGTCAGACAAACGTTGTAAACGCGCCACATCTTTTTCTTTTATCAGCAAACCCATTCGCTCCTGACTTTCGTTTCCGATAATTTCTTTCGCGCTCAAAGTCGGGTCGCCGACAGGCAATTTCGCGATTTCGATTTTTCCGCCCGTGGCTTCCACCAATTCCGAAAGACTGTTCAAATGTCCGCCTGCGCCGTGGTCGTGGATTGAAACAATCGGATTATCGTCAGATTCCGAAAGTGCGCGAATGACGTTCGTAACGCATTTTTGCATTTCGGGATTTGAGCGTTGTACGGCGTTCAATTCAATCGAATTATCGTATTCGCCTGTTTCGACCGACGAAACCGCGCCGCCGCCCATTCCGATACGATAATTATCACCGCCCATTACAACAATTTTTTCGCCCGCTTCGGGTTTTCCTTTCAAAGCATCCTCGCGTTTTCCGTAACCGATTCCGCCCGCGAGCATAATCACTTTGTCGTAGCCGTAAGTTTTGTTGTTTTCCTCGTGCTCAAAAGTCAGCACCGAACCGCAAATAAGCGGTTGTCCGAATTTATTTCCAAAATCCGAAGCACCGTTCGAGGCTTTGACAAGAATTTGTTCGGGCGTTTGATACAACCAAGCGCGCGGATTGATGTGTTTTTCCCAAGAATTAAAACTCTCCCCAAACCCCTCTCTCAAAGAGAGGGGCTTTTCCAATCGCGGATAACTCGTCATATAAACTGCCGTTCCGGCGATTGGCAAAGCCGCTTTTCCTCCGCCGAGACGGTCGCGAATTTCACCGCCTGCTCCTGTTGCTGCGCCGTTAAACGGCTCAACGGTGGTTGGAAAATTATGTGTTTCGGCTTTCATCGAAAGCACGGATTCGATTTCTTTTGTTTGAAAAAAATCGGCAACTTCGCCCGATTTTGGCGCAAATTGCTCGATTTTTGGTCCTGCGTTGAAAGACACATTATCTTTGTAAGCCGAAACGAGTTTGTTGGGATTTTCAGCCGACGTTTTTTTAATCATACTGAAAAGCGACATCTCTTTTTCCTCGCCATCAATGATAAATTTTCCGTTGAAAATTTTGTGTCGGCAATGCTCCGAATTTACCTGCGAAAATCCAAACACTTCGCTGTCAGTCAGTTTGCGACCAAGTTTTTGGCTCACACCGTTCAAATAATCAATTTCCTCCGCACTCAACGCCAAACCTTCCTGCTCGTTGTACGCTGCAATATCATCAATTTCCAAAATCGGCTCGGGAAGTTTATTTATCGTGAAAATTTCCTGATTCAATCCTTCATAAATACCTTGAAGCATTGGGTCGAAAATTTCCCCTTTAGGGGAATTAAAAGGGGTTAATTCCTCCATACGTAAAACGCCGTTGATTCCCATATTTTGGGTAATTTCAACGGCGCAAGTACTCCAAGGCGAAATCATTTCGCGTCGCGGTCCGACGAAAGTTCCGTCGATTGTCGGCTCGGCGAGTAATTGCGCTTCGCCGAAAAGCCACGTGAGTTTTTGGATGTCGCTATCAGTTAGCGAATTGTTGGTTTGCACTGCGTAAATGCGTTGGTCGGAAGTCTGAAAGAAATAAATCATAAAATTGTTAATATCAAGAGTTTGTAAATGGAGTTACACAAGAGGAAAAACAAAGTTCAATTTTTGTGCAAAGGTAATATTTTTAAATGGGTTTGGAAAGAGGAAAATGAATGTGTGAATACAAAAAAATGCTAATGTGAAAATTGTTGAATTTACACATTAGCATTTTGGTATATTAGCACATTTTTTATCTTGCGAAAAGAGAATTTACACTTCGCAATGATTTTGCTCTCGTATCGCCGTAACGATGAAAATCCCAACCAAATTCGACACCTGCCGGTCTTTGAGTTGTTGAGAATTGCCCTCCAGCTTCATCGAAAGCACTATACATTATGTTCCAACCTTTTCTAAAGCTCACATTTATTCTCTCTCCATCAATTTCGCCTATCATAGAAACATTTCTGTCGACATAAAACCACGCAGCTATATAAAATCTTTCGTCGCTCTCTGCGATAAACGCGAAATCTCCAATGGGATTTCCATCGCTATCGAAACCGAAAAATTCAAACGCAACAAATATTTTTGCTTCTTTGTCGCTTATCGTAACTCCTTCTCCGACTTCTTCCTCGTTCCATAATGGGAACAGAAATCTATCATCCAAAGTGGCAGGAAGATTTAATGTAAAACCATTGTTTACAAATGGTGCTTGGGCAATTACATCAATAGAAAGTTCGCCATCGACCCAATTGAAGTCGCCAATGAGCTTCACCGTTGTTACACCGCTTGTGTTTCCAGTTACATTCGTAGCTCTAATTTCTGTAACCGTTCTACCCGGACTATCCGGCTCATCGTTGTTACACGAAGTAAAATTTACCACTGCCAAGCTCATTGTGAGCAATAATCCAATGTTTAAAAAACGTTTCTTCATTTTGAAGTTTTGAGTTTAACGTCTGCTCCTTTAAACAGACAAAAATTTAGTTTTAAGTTTTAATTGCGTTATTTTGGCACAAAAGTAATGAATATTTTTGAAAAATGGGTCTTTTCGGTGATTAAAATTTCAACGCAATTTTGGCACCGAGATGTTGTATAATGGAATTTCCGTGATAATTGAACGTTCCGAATTCATTTGTTTCGGTAAGCAAGAGAGACGCGGCATGCCACGTCTCTACACAAAATTTGCAAAGAAAATATTTTTCCGATTTTATCTTGCGAAAAGAGAATTTATATTTCGCAATGATTTTGATTCTGTTTCCGCAGGATATGTGTGCAATCCACCACCGCGAATGGAAAAATGCCATTGAAAATTTGCGTCTGCTGGCCTTTGAGTTGTTGTTAAATAAAAATAGGTTTCATCGACAAGTTCGTCAATTAAATATACTCTATTCCAACCTCTTTTGAGGTTTACATCGATTTTTTCCTCATCGATTTCTCCTCTAATGGAAACATTCCTATCTGCATAAAACCACACAGTTTCGCCCCAAAAACGCTCGTCGCGAACACTAAATCTGAATTCCCCAAAAGGTCTGTTATTGCTGTCGAAACCGTAAAGTTCTCTAAACAACATAAATATTCTTGCATCTTTGTCGCTTATCATAACTCCTTCTGCTTCCTCGAACAATGCATCAAGCGGAAAGAGTAATCTATCAGACAAAGTTCGTGGAAGGTTTAATGTGAAACCATTGTTTTCAAACGGAACTCTAAATCTACCGAAAAATTCATCGTCGCCACGAATTCCTGCCGTTACTACATTGCTTGTGTTTCCGATAATATTTTCGACTTTGATTACATTTGGTCTGTCAGGCGCATCCCAACTGCACGAGGTAAAGTTTACTATCGCAAAACTCATTGCGAGTAATAATCCGATGTTTAAAATACTTTTTTTCATTTTATTGCGATTTTTGTGTTATTTTCGACTACAAAAATACGAAATGTTCTGAAAAATCAATCTTTTTAACATTAAAATTTGCAAAGAAAATATTTTTCCGATTTTTATCTTGCCAAAAGAGATTTTATGCTTCGCGATGATTTTGCTCTATTGATGACTAATAAAATACCATTGAAACTCTACGCCTGCCGGTCTTTGAGTTATTCTTGAACCGATGCGGTTGACCTCATCATAGAAATCGTACATCATATTCCAACCTGTTCTTAATCTCATATTGAATTCCAGCGTACTATATCTGCCTGTAATAGTGACATTTCTATCTGTATAAATCCAATTAACGTAATAGACTTTGTCGTTGTTATCTCGGTTTCCGAACTCGAAACTTCCAATTTCCTCTCCGGCACTGTTGAATGCGTAAAAACGCAAACCGCCAACAGACCACTTTGCATTTTCGTCGCTTATCGTAATACTTCCGGGCGCGTCCTCTGTTACTAATTCCAAAAATCTATCCGCTAAATTTTCAGGAAGGTTTAATGTAAAGCCATTGTTCATAAATGGTGCTTGGGCAATTACTTCAAAAGTTCCTTCCCAAGTTTGAGGGTCGTAATCCCACAAGCCCGCTTTTACTGTTCTTACACCGCTTGGGTTTCCAGTTACATTTTCGGCTTTAATTACGTTTGGATTGTTTGGTTCATCAGGCTCATTTCTGTTGCACGAAACAAAATTTACTACTGCCAAGCTCATTGTGAGCAATAATCCAATGTTTAAAAAACGTTTTTTCATTTTAAACTTTGAGTTTAACGTCTATTTCCTTGTAAACAGACAAATAATTAATTTTAAGTTATGGTTGCTTTATCTTGGCACAAAAGTAATGAATATTTTTGAAAAATGAGTCTTTTCGGTGATTAAAATTTCAATGCAATTTTGGCACCAAGATGTTGTATCGTGGAATTTCCGTGATAATTGAACGTTCCGAATTCGTTTGTTTCGGTAAGTTTTCCCGAAAAATTTTGAAGTCCGGCAAAAACGCCAAAGTAGAAAGCAGATTGAGGATTTATTTTTTGCGCCAATCCAACGGACAGTTTCAGCATCGCGCCGCCGCCAAAATCAGAATTGAGCGAAAATCCGTAACCAACATCTATTTCAAAATACGGCGTAAGCCAACCGCTTCCGATAAATGTCTGAAAACGAGCAAAAACGGGCAGAAAATCAATCGTTCCGCCTTCGGAATAATCGTTCGGAAACAGAATGCTGTAACCAATTCCGCCGCCTAAAAAAGTATTCGGAAAAACAACATCTTTCGCGCCGATTACTAACGCGCCTTGCGCCATCAGAGCATACGAAAAAGCGTGTCGCGCAGACGAAACTCCACCGTGAACATCGATAAGCATAATGATTTTTTCATCGTTTTCGGTTGTTTCGGGAGCAAGATTCTTAGGTGTTGTGAAAGCAGAAGTAAAAAATCGTTTACCAGCATTTGCCACAACAGCAAATTCAACTGATTTTACTTCATTTATCGGAAATTGATAACGGCTTCCGTCAGAAGTGCGTATCATTATAATTTGCTCGTTTTCAACGAGGATTTCGCCGAAATAAATTTCGCCTGTTGTTAGTGTGATTTTGCGTGTAGAATTGTTTGTTCCAGCGTTTTGCGCAAAACCGACAACAGCAGAAAAACAGCAGAAAATAAGAGTGATGAATTGAAGTTTCATAATTTTTTTGTAAAACAGATGACAAAAGTATAATTTTTTTGTAACTTTGTAGCGAAATAAAAGAATAAAAAATGAAGCTGGCTGAAAAACCTAAATAAAAAACAGATTATGGGAGCAATTATTATGTTGTCGCTTTTGTTGGCAATCACTATTGGGTCGGTTGTTTACTTGAAACTCACTGAATTTAACAAAGACAAACAGTTGAGTTAAAGTAGTTGTGTTTTTTGTTGTCAAATTTAAAATTTAAAGCAAATGAGAAAATTTTTACTATTCGCATTGGTTTGTGCAATGGCAACAAACAGTGCAACAGCGCAGGTAATCGGCAATCACATGTTTAAACACCTCGATGCCGAAAAAATTGAGAAAATCGATAAGCTGCGAACAGGAATTTTGGGAACGCAAACACTCGCCGGAAAAATGCAAACACATCCGACTCTGCGACGAAACGCCTCCGGAACTGTGAAGCAAAGTATGGACAGCTTTATCATTCCGGAAGTTCAAAAGCGAGTTTTTTCTTACGATAATAGAGGAAATAATTACTCAGAAACTATTTATGAGTGGGACGGTTTTGTTCGTGATTGGGAGTTGAGCTCCAGAATTGAATTTACGCACGACAACAACGGCGTTTTGACGGAAGGTATCGGTTTTATTCGCGACCATTTTTATGAAGAATGGGTTTACTACGATAGAATTGTTCCTGCTTATGATGAGGACGGAAATATGACACTGACAACTGTGTACCAATGGAGTCATGTCAGTAACGATTGGAGATTGTTTGCCAGAATAAAATATGTCTATGATGATAACGGTAATCTAACGGCAACAACCATTTATGCTTGGAATAATTTGACAAATGAATGGATAGAGGATAGTAGAAATGTATTTATTTACGATGAAAACGGCGTTCTAACAGAGGCAATCCGTTATATTTGGGATGGTTGGGATGGTTGGATTGCGTTTATTAAAATGGGATATGCCCACGATAACAACGGAAATTTAACAGCGTTGACTCTCTCTGTTTTTATGGGTGTTTGGGTGGATTTTCTTAGAGAAGAATATGTGTTTAATATGTCGTATTCTGTTGCAAATTTGATAACGCCTGTCAATTTTGACTATCTTTTTGTCAATAAACTTACAGAAGTAAGAGTTTCCGAATGGGCAGGAATGGCTTGGCGATTGATTGCTGTATGTCCCGTTCATTGGTCGGAAAAAGAAATTGAAACGCGCATTTCGGCAACGGAAAGCGATGATTTTTCGCTCGTGATTTTTCCGAATCCTGTAATTTCGGAATTGCATGTAAAATCGGATTTTCCAAAAGCAACACACTACACGATTTTCAACACTTCGGGACAAATCGTGATGCAAGGTTATTTGCCGGAAAACGCAACTATAAACGTTGCCTCGCTGGCAAGCGGAATTTATTTCTTGAACATTTCGGGACAAACAGTGCGATTTGTAAAGCAGTAAAATATACGAATTTTGTGTAATTTTTAATCCTAACAAGTTTTGGAAACTTGTTAGGATTTTTTCAAAACTTCCATCGCATCAGCAAACGCGCATTTGTTCGGCGATTTCCCTCAATTTGGTCGTTGCCTGTTCCGGTGGTTTCGCGGTCGTCGGCGAAAGTGGTTTGTGAAATTTTAAACCAAATCGAAATATTTTTGCGTAAATCGTATTTCACATTCAAGTAATATCGGCTTCCGATTCCGTAATTCATTGGAATAGAAAACGCGTGCAAAACATCTCTCTCGTATGTATAAATGCGATTGTCGAAGTTTTCGACATCAAAAAATTGATAGCGAAAATCAATTCGCAACGGAATTTTCTTGAACACATACGACACATCTTGCAAAGCCGAAACACCGTAAGTCCAATCAAAATCGGAACGGCGCACAACATTTCCCAACACCAAAGTCTGAAAACGAAAATTCCCATACACCGAATTCAAGCCGTATCGAAAAGCAAGCCGTTTGTGCGGAATTAATTCGGCGGTTGGATTGGTTGAAGCTGTGAAATTCATTTCCCGTTTTTTGTAATTCACGCGCCAAAGCATCCACAAATTTCGGTGAACGGTAAAATCGGCATTCAGCATATAATCCGTTGTGTTCGAGGGAGATGAAACTCCATAACGAAGCCAAGGAAAAGATGTAGCATCGGCATACGCCGAAATTTTCCATCGCCGAACAGGATAAATTTCCGTGCCGAGATAAATACCTTTTTCGTTGCTCGTGCGCGAAGTTTCGCCAAAAGCATTGGCAAAAAGCGCATTGTATTCGGGCGCAAAATAGCGGTGCAAAACCACAAAACCGGCACGCGAAATCGGCATAAACGAAACACCGTTTGTCGTGGCAAAAGCCAAATTGTCGGTCATTGCCGTCTCGCCGAAAAAGTTTAATTTGTGCCAACGCAAACGATAGTGAAATCCGCCGGAAGTTTGCGATTTCCCACTGAAAAAGTGCGCGTTGTAAACATTCGGATTTGGCTCTAACGGCAGACTGAACGAGGTGTGAACAACCGTAAATTCGATTTGATAGTTGTTCCGAATAAGCGATACATTTCCGCCAATAACTTGCTGATTTACAGTTTTTCGGCGAGCGATTTCGGTTGCCGTTCGGTGAAGTCCGTTTTTAACGATGGTCGGAAAAGTTCCGCCGGTTGTGTCGGCGGATATTTTTTTGTTTGAATAAAAAGCTGTTACATCAAAATTTCCAAAACTCATTGTTGCGCCGATACCGCGAAGGAAATTATACTCGTCGGTCGAAGTGCTTTTTCGCAAACCTGCGCGCGTTCGGCTGATATTCAGTGCTTGCGCCGATTTTCCCATTCTGAAATTTTGACGCATCACCAAACCTTCGCCGAAATTTGCTCGAAAATCGCCCAGCGTAATAGTCTTGAAACGTCCGATTTCGTTCAGCTGAATGTATGCCGAGAAAAAATCATAACCTTTTCTGTCAGCAAGAAACTGTTCGCCTGCATCTTTTTCAGCCGTAATGCCGAAAAGTATGCGATTTCGATACTGAAATTGATAACGAAGCGAGTGATAAATCGGACTTCCTGCATATCTCGTTACTCCGTTTTCATCGGGAATAAAACCGCGCGCCGTTTCCAAGTTTCGGTCGAAACGCACAAAAAGATTGCTTTTTCCGAATTTTAATACTTCGCGCCAATAAATTTTTTTCGTAGTTCGCTGTTTTTCACCCACATACACAAATGGCAACATTCGCTTAATATCCGTTTCGGTCAATCCATCAATCAAACGCAATTCGTAAATTGTCTGCATCGTGCCAAATTGATAAATGTAGAACAAAATGTTTTCTATCTGAATATCAGAGAGAAAAAACAAATCTTTCATTCGTTCCTGCGTAGTCCGATTGAGATTAATCGGGCTTTGTGCCAATGCCAATAATTCATCATAATGCATCGAATACTCAAATCCTTCCTCTCCTTCCTCCGCGAGCCGAAAAAGAATTTCGTCAATCAAATTTTCAATGGATTGTAGTTCGCGGTTTGGCAACTGCGCATTCAAAACAAAGCAATTCAACAGAAATATTATGAGAAAAAAATGTTTCATTTTTTGAAATCGGAAATCAGAAATCAGAATTTTGCCTTTCAGAAATCAGATATTTTGTTTTCAGTTTTTCGGCTTCTGATTTCCGATTTCTGATTTCTGACTTCTTCAAATTTAAAAATTATATCTCAACGAAATCATAGTTGTTACGCCCAAAATCGGATGCAGTTCACAGTTCACATCAGCCGAATAATCGCCGAAGTTCAACCCAAAACCAAGACAGGGAACAAAATTTCCCAAGTAATATCCGCCGAGTTTCACACTGATAAAATCTTGCATTCGATACTCAAATCCGGTCGCAAAGCGGTAATTACTGCTCAATTCCTTGTCGATTTGTGTGCGCCAAATAAAATCTGACGAAAACGAATAAGCCGTTCCCAAACTGAAAACGGACGGTATTCGCTTTGTTACAAAATCGGTTTGTATGTTGTTCTGAAAAGGATTGAACATGCAAAAACCAAGTACAAAATCGGAACTTAATTGAATAGAAACGCCTACACGACCGAGCAATGCGCCATGATACCGATTATCCGCTTCAAAATATGCGGTGTAATAATCAAATCCGAAACCCATCGCAAATTTATCGGAAAAATTGCGCGCAAAGTCAATTCCGAGAAGTATTTCGTGATAAAGTGAATAGCCGAAATAGGAAAACGAACCGCCGATATTAACATGTTTTGTGGAAAATCCGGCTTGAATACTTCGTGTCGAAAGTTCTTTGAGGAGATAACGATTTTCAAAAGTGGCTGATATAGAAGTGTTTTCAAAATATCCGAGCGTTGCAGGATTGTTGAAAGCTGTCCACGAATGAATATCGGCAACCGAAGTATTCGCAATGGAAATCGGCGATGGAACGACGTGCGGTATTTGCGCAAAAGTAAAAGAACAACAAAAAGACAAGAGAAACACAGAATATTTCTTTCTCATAGCATTATTTTATCCGAAAAAATGTAGTTTTTAAATCGCGGGTGCAAATGTAATTTTGTTTTTACAACTGTGCAAATTTTTAGACAGTTTTGTAGAAAAAAAGGGAATTATTTTTGATAGTTTCTTTTTCAAAACTTATTCTCATTTTGTCAACCACCGAATTAAAATCGAATTTTATTTTGAGAAACGGCGAAGTTCAGAATTGATATTTCACGCAACAAGCAGGTAATTACATTCTGCAAATTGGAAGTCGAACAGCGAAAGTTGAAATCCGACACATTTTTCAAAACGTGTCAGATTTGTTTTTTGAAAAAAAACATTAACTTTGCCACTCATTTTAAAAAATACTGAATTATCAATTTAACAAAGAAAAAAACAATGAGTACACAAAAGAAAAATTATGCAGTACCAATCGTTATGATGATTTTACTGTTCGGAATGATTGGTTTTGTAACGAACATCGCCGCGCCTGCGGGAACTATCTGGATGAGCAAATACGATTCGCCCGCAATCGGGATGCTCGGCAATTTGATGAATTTT
>Ga0123352_10019343_pt1 | contig 10863 bp, 7 predicted proteins | sample TergutLab28metaG_FD_89700 | JGI IMG/M metagenome (GOLD analysis project Ga0123352, IMG submission 89700) | Labiotermes labralis P1 segment gut microbial communities from Petit-Saut dam, French Guiana - Lab288 P1 | ecosystem: Host-associated > Arthropoda: Insects > Digestive system > Gut ... | reverse complement strand
TCGAAAACTTGCGTGCGAGATAGACACTGATCACCATACACTTCTGTCAACAAATTGTAAGTTTCTGTGGCAGATTTTCCAAGTTTTGTGAGGAATTTGATGTTAACACTTTGTTCTACATTAACACTCAACATTATTCCGACGGAGCTCAGACACACGATCCGCTTCTAACAACGGTCACGGCCAGACTAACCGATGCGCGTGAATGAACCTTTGTGTGACGGTAGAGGGAAGTCCATAGGTCAATGCCCTACCCTCCTCTTCGTCATCGACGTGGCCGGAAATGAGTAATAAAAGCAATCCGGTTTCTTTATTGCCACACCTCATATGCGTTGCTTTACGATGATGGAAAAGTATGTGTATCCTTTTGAATGACTGAATCTGCAGGGACGTAACGAAATGTGTTTGAATATTTTCTTCTGTTAAGTGATGGCACTCTCAATGTACACACACTGCTATAAAAAAGGCACAGGCGCTTTTTAGCATTTGCCTGCGTGGCAGGGCCGAGAGTATTAGCCTTGGCAGTAAACTGATAAAGGAAACAGCCAGTTGATCTGCTGTCGTAAACACCACGCCACACAGCAGTGTATTTTGATATGTTATCGACTGTTGGTTGTTTTTGGAACTTTTCTATTGAGGAAACCCATTTAATTCTGTCTATATATTTTCACTCTTCGTCTTTTTGCATCTCTTTCTTACAGATATACAAGTGAACGTAATACTTATCACACTGAGTAGTGGATTCCTTAGTGCAGATCTCGTTTTGGAAAGCTGATAATCAATCAGCTGGTTACAAAGTTTCCAACTTTCTATGGAAAGCATGCTATACTCACAAAAAACAACAGTGTGTACCCTGTCGTGAGCTATCCGAACCCAATCCACACACACACTTATATATATGTAGTATTTCTTTAAGATTTTAATTTTTCATTTTAATAATGATCTCCCATTACGCCAGAGTGCCAGGACTGATCTGTTCCTTCGGGTCTTCCGAGTAAGTTTCTGTACTCGTGTTTCATCTTCCAAATGAAGGTGTGTGGTCCGCAAATATCATATTGATTTCATTGGCACAAAAGTGTGTTCTGTCCTAGTGAACAGTATATTAAACGCTATCTGTATATAATCTTCTCCTTCTCCTTTATCACGTAATGCTTATTCTTTTGAAATGTTCATCTCAACTCTTCGTAAAAGACTGCAGTGTGGCAAACTGCATCACTACTGTCCGTAAATAATGACACAAATTTTATCATTTTGTCAGACATGTCTGTTGTCAGTTTGCTTATTACATATGCGACACTTAACTCTAACCAATTTCCTATGAAGGGTTGCTACGGAATTTATTGTTCCTTACTGTTTGTAGATCAAAACCGCCTCATTGTCTTACTTGCCGCGAAGTGAGGTTGATTACCGGCAGAGGTAAGAATTTTTCCGTACACCACCGCTTTGGGACCGCGTTGGTGGCCAACACAGTCTTCCAGTCAGTAGATGCAGGAAGATCTGTCCCCACTATCTATTGGCGAAAAGTTTAACTGACCACGTACCGCCTGCATACCGAAGGAAGAGTGCGTCTGGCTTTACTGTCACTCCTCAACTTTTTATACCACGGCGCGACAGCCCCCAGTGGGCCAGGGCCTGCTCAGTATCGAGGCTGCACGAGCGCATTTATTTAGACACACCACACTTGTTAGGACTCCTCTGCACGAGTGATCAGCCCGACGCAGAAACCTTTACTTGACGACGCACAACAATCACTAGAGGCAGACTTCCATTCCTCGGCGGGATTCGAATCGACAATCCCAGCAAGCGAACGACTGCAAACCCACGCCTTAGACCGCGCGGGTACTGGGATCGGCACCACTCCTTTTTTAAAACACTAAAATTTAAAAAATAAAATAATTCCAAAATAAAAAAAATACTCCACAGGGCTTCGTGGTATGATGCTGATTAAATCACACAAATACATTTGTACGGTCTGCTGCTAAGTTTAGCGCAAGGATAACTTATATGTTCTGTAGACAAAATGTGACAGCTTTAGCACAGCAAAGAGGTCGTAGTGCATCCTGGAGGTCTAAGGATCCTCTGCCATCTAAAGCGTAGAATTGCCGACTGGTCGGTGTGAGATATCCTCGTACACGCCTGTAGTTTTTCCGAGAGCTGAACGCTCTTCTCCAGTAGCTATGCATGGTATTACCATTATCTGTGATGTCTGTCTGTCCTTTACGCAACCCAAGCCTTGGACATCACGCAGACAGGAACAAGAGACGTGAAGATAATAAAGACATCTTCTGTTCCTTCCGTAACATTTGAAATGACAGGTTGAAACACGAGGTAACGAAACCGTCAAAGGCAACGTTCCTTCAGTCTTCTTTACATTTCACTTGTTTCTTACTGTTATTCTCTTTTTTCCACCCTTGTGTGCGTTGTGACAGTAAAGCTACTTGATGCGTAGAGGTAATTTGTGACGCAGTGTTCGCACTAAGATTCAAATCGAAGCTTCCAAGCTAGGAAAATTCTGTAACTAGCTATAAACCATACTAATGTAATATCAAGTTTCACTGCACCTATAATAGAGTCTTCGTTATACAGTTCCTGAATCGGATCTATGTACTTACCTTCCTCACAAGCGGTAGCTCTATGTTACGTCGCAACATTCAATCTTAACTGGCAATCCAAGCGTGTAGTTTATACATTATGTATGCAGTCCTTGCTGGAATGTTCTGGAAGTCATTTAACATAATGCTAGTGTGCTGATAAATCATAACAAACATTCTGAATCTCTGAAATATGAATCTGTACGCACAATGAGGGGACCGCGGGGGCGCAGTGGTTAGGTGCTGTGCCACAAATCGCAACGTCACTGGTTCGATCCCAGCAGGTGTCATTGGAATTTTTAATTGACATAAAATCCTTCCGATCGCACTATGGCCCTGGAGTCTACTCAGCCTCTAACAAAAATGAGTACCAGGAGCATTTCCTGGGGGTAAAGGTGGCCGGTGCTTAAGGCTGACAACCTTACCATCCTGTGCCGTTGTCGTGATATGATGATGATGATGATTATATATTTTAATTGCAATTGGGTGTAAACCCGGTGGCAGTGTTACACGTTTACAGACCGAAAGTACATATAACAACAAAAATCAACACCAACAATACATAGAGCAAACCATTTACCCTACTCTGGGCGGAAGTTAGGGTGCGGACCGTGCCCCGTCTTTGAGAGGAATACCCTAGCATTTGCCTTACAACCGAGGGAAAGCACGGAAAACCTCGGTCAGGATAGTAGTCCATGCTAACACATTAACTTCCTGGAAATCTCTGGGCCACTCCAGGCTTGTAAAGGGACTGCTTTACCTTTACCTTTACGCACAATTAAGTAAGCCTGGATTATGTTTGAAGACTCCGTTCTTACCGCGGTGTAAACGCACTTCGTCTGGGTTATAAAAACGAAGCAGTTAATGCTGTACAGGGAAATAATAGCAGTTTGTAATTGAGATCCACAAAAAGCTCATAATGAACTCAACTGGGAGAATGTAGAATTTCTGAATATTAGACTTGGTGTTAGGCAAAGTAGCCACTGGCCTTAGAAGAGTTACAAACTAACTCATTCGCATTTTAAAAAGTTTTACATGACAGATCCTTTAATTCAGTGACATTATTGATTGAAAATATACCGACTGTCGAAAGGACAAATAAATAAATATACGTAACTCGTGATTTGTTAATGTACTTTCCTCTGATTAACAAAATAAGTTGGAAATTGCACTCTGTTTTAGAGTTTTTTTCACCCTGACGCAACAGCCCCTAGTGGGTCACGGCATCCTCATTCTCGAGGCTTCACGATCACACTCAGTCTCACCACACTCGGTAGGACTCACGTGGACGAGTGATCAGTCCGACGCAGACAACAAAAGACACCCGCAGCAAACCGACATCCATGCCCCCGGCGGGATTCGAACCCACAATCCCAGCAAGCGGGTGGCTGCAGACCCACGTCTTATACTCTACGGCCGCTGGAATCTGCTCATTTTAGAGTATAATGCACTTATATAGTACTGTCAGAACAAGAATAGTGTTAATCAAAGCCCAAACTGTACTATAATTCGTTATCTGTAGCTAATCGATCATTCACGAGCCGCTTCTCGGGTTTCCTGTTTATACCGAATTAGACATTAGTCTAAGCAACCCCGTTAATGAGATGGGACGTGCGAAGGTAGACTCACAAAGAGGATGAAACGAAAAGCTGTTTGTAATCCGGTGTGCGGCACTTGTAAATGCACAGGCATTTCGCTTCACACTTATCAACATAGCCCTTGTTATTGTACTTTGTTGTGATTAGGACTACTGTTGTTTGTGTTCTTGAACATCTATACACATACATTACCTATCTTTAATTGCTTTAATTTAGCATATAATATGTACTTCTTTAGCATATATGTTGATTCGTATATTCTCTGCTCTCATATAAAAATGACTGTCTTGAAAAGAACTGAGCTCATTGTTTTATATATATTCAATTAATTAGACTCTATCAAACGCCCCTTTCAGTTCAAAATATTGTACTACCTTAATATTACGTTAGCGTTTGAAATCATAATTTATGTTGTTGCAGGAATGCGTTTCCTTAAAATATACATATGATAGGCTTCTTTGAATTATAACATCACGACACTTATATTACACTAAATACTAAAGAGGTTAGACGTTTCTGCCTGTTCCGAGCTTATTAGATCCCAAATTTGTCATCTGTGAAATACGAAATCAGCAAGCTTAATTTTCTTTATGCTGCCTGCATGGAGATTCTCGACCGTCTCACTCCTTTTAGCTTGGCGTCAGCAACAGTGTAAAACGTAATATTGGTACACTTCTCTTTCCTGTATCTCACAATATACTCTGTTCCGATTCAGATACAGAGTCTAATTTTAGCAGGAGGCACTACTGTGCCCATCATCAGGAGTTCGCGACTATGATGTTGATTACCACACTGGTCGTATCGTTCTTGGTTTGCTTATGTTGGAATAGTGTCCCTGTTGCAGGCTTGAGCCTGCAACCCGGACACCACCCCAGCCTAACTGCACCTAACCTCCAACATACAGCAAACTAAGAACTATACAACCAATGTGGTAATCAACATCATAGTCGCGAACTCCTGATGATGGGCATAGTAGTGCCCGAAACATGTTGAGCCTATAAGAAGTACAATAAAATAACAAGTGGCATCTAGTTGGTTTTTTATTCTTCAGTTACCAAGTAGTGTCCTTAACACTTTTCATGTATGTATTCAAAAAACTGTTTTAGTGGCATGTCCTGAAAACATTTCACAACCTGTTCTGCATTTGCATGTGGTATTGGGTAATGGTATCAAAAATAATTTTACAGAACCGGACTGTAGAGCGTTGTGATCGTTTCGAATGTTATTTTGTCAAATATTACATAACATTGTTGCATATATATTTGCATTGTCGTCAAATTCTTCTTTCCTATTTGTTTGCAATTTAGTAAAGTAATTTCTGTACACTTTGTACAAGGAAGGGTATTTCATAACGGGCGCTATTAATTAAATTGCCACTGACCTCACATCAGTCATAGATATTTAAAAAGGGCTGATGTGGAAAATACTTTACCCAGTTTCTGTTAGTTTCTAAATTTTCCTGTTTGAATAAACGTCCTATCCGTGTTAAGTTACAATTGCACGTTAATCTAGATAATCTTTGGATGTTTCAAGACTGAAGACTAAAAGCACTGAAACAGTTGCTCAAACACCGTGTGTCAGTTTGGTAAAAGACACAAGATAAAATGCAATGAGTCAGTGTGTTTTTAATTTTAAGTAGTCAGGACACCGTCTGAAAGAGATTTTTTTACATTACTCTCCAGAAAGTTGTTCGCGAAGTAATGGAATTGCATCTGAATTCAAGAGCCACAAAACTTTTATGAAAATGTATAGGGTTTTTACCCACAAGACGCAATAGCAGACCTTGACGTAAGAATGCGTGTTGCGAATTTATTAGAGGGTGTATCGGATGTAGCGCCAAGCATGTGTTGTGCACAAACATTTTTCAGTAGGTCTCACGAATGTCATAGCTGATAAATGTCATTCTTTAAAGTAATGGTATGCATTGGTTAATGAAAAACAACGCAGAGTTATACTTCACGTTCAGGCTCAGTGATTTACGAAATACGTTCTTTGAATGTCTCATTGGTCTTGTTCATTTACTGTGCATACAAATCTGTTGTTTGTCTGAACCATTTGCAAGAACAGTATACGTGTAGTAGTCAATGGAGCTAGCAGTTGAAAGATAAAGTTAATGGGTCTGTTGGCGTAACATATATTATTTTGTAGATAGGCTGTTGTGCTCAAGCATGAAAGACATGAAGGCTGAAAGAGATTAGGAAGAGAGAAAAATAAATTATCAAAAGTGAAGAAATATGAAGCGTCCCAAGAAGGAAATGGAAGATCTACTCTTAGAGGCGAATGGAAAGGTTTTGTGAGCCCAAAAATTCAACTAGAGGAAAAGATATCGAAAGCATGTCTTGAAAAAAACTTGCAGAACTTAACGGTAGGCCCGTGACCTTTATGTACATTATCTGAACGTCATGCGTAAAGCGAACATATAATTAGGAAGCCATGTATTTGAATTGTAAACTTCTCAACGGACATCTTTTTAAACTTGATGTGGGGTTCTACTGCGCCAGTACTTTAATTTTGTTCCGTAGCTGTTCAAAGTAATTTTTTATTCGTGTGAAGAACAGTTCTTTTGTCAATTCCAGTCCCTAAAAAGTTGTATAATCCATAGTAGCCTGTACGTCTCAATACTTTCTGCAACTTGTACGTTTTAAAGTGTGATTTTATAGATACAGTACATATTGACAAACTAAAGGAAATTCTGTCAATCCGCACTGACATGTGTGAAGCTCAAGTCTTTTCCGACAACATAGCCGTCTATTGAAAACTCTCTATAACGTTTGGTTTTAAGGAAGATCTGTTTTTCATAGACTGTTCAACTGTCACCCTGGAATTGATTTTAAAATCTATGAATATTTTGTGTTAGTAGCTGAAATCCTCAAATTGGTAAGATTAGATGATGAGATATCAGCCTGCCTGTGTTCGAACTGTAATGTGGAATGTGGTCTGACCTCAAAGTGTGGTAAACGTGCGTTTCTGCAGATGTGGTCTGAGACGTCGCATCGTGTTTTCGAAATCTTAATTTGTACCGTACTTTGCCCTTTCATGCACACCATTCTGGAGCTTTTTACTATTTTTAATATATGTACGATCCAAGTGTTCTGAGTTGTTTACTTAAATTAAAACTAATGCATCAGAGCCTGATATATATATATATATATATATATATATATATATATAAGGTCGGCCAAAGACTGACCACGTCTTCCGTATAATGGAAGTAAAGGAATCGGGGTCTTCTTAATGAGACATACTTAAAAATTTTTTTCGAAGTATATATATATATATATATATAAGGTCGGCCAAAGACTGGCCACGTCTTCCGTATAACGGAGGTAAAGGAATCGGGGTCTTCTTAATGTGACATACTTAAAAACGTTTTTTTCGAAATATATATATATATATAAGGTCGGCCAAAGACTGACCACGTCTTCCGTATAATGGAGGTAAAGGAATCGAGGTCTTCTTAATGTGCCATACTTAAAAACGTTTTTTCGAAATATATATGTATAAGGTCGGCCAAAGGCTGACCACGTCTTCTGTATAATGGAAGTAAAGGAATCGGGGTCTTCTTAATGTGACATACTTAAAAAAAAATTTTCGGAAAAAAAAACTTTTTTAGTATGTCGCATTAAGAAGACCCGATTTCTTTACCTCCATTATACAGAAGACCAGGTCAGTCTTTGGCCGACCTTACAGTGGATCCGTATATCTTACCTTGGCATATGTATGTTTCACAGTTTCATGTAGTCTCATGTACAAAAGACCTCTACTGAATGCTTTGCGTCATAAAACAAAGCAGACGCCTCATATTTAATCGCGATAAGGTGATGTAAGTCAGACATCGAGCGAGCTCTGTAAGTGTGGTTGCTGTAATGCGGAGCGGCGGATGAATCCGTGATGAATACGAATTATTGATACTGGTGTTTGTGGTAAATTTTATCTTTGTTTCTATCTTAGCCCCACACAAGGTCGAGCGGCTGATCTTTTCAAATTCTCGTTGGTCACGTAGAACGTTCTATTTACTTTCTATAAATCTAAAAGCCACAATATAAAAATATCATGTATGCTTTTCTTGCGTATAATTATTAAACTTAATCTCCGCCTAGGAGGGCTGACAGAATGATGATGCATGGAAGCAAAGTTCTGAGGTAAATATGAGATTCTAAGTGAGATCACCACGGGAATTTTTAACTTTACATACTAAGACCCTTCCCGTGATATCGTTTTCTATGGCGCTACATCTCAAATCGGGCCTAGGATACCTCATTATTGAGGTACCTAACCCCCACAAAATTGCACACCCCGGTAGGGCTCCTCTGAACGAGTAATCAGCCCGTCGCACACGCCGCTACCTACACAACACGCATTCACAAGAGACGAGCATCCATGTTCTGAGCGGGATTCGAACCATCGACCCCATCAATCAAGCTGCTGCAGACCTAAGCCTTAGACCGCACGGCATTTAAATTAAGAATCCTCCATAAATCGACAACGCATTAAGCAGCCATAACAGATAACAATTTGTTTTGTAAAATGAATAAAAGTGCTGCTTTAGAAACTTGGTTGCAGCTGGAAGAATGATACACCTTAGAGAAACAAGCTCTCGTGATGTGTAGTGAGCTAAAGTGAAGCAGGGTACGGTCTGTTGACGAACATTTGTTTGCACGTCTCCATAAAGTTGGGGGATTTCGTGCACGGCTTTGTAATCATTAACCCCTTTAATTAGAACTTTTGCGGTAAGTGGGATAGACAAATTAAAGAACGTGACCATTCCCTACGGATTGTAGACTGCCGACTGCTCAAAAAAGCCGCGTTCCCTCGACTGGTGTGTTTGACTAACACTTGTCACAAGTGGATACTTGCCACGTGGTAGCGGCGCTCCTGTGGAAGCAGTGGCCACCTATCCTTTTCCCACCGACTGTCGGTGTGTGGCACACCAAACGAATCACACATGTTTGCAGCTTTAGTCGAGGCTTGTATGCCCCACGATTCTATCATACTTGACAGACACAAATGTGATGAGACAGAGAGACTGTGTGTGTGTGTGTGTGTGTGTGTTTGTTTGTGTGTGTGTGTGTGTTTGTTTGTGTGTATGTGGGTAAGTAATATTATGCGATGCAATGAGTGGCCACATGTACGAGTTGTGGGGACGTCATTACGGTGACCAGGTAAACGTTAGACAAGTGTACCTCAATACGAATTTTGGTCATATAAACCAGTATGACAGTTACCCGTTTGGCTGCTTGCAGAACGCACAATTATTTGCATATTTTTCAAACATACCAGCCATAGGAACGCAGCCGAATACGTCGGTGAACAATTATAGGCCTCGTCAGAACAGCAACGGAGTCGGTCCGCAGCACCAGTTTTAAGAAGCAGATGGTTCTGCGTCTGTTCCTTGACTCATTCTTGGGATGTATCCTGCAGAATGTCAGCTCAACCAGTGCGCTATTCTGACTGAGTAACGTATAGCTTCCCACGGACTCCCCGTTTTAATTTTGTGGAAGTAATTTGAAACAGGTAACGGCCGCGTCGCTCCACATTCGCGCCAACTCACCAATTATGTTCGTTCTGCCATCTTGTCTGACGTCCGATCAATCAATCACACATGCGAGTGACGGGATGTTACGCTGCATCTGGACAACATCGCTGTTTGCCTTTGTCCATTTCAGTTCACCATACATGATTATTCTGCAGTGTCATTCGAAGCTGCTTCAGCTATTGATGTAAAATCGTTAAATAACCCACGAACCGAATGTCCAAAGTACACCCCCCTCCCGCCCATCATTTACACAGCTATAAAGGTAGTGACATGTGACTACGTTTATGTATGTATACACGTTTGTGTGTATGTGTTTGTATATATATATATATATATATATATATATATATATATGCCTTTCTATCAGTGTGTAAAAATCGTGTTCCTTCTTACTGAGACAGGTTCTGTGTGACTTTAAATAACAGGGCCATGTAGGGTTTATTTTTAGTGTCACAGTTAACATTTATGTATATACATGTGCTTTATTCTTTTTAGAGATAAAGAGGAAAGTATTACACCAGGTAGTGATGGAATTAATTTTAACGCCATCTGCAAGCTACTGTATGCACACTTAGCTGTGTTATATGAATCTCCCAACACCTCGTGTATCTGTGTGAATGGGTTCAACTAAGTATGCTGGTGGCTTGCTGTCTCTGTGCATCGACTGTTCCTAAGTGTGAGGATGATAAGCTATGACACGCCAAACATAACGTGGAATCATATTTATGACGGTTCATGAAGCCCACATAGACCGAGAGGCATTTGCTTCCTTGGTCCTTACATATCACTTGTCACCACATCACAGAGCGTGACGTGTTCACTTCGCGGGACATACCTACATTGCTAAATATCCTATGTGGAAATCGGTGATAGGGATACGTGTTAAAATAATTCGCCGTTACTTTATATATTTTAGGATTCCGAAGCTTTGTAATTGGTCCCAGTTTGTGTGTCTGATTCTTTTGATACTGTACAAGATCTTGTGTGTATTTTTTATTGAATACGTTTAAACCATTTAACAGTTTTGGGGGGGGGGGGTGGCGGCTTTAAAATCCAATGCGAATTGGGCGGTTCAACCTAATCAGATCCCGCCCCGGCCCTCCTTTAACACCCCCAAACCCCTTTCACAATGGTAAAT
>Ga0123352_10019340_pt1 | contig 10863 bp, 7 predicted proteins | sample TergutLab28metaG_FD_89700 | JGI IMG/M metagenome (GOLD analysis project Ga0123352, IMG submission 89700) | Labiotermes labralis P1 segment gut microbial communities from Petit-Saut dam, French Guiana - Lab288 P1 | ecosystem: Host-associated > Arthropoda: Insects > Digestive system > Gut ... | reverse complement strand
GCAACGGGTCCCCACAGCCGTTAATCTCTGTTTTCTAGACCTGGAGCCGCTACTTTTTTCATTCAAGTAGCTCCTCAATTGACCTCACGAGGCTGAGTGGACCCCGTTCCAGACCCACTAATATTCAGAAAATCTGGTAGCGCCGGGGATCGAGCCCGGGACCTCTGTATCTGTAGTCAGAAACTCTGACCACTAGACCACAGATGCCCCTAGCTAAAATAATTTGCTGTTTAATGCGGCATCACGTCGGATATGAAAACGCTGATTTCATACTAATGGCGAGAATCGCTGTAAGGCTGGATACATTCGCCACTGCTGCACATGTGCACGCAACCTTTGTTTAGCAGTCATAGTTGTATGCTACTGTTGCTCCAAACACAATAAAGCCTCATTTAATCAGACCAACATTTATGCCATGGATATCCTTCACTGATATTTTACAAAATGTAAACTTCGCGTGAACGTTAATAAAACCGAAGCCCTACTATTCAACAAACGTCGTCCCATCGCCCCACCTTTACCCCAATTTCAACACACCATGATCCCCGGGAGTCGTAACATCCGATATCTAGGCCTTACGCTTGACCCGAAACTCCTTTTCACGAAACATCTCCATACAGTCACGCACAAAGCCACCGGCGTATTACTTCAGCTCTTCCCCCTCCTTGCTCGCGACTCAAAGTTAACCATACTCAAAAAACTCACACTTTACAAATGAATGATCCGTTCGTTACTTACTTATGCCGGCCCTGTCTGGAGCAACACATCACACCGACACATACAAATATTACAGTCAAAATGCCTAAGGGTAATCGGCGACTACCCCAGACGAACCCCCATACACTATCTTCACTCCACTCTCTCACTTGAGTACATTCATACTTTCATCTACTGGCTGAAGGAAAAATTTTTTCAGCAGTGCACCACACAATCCAACCCTCTTATTTCTCAAATAGGAAATTACTCCCTACCCGACCTCCTCGCACAGTACAGAAAATACACACAGAAACGAACAAAACACCTCCTATTGTAGATTTTACCTAACATCCGGAGTGTTTTTTACATTGTATTTCTTTTTCACTGCTGTAACCCTTATGTATGTATCACACCACACATACATGAAAATCCAAAATACTGTTGTAAATTGGTTATCGGAACAATTTGTGTATCCTACATGTACTTGTAAGAACTTCAAACGCAATAAATCACATTTAAAAAAAAAGACCTACCTTACATACACTGATTGCGAAAACAATAGATGCACAATCTCCTACCTGTTTCGGCACTTCTTTGAGTGCCATCATCAGGGAGCCGTGTCGGTTAAAGTTGCGTCCCTCGAACTGGTCCGTAATGTGATGCACTCACTGACTGACAGAATCACTCACTAGCACACGTACACACACGTGTGCTAGTGAGTGATTGCCTCACTTTACGGACCAGTTCGATGGGCAAAACTTTAACTGATATAAAGACTCCCTGATGACGGTACTCAAGAAGGAGGAAATTGTATATCTATTGTGTTCTCATGCAGTGCTTGTAACGCTGGTCTGATAAATTGAATTTTGCATAATGCACGGTACGTACAGTATTAAAACAGTAAAGCCTCTTTGAAAGGAACCTCAATTGAACGGAAGCCTTCATATTGTCAAAAGAATTGTGTGCTGTGGGGAACGTAGAGTCAAATGAACTGCAGTAATTCGTAAAGCGAACAGGAAAGCCAAACAAAACTAAAAGAATGGAGAGGACAGAAAAGGATAAAAATAGTGTAATAGAACATTGTTCCCCTCCTCTTTTATAATTGTGCTACGTATTGTGCTGAGAGGCATGCGGTGGGGTTGTTGTGTGAGGCACCGCGCTGTAGGCCGGAATGTCGTGGGTTCGATTAGTGTCATTGGAGTTTTTCATTGATATAATCTTTCCGGCCGCACTATGGCACTGGAATCGACTCAGCCTATAACAGAAATGAGTAAAATGCTTAGGGCTGACGAACTGAACACATTCATGTGCCGATTGTCTTGAAATCAACTCTCAGGAACCCTCAGGGCCTGTACAGAGAGTGCTTTACCTTCCTACTGAAATTCATCTGAGAAGACGCATTCCTGTCGCATATGGAAAACAAATACGCCTGACGCTTGACTTCTAATGTGTAATAAATACTTGCTGAAAAAAAGATAAACAGAGAAAAAATACTCATAATATTATGTGTTATTTGGTCTACGCCTATGAATTCCTAAATTGTAAGGTGACTGCATACACGAGGTCAATGCTGTAATGCAATACATGTTGTGTGTATAATTATATATAAAACCCAAAAGAAGGACTACATATTTCAAAATACAGTCATTTTAAAAGGCAATACATGAGTATTAGTACAGTGTAATAACAGTGCTTGTGTACATTTACAGGTATTTTCGTTACTCTTAACAGTGCGCAACAATTTTCTTCGTTTCTGATATAAAACTCTTAGCATAGCCAGTCAAAAAAGCACAGATGAGATACATCTTATTAGGGAGTTTATTTTTCATTATAAATGTGTTATCGGATAATCGATGTTATCAGTATCGTCATCATTAATTACAGTATATTCGTAAGCAGTCTATAATGCTTAATTAATATTTGCGTTCAAGACAATTCGGGTGAACCACTCAACGTGCGGATGTATAAGTAAGACACCACTTAGGCAATGCAGCGAGTGCCCTAGGGGCTGGGTGACACAGGAATCGTTTTTCATTTTCTGGAAAAGACGAGCAGCCTTCCTGGCTTTGGGGCCCAACTAGCCTTCTATTGAATGGGTAGAGGAAGTAAATCGGCCGGGACATAAATCTGACCACTCACCTTTATATAGAATCAAGCTTAAGAATAGGCAGAGCTATACCTCCACACACACACACACACACACACACACACACACACACACCTATGCTTTCATGGCGTACACAAGGAAAATACCTTTACCTTTACCATCTTTGCTAAGGTTCAGGCAATCATCAGCAAAATCTTTTGTGTTGTTAGGATGTCTGTGTAACAGAAGAAATGAATCTTCATGAACTCCGTTGTGTGAACCGCAGACCTCGTCTCAGTATAGTTGTGCTTACAATAATCATAATTCAGTCCCTTAAACAAGTATGTTAGTGAGGATGCTGCATACTGCAGATTTTGACGCCACCACAGAATCGTTTAGCTGGGGGGCTTCATCGAAGTGACTGTAAGAAATGGATGGAAAAGGTTTCTGATGTCCAACTTGCGTGTGAGTATAGATGGAAGGGGATACCAAATGGATGTACGATAGAAAAAAAACAGTGGCTGTAACAGGCCCTAGAAGTATTGGGATTCCAAATCCAATCTCCAATATCAGAACGTCCTATGTCTGCCGACTGAATCGAGCTTCTAGTACTTCCTGAGTCATCAAACATTCTTTTCGATCCGTACGTCCATTCTCTTTTAAGAATTCGGAATACAGCATTCATCCTTGTTCTTTTCCTTTCTATTTCTCAAACTTGTGTGGAAATCCCTCACAAAATCCAAGTTATTGTTACACTGCTACATTCGATCTAGTCGAATGGATACAGTTGCAAGAACATCCCCGGAAATGAAGTGAAATAAGCCAGGATGAGTATGTGATGGTGCCTCTCCAGTGCAATGAGAATGAACAAGTATTGGCTGGTGTCTGTGTTGTTCTCAGATGTAGGAGGGCCGCTGACGGTGTGGCGCTAACCATCATGCTTTCCACATGTATTCATCACATCATCCTACGCTCCCTTTTATACAAGTTTATAGTAGAAAGAGAAGCGAGGATCTATCCTCAAACGGCTTCCCATGTTCTACGGTCGAGGGGGATTTACTAAACTGCAATATAATAAAAGTAATAAAGAGGGCACGATTCGCAAAGCGCCCTGACTCTGGCTGACCAAACGCTCCTTAAGGTCAGATTTCATGTCTGTAATGCGTACTCTATAAGAATATTCCCTTGTTACGCTGTAAATTGTGATATTAAAATTCATTTATTGGACGTCAGAGGTAATAACGCTGAAGGTGAAACAGAGTTTTTCGTCTCCACGCCTTGAAGGCACATAGTAGGAGTACAAATGTAATTCCACTCATTCTTAATCTCGGCACTAGATGTAGGTGAGTGGATAACTTCACGCCCCGGCTGCTTTTTTTCCTGATAGAGAATCCCGGTACGCATTGAATAGGAGGCTGAGCGGGGCCCAGAGCCAGTCTGGAAGTTTTGTAGAAGAAAAAAACTCTCTTATCCCTATCTGAATTCGAACCCGGAACCCTCAAGCGCATAGCATATTCGCTAGACGAACTACACACCGGCTCCCAAATAGGACTAAAGTCAAGAAGATATGTTTCTTCAAAAATAGTTAATAATATAGCATTCTTTTTAAAAATGAAATATTTAACCGTTTTAGAAGGTATGTACATGCATACAAGAATAGAATTTGAAACTTAGACGACTTCATGTCTGTAGAGTGTGGTCTTACATACATTCCTGTGTAAAATAATGAGGTAAAAGCCAAACGTCTCTAGAATGGAAGCGTGGAGGTCAACCGGATAAAATGCAGCTGTTCGCCGCCAGATAGCACTGAGTTCATTTGTTATGAATTAGTGTGGTGAGTGTCGATATAACAGAATGTTGCGTTTTCGTACACTTGATGTGTAAGTTTCTTTCTATTGAGCGTCTTCTGAAGTGGCAGACCTTAAGGAGCAGAGAATATATTATACTTTTTTGTGTGTTGTATTTAACAGAAGCAAAGACAAGCCCCACTGTGTCACTCAGGCTAAAACTTGAAATTTCACTTTGTCATTGCGCATGTGTCTCGCGTATCAGATTTTACCAAAGTATGGCAGACAGTTTATAATAGGATAATGTGAAGAGAGTTCGTATATGCCTCGATACGAGGACTTTTTTATGGATCATCGTGGCTAAATATCATAAGTGTCCGAAAACTTTTAGTGAAAGTTTCTAATACAAATTAATGATAAACGTACCCATTTGTTCAGGAGCCAATAAGATGTCATAGGCGAAGAGGTATAGTGCGCTCCTTTTTAATTGTTACAGAACTCCTAAAACGAAATCTGGTAGACGGTGGAAAACACAATGAGAGAAAGGTGACACGGGCGGCCGGTTAAGAGGGTGATTAATGACCGGTAGTGACGCCTCCGTTTTCTTCAGTGACTGCAGTCTTCAGATGAATGTCACGTTTTAGCGAGGCTGTCCTGTTTCGCTTCAGCTGTTGCAAGAGTTCGATCCCATACCTTGCGCCTCCTGAACTCTCTTTCAAAAAATAATTTTTTTTTGACGTTTTGCTGACCGTGCATCTCAGTATATTTATCTCGGTATTTAACCAACTTGATGCACAAAATTTGTTTCACAATAAGTTTTATTTCATGCCTCTTCATGTTTCGATCACATGTGCTCGAAACATGAAGAGGCATGAAATAAAATTTATTGTGAAACAAATTTTGTGCATCAAGTTGTTTAAATACCGAGATAAATAATTGGTTTTTGTTTAGATCTTTTCCAAAACATTACGATATGTCAATAGATGTAGTTACAGTTACGCATTTATAAGGTCTATAGAATCGAAATATATCATATATTTAGGATATTTCCCCACAATTTCGACAGTTGTGACATTATAACTCGCATATTCGAGTAAATATGTCGTCACAGACCCCTGTTAATCATATTTCGTAGTAAAGTTGATTGTAATTTTCAGGTGTGTCGTCCCCGTTTTGTTGATTCAATAACAAAGAATTTTTGTGTATTACACATACAGTCGACACACAACTATATTTCACCAGGTAGTACAGTAGGAATTGATTGTAGTTCACAAAATTCACCAGATGTACCTACATACGAGATCTGAGGTTCTCACAACTGTGTTGCTGGCAGTTGACATTTGTAGAATGTTTTCCCTTGTGGACTGAAAGCAGTCAGTGAGGTTTCGATGGAACCACAATCATACGAAGAAAACAGCTCATAAATTTAGTTTGAAACGTTCACCTCTAGTCGTTTAGATAGACCTGCTTTAAAAAGAAACACGAAACTAAATGCCAGTACGCATTTTCCTAGTACCACCAACTCGTGTTTTCATCACAAATATCACAGGATGTACAGCTTGAATAGAGAGCAAAAAGAATCTGATATTCTTGTGTTTCCAGAGTACCTGATAGTACATATTGAGTAGTGATCCGGTATGTGACCATGATCAGTAAACGTAAAATGCAGATAAATAATTTTTTTTGTGGCGCTGCGGCCCAACGCGGGCCATGGCCTCCTCATTCTTGAGGTATCTAGATCACACACAACGACGCATCACAGTCGGTAGGACTCCTCTGGACTAGTGATCAGTTCGTCGCAGATACCTCTACCTGACAACAAACAACACTCACAACAAACAAACATCCATGCCCCCGGTGCGATTCGAACCCACGATCTTAGCAGTCGAGCGGCCGCAGACCTACGCCTTAGACCGCGCGGCTACTGGGACCGGCAGATAAATATTACACTGATCTTAATTATAAGTTATTAATTTTACAGATCCGAATTTCTAATAATCGTTGCCTTTTAATGGCCTGATATTTTAAATTTAAAATAAGACCGCACTTCTGATTTCGTTGGATTGAATAATAGAACTTCTAGACGTACTGTTATTATAATCAGTAAGAAAGATGTTAGTCATTATTCTCAAAATCTCGAAAGAACAGCTCTTGGGCGTATTATATTATAGGCCTCCGCAAAGCGAGGAATATTGTAGTCTGCAGCTGTTGTTTTACAGACCCCATTGACTTCGTCTCCCCAGTTAAGTCAGATGTCACGTTGCCGCTTTGGGTTGTTTGGCATCTGCTTGCGGCGAAGTATTCTGATTTTGAGAGCAGAAGCAAGTCTCTCTTCTATCATTAATGAGACCACATAGATCAGCTTCCGGCATGTAGCATGGTAGGCAACCCGAGAAACTACTAGAACTTCTCCAAACTGTTTCCTTGTCCTTCCCCGAGATGTTTGGATAACTGGACCACTTGGCCATGTCTCTGGAGATGACAAACTTTCCCTACAAACAATAGTTACCCACACTACCCCACGTGCTGCAAGATTCCTTCTCTGCCAGTCTGTCGGATTCTGCTCGACCAGGATTCATGCTTGTGGCATGTACACTGAAATGGGCTGAGCGGCAAATGACACTTGATTTGCAATTTTAAAATAATATCGAAGGTACAGCAGGCAGTGTTTACAATTACAACATTAGGACGAAACGTGGCGGGTTTATTTTTCTCAGCTATCTACTGAAGAGCGGGCGGATTTTCACAAATATTCCATCGGGATTAAACAGTGCAGTTAAACTGCTGTATTTAAGGCAACTGGAATCTTGCGCATGAAAGTAAAAAATCATGCAAAAGATCGATAGGTTTGTATATTGAATATTCGTAAATCTTTGACCGTTTGTACTGTACCTGTGAGGTGCGGAATAAAAAACTATCACTTTTCGAGTATTTAACATTTTAAAAAAGTAGAGAATTCGGTTAAAATTACGAAGAAGATTTTATGGAGTGAAGTCTTTATGCTAATGGTCTAAGACGTTGTTATAATATTTGCTTTAGGTTCTATCCATCGTCAAACTTTATTAAAATCACTACATTTGGAAGTTGATGCTATTTCCGTTTTCAGGAGCGTAGCATAGGATAGAGTAGGATAAGAAAGAAAAATTATTCTGTTGGGTCCCGCTGTGGAGCCTTATCTGGCGTATTTAGTACCTGTCTGCCTACTTATTCAAAACGCAATGGCCTTCTGCTCATTTTTCGTCGTGGACCCAGCCAACAAAAATCAGTTTCCCTAGACCAGGGAACGTGATTTTGTAAAAACCGTCGTGAATTCCGGAAGACGTACATAATGAAAGCTGATTAAGGGAAACATGTATAAATAAACACATGCATCCAGTTTTAATGGCTGTGGAGTGACGCCGTCATGATGTGATTTCACGCAACGTCATAAATAAATTAAGAATAAACTAAATTTGGGAAATGCTTGCTACCACGTCAGTACAGAACTTTTTATATAGAAATAGAGAGTTAATGATAAGAAACTGTATTTTAGCTAGTTGTTTGTGTGTGTGTGTGTGTTAAACTTGGTCTGTCACACTGAGAGAAACCTGGTGCTGAGGAGGATGTTTGTACTCATCAAATATTATTAGAAGGATTGGGTTCTCGGGATATGTGGAAAACTGAATGGGCGTTTTTCATTTAAACTTACGGTCAGACAAACTGAAGGAAAAAGACCACTTTGAAGACCCAGTTGGAGGTGACAGAATAATATTAAAATGCATCTTTAAAGAACAAGGTTGGGGGATACGGACTGGATTCATTTGGCTCAAAGCGTGGACCAGTGGCGGGTTCTTGTTAAGCGAAGATGACGTCTTGGGTTCCACAAAATGTGTAAACAGACTCCAATAGCTGACCAATTATCAGTGTATCAGAATGGACTCTGCCGCGCGGAGTAAGGTAGTTCATTATAAAACTGTGCAATGCGGGCAGGAGTTCTTCATAATTATCTTTGCAACATTCTTGGACATCATGTACTCCTTTTCCGTGCATTAAAGGAATTTTGACACTTGTATAGTGAACCAAGAAATGCACACTGGTAAAATATGCTTTTTCATATACTGTTAATTCCAATTGTCAAATATTATTAATTCGAATTAATAATATATTATTAATTCTAATTAATAATATATATTATTAATTCTAATTAATAATATATATTATTAATTCTAATTAATAATATATATTATTAATTCTAATTAATAATATATTATTAATATTATATATTATTAATTCTAATTAATAATATATCATAGAGCATATTTTAACAATATGCATTTGTTGGTCTATTGTATAAATTTAAAAATTTTTGCACATACTTGTCTCATTCTTCCATATGTACTTTTTTTGACACTTTGTTATATTTCTAACAGTTTCTGAATATTACAGAGATCATTTCAATACATCTGCAGTCTCTTGCTTCAGAAAGCACAAGTTCATGCATAGAGATGACAAGAAAATTGTTGTTGTTGTTTAAAATCAATATACAACACTCATTTGGAATCATGCCTTCGCTTCCGATGTTAAACAGAACAAGTTTTGGCCAGTGTAATTGAAGGCACTGTTTGATTACTCCCGCAGCACGATTACAGGAGGCCGCAGTACATCCAAATCTTCTGACAAATTGCTGGGTTTTGAATGGGGATAATAACCCACATAAGTCAGTGTCTGCATTAAATCCCACTTGCTTGTGTCGAGCTAGAGTTATGCAGGTGAAGGTGAAGTGTCCAAGTGTGCATAACAATAAGCTGTAGTTCGACCGTTACACTTGTATTGGCTCATCAATTATTATCTATCTGCAGCACCGATGAGAACGTTTATATCGAAAGCATGATTTTGGAATTTCCAATGAGAACAAACCACATGTGGCGTAAATTTAAAGAGAGTGGGTGGAAATTGAGATGTATTCAGCATGAAATATTTTAAGAACTGATTCGGACTTTTAATCCGAATATTGTCATTATCTATAAAATCGACGGTGAAAAATGTTGAAGTTCGAATGTCGATCGAATTAAAGTATACTTCTTCTTCTTCTTCTTCTTCTTCTTCAATTGGCACTACAGCCCATTGTGGGCTTTGGCCTGTCGAAAAATGTCCTTCCATTTTTTTCTATCTGCCACCAACTCACTCTATCTTCTCACTCCCAGCACTTGAAGATCTCTTTCTACTTCCACTTTCCATCTTTTCCTGGGTCTTCCCATTCTTCTCGTCCCTTCCAGTTCTTGAGTGAAGATCTTTTTGGTCATCCTATCCTCCTCCATTCTCTCTAGGTGACCTAAGCAGCTTATCCTTTGCCCTTTTATCCACGTTATTATATTGCTCATCTCTTCTAGTTCTCGATTCGTCCGACTTTTCCATTCCCCGTTTTCATATTTAGGACCACATATTCTTCTAAATTAAAGTACACCATCAAACAATATACCCCTCATTTTATGTTGGTACACGTAACTTGCCCTGTGTTAGCAGTCAGAATGATGATCAGAAGGATTCGTACGTACAGATTCTTCAGATCGGATCAAATTCAGTGATAAACTAACAGTTTATCTCTAATCATTTTGCAGTAACTGTATGACTGTCTTGCGTTTGAAAGGAGCAGATCTGTGTAATTTTGTGCAATGAGGTTCCTTTTAATCTCTTTCTCTGTAGCCAAAGTAGTTTCTTTAATTGTATTTGAATTGGAAGATCCAAGTTTCTTCCGTTTTTTTTTTTAGGTATTGAAACTTGGAAAAGGAGTCTTCAGAAATACAACAGAAAATTACCAAATTATTAAAACCTATACATATAAGAACATAATTTTAATACGTAAACGCCAGTAACATTAAGTGAATGGGTTGAACATGCCGAATATATGCTGCTAAGCAATGTTTACTAATCAGTGAATCAATCAACCAACCATTCATCCAACCAACCAACCAACCAACCAACCAAGCAGCCAGCCAACCAGCCAGAAAACTGACCAACCCATCGACCGACCGATCAATCAATAAATCACTATCTTAATCATGATTGTAATTAAGTTTATTGAATTTTATGTTTCTTTCACCGTGCACTGTGATATAATTATACAATATAAACCAACGAGATGCGCATTTCCTAAATTAATATTTTAATTTAAAATTTTTTTGAAGCCTTCTACACGTTTCGAACCCGAGGTAGGCAGGACAGTGTGTAGCGAACCCGAGGTAGGCAGGACAGTGTGTATCGAGCCCGAGGTAGGCAGGACAGTGTGGATCGAACCCGAGGTAGGCAGGACAGTGT
>Ga0123352_10019338_pt1 | contig 10864 bp, 5 predicted proteins | sample TergutLab28metaG_FD_89700 | JGI IMG/M metagenome (GOLD analysis project Ga0123352, IMG submission 89700) | Labiotermes labralis P1 segment gut microbial communities from Petit-Saut dam, French Guiana - Lab288 P1 | ecosystem: Host-associated > Arthropoda: Insects > Digestive system > Gut ... | reverse complement strand
CATCATCAGGGAGCTTTATACAGTGCTTGGCTAAAATTACAGTAATGGTTCTATCTCGTCCGTTGATATGGACGTAGTCGGTGTTATGGCAGCATATGCTGTCATAACACCGACTACGTCCATGTCAACGGACACGATAGAACCATTACTGTAATTTTAGCCAAGCACTGTATAAAGCTCCCTGATGATGTATCCTCTGTGATCCGAAACATGTTGGACCGCTTTTAAATATTTTATAATTTTAATTGTATCTACGATTTATATATTAGTGCACTAGTTGGGTAATAAAGTGTTTAATTGCAGTTCCTCCACTTTCTCATCCTTCGCTTTCATGCTTTGTGCTGTTTATCCTGAGGATCGTATGAAACGCTTAAATAAGCATACATACGCCCTTGCGAAAATTTAAGATCACTATCGTTAGAGCGGTTTGTACCTACTGCTGCCACCTTACCCCCGTGAGATAACTCCCAGTACCTATTGGGTAGGGGGATAGTCTTCTATTCAACGGATACCAGGAGCTCTTTTCTGGGTGTAAAGCGGTCGGAGCGTCACCACCATGTAGTACCGAGGTTAAGAATGTGTGGAGCTATCCCTCTACTTTCCGTGTATGCCTTCATGGTGTAGACAGGGACTTTACCTTTCACCCCCGTACGTCTTTTTGCCATATACATTTATTGTAAAATATTACAAAAATCACCCCCACCTGGGATGTAAGGCTCAGTGTAATCTCAGTAAACACTGATTACACTTACAAAAATTATATTGCCCTTTCTGTAATAATTGGTGGAAAACTAGTGCCCATGGATTAAAATATTTGTATTTTAGATTTTGTACGTCTGTACATGTGACGTTATGTACCTTAGGACATGAGGAGCGTTGTGTTGACGTCTTCCACGAACTGGTTCGTACAATGAATTATAATATATGTGTTGTGTTTCTCATGTGCTTGAACTGCGAGGTCCACAGGAAGTCGCCAACATTTTGCATTGCAAGCAGCAGTGAACCTTGCAGTTTGCCGTTCAACAGGCCGTTGTTTTCGCTGATTTAAATTCCTTGGACCTTGCAGTGTGAATGTTGCTATATTTAGCATGTTTTCCAGCGTGTAATAACCCGGTTGTAATTACATGGCATGTCTTGCATGTTTGCATTGCATCGTGTTTTTTTCTTTTTGTTTTCATGTTTATATTGTTAGTACGAGTTAACACTGGTAGCGTCTGACAGCCTGAATGAGAATCAGACGACGGTTGTGATCCATGTGAATGACGTGAACGACCTTCCGCCCGTATTTAACTCCACTTTGTACACTGGAGTGATGGAGGAAGAGTTCGCTGGCCCACACCCATACCGACTGTTGCAGGTATAGTGCTTAGTGGTGGTGGGTTTCGGTATCATCCTGATCGGGAATTTCATTCTTTGTCTTACAAAGTTATGTAGAGAAGTTTACAGTCAGATTTACTGTAAGCATTGCTATACTAATCACCCAGTCCGTAGTGTCTTGTGTGTGCCAGCTGCTGTGTGAATCATTCGGTGCAGCGGTCAACTGCGTCTGTTTTCATCACTGTAAGGAATTTCGGCTAATCCTTAAGCCATCCTCACAACATTTCTTTCTTCTTCGTGCCACAGAGAAAGTTGTTAAAGCGCCAGTAGCGCTCCTTACTCTATTAGGGAGGTGTCTGGTTCGACCCTCTGCTGGCCCATCGGCTGTACTGACAGTTCATCCCTTGATTTCCTCAATCCCTCTGGAAAAATTCCGAGATACCACCTCAGGACATGATCGTTTCCTTCCAAATCCTTTCTAATTCTTCATTGGCCGGTCTTACCATTAGATGTTGTGTAGTATCAGTTACTCAGACCGTCGTCAATTAGACTACAAATCAATAAATTCGTCTAAAGTCTAATTATTTGTTCATCCTGCATGTGGTGGCTGATGTACTGACTTTTGCATAAATATTAGAAGCATTTATTTGACATAACACGATAATTTGCTAATTCTTCATAAGGCTAATTGACACACAGTAAGTTTACGTCCTAAAATCACCATTAACGGAACAGAGCTATATAAACTGTAAGTTTGGGTTAACGTACTCTCTTCAGTATGTTTTCTTTTAGCCCGTTTTTGCAAGAATTTAGCTGACCAATTTTGGTATTTCGCGTCAATATTTCAATTACAACATTGGGTTCAATTACTGGAAAGTTACAAATTTTAGCTGTCAGTGACAACATATTTCGTTTACAGTATCACGCAAAAACAATGGTAGAATGTGACAGGACAGTGTGAAAGCTAAGTACGTAGTTCGTAGCCTGGAGAGTGCTAAGGTATTCCACTAATGCCTGTTACAGTGTGTACTTCTACAGAACACAGTATTTCTTTTGAAATCTTCCTATATTTTGGACCTCTTTTATCATTTCTGAAACAAAGAAGGAAGCACTTCAAACACTTGTTACTGGCTGTACAGTTTCCAGTAAACTGTAACCTTATTCAGCCCTGAAGCACTCCTGTCATATGTAGCTGTTTGAATATTCATAATTTACGCTCGCTTTACTGCAGATTGCGGTGTTAGTTCTCAGAGTGTCCGCTGAGCTGCGCTGAATGATACTGCGTGATATTGTGACGTCATTCAGGTTTGGCCAGACAGGTGCCTTACCTTTAACAGAATGAGCTTCATGTGATCTGTAACGAACATACCAAAACTCGTTAAGGGACTCTTATAATAAAACCAACCAGATGCACTAATTTTTCAAATTTATTTTTGGAATAAAACTCTACATGTTTCGGACAGTTTCTCTGTCCATCATCAACAGTTTAGCACTGTTCAAACAGCAATGGTATATGTCATACAGGTTTTGCTGACTGCCTGCTAGCGGGATCGTCTAGCAAGCAGTCACCAAAACCTGTATGACATATACCATTGCTGTGTGATGTGCCTGATGATGGACAGAGAAACTGTCCGGAACATGTAGAGTCTTATTCAAGAACAAATCTGAGAAATTGTTGCATCTCATTGGTTTTATTATTAGAATATACCACGATGCACGGTCTTCGGAATGTCAAACACGGTAAGGAATGTCTGAAGGAGTGTTCAGCGACGCGCGTATATAAGCTGCCATTGGAGCACACGTGACCGTCAAATCGCTTCCTTAATACTCCGTCTTAAGAACACCTCGTGAGATGCCCATCGAACTTAACCAAGAGCATTTCAATACAGTAAAATCGAGAAGGCTGGATCAAAAGCTAAAATTCTTTGGTTTTATTCGTGAGATTGACCCCGATTCGATTTTCGTCCAGGACACCGCATATACCACCCTGATGGGCTTGTCTTGATTATTCTCTACACATCCAGGCAAATACCGCATCGTACGTACGAATAGGCCACGATAACTACATTCCGCATCGTTTCCACTTCATTATCGGCCATCAGATAATTATCCAACGCCGTTCATGATTTTCTAAAAGCTTCATTGAATAATTGTGGGACATATCTCACGAGACAGAACTCTCAGTACCAGAACAATACGAGGCGCCGGGACCGGTCTGTGCTTAGTGACTGAGTAGATTCGTGCAGTTACCGGGTGCAATCGCGGCCTGTCTTACCCACAGTACTGACTTATCCATCCCAGGCACCACGCAGACCGATTTTTTGATAATCCTGTTTTCTCGAGTTTTGACGGGAACTTTGTGCTGCAGCCACGAAACAAACTGAATTCCAGCGACTGTTTCATGTGGCCTAGAACCTCTGAATCACGTAGTCACGTCAACTGACACGCGCCATTTCTTCGGTATTGCCGGTTGTGTACGGAAGTGTGTTTGGTTGTTTGTGAGGTCCCATAGGTACCGAGAATGCACGCAGCCAGGTGTTGTGCCAAGAGTGCACATCGCAGAGTTGTTTCGCACATGAATTCCATGGACCATTGCAACAACACACGTGCACAACGGGTTAATTAGTACATCTGACGTGGTGCAGTTAGTCGGAACTGGAATCGTCCGTTTCATTACCAAAATCCCCAAACGTGCCCTTATTCGTGGTGACCAAATTAATGTAGCCCATTACGTCGTTCCGCATGTAAAGTGGCCGTATAATGTATTTCAGTTGAATTTAATTACAAGTAATCGGCGTACAATTTATTTGGTCCTTCGCAGCTGTGCAGGAAAACTGCTATTGCAGGAAACTGTCATTCGATAGATGACCTTACACTTTCGAAACCACTGAGTGGTCATAATACGGAATAGACAAAATATCACAGAGCAACGTAGACGTTGTTGTCAATCATCCTCATGATCATCATCTTCATTCGCTTCAGCTTCTCTTCTTCTTCTTCTTCTTTTCTCCTTCTCTTCTTCTCCTCGTCTTCTTCTCGTCTTCTCTTCTTGTTCTTTTCTTCTCTTTTCTTCTCTTCTCTTTTACTCCTCTTATTCTTTTCTTCGCCTTTTCTTCTCTTCTTCCCTTCGTTTCTTCTCTTCTTCTGCTTCTGTTTCTGTTTCTTCTTCAGCTCATGGTTCTGCTACTACATCAAGCGGTAGGACCCTCTATCCTCTCCCATCTCCACTCCAATTCATCCCTCCATCTTGTCTTGAACCTTCCTCTAAACCTACGCCTTTCGAATATGCATTTACTAACCAGTGTCTTTGTAGTGCGTCACAAATTTGCACGAGAAATAAATTAATGTATTCGTTTTCAGATTGTAGGGCTCTTCACAGAAGAAGGGCAGAAGCCCTCATAGCTGCTGTGCCTCCTTTTTACACAAAAGGCGTAACATGAACGTGTAATAGGAAGGTCTTATCCATATGTCAGTCTGTCATTTGTTTGGTCTCCGGCACTGTCAGTCGATTCTGATGAAATTTTATTATCTTGTGTGGCCAAGTAACAAGGTTCAGAAGTTTCTGAAGAACCTGCTGCCTCCATTTTAGGGTATATGGAAGTAAAAGGCCCCTGGTGAACGTTTGTACCTCTCTACAAGAGTATGCCATTTCCCAGAAGGCAGCAATCCTCATAATAACTAATTTTAAGTAATCCATTTTTAATGTCATTAGGATGATGACCACAAATGTTTTTCTTAATGGGCGCCTAATTTCTTTCTTACGAACGTGCGGGTGATGAATATATAATTGGTCGTATTTTTTCCCCACCCTCTCCAGAGGAGGGAGTTACGGTGGATACCTTAATTTCGGTTGTTTGGGCTCAGTTACAATTTCAAGTAAGGCTTACAAAGCTATGTAAAACCGTTTAGTTAATTCTGTTGGTTTTCGCATGTGCAGTTGACAGTAGTCTGTGTCACAGCTTCATCTCGCATGTGGTCATAGTTCCTGTGCATTACATGTTGTAGTTTGCTGCCAAATGACTGCTGCTGAAAGCATGTTAATGCATTTTTAATATAATACTAGTATGTAATTAATTTTCAGGGTAGTGCAGTAAATTATGCCAAAGTTACGAACACGTGTTAAATATTATAGCGAAATTTCGGTACAGTGCAACTGGATTGTTACTGGGCAGCGAGTATCGGTGACAGAGAGTCACTTCACTGAAGTGATGTTGGCTGGTTATCCTGATACGAACGTAACTACGCATTTGAAGTATAAATTTTCTAGTTTTACGAACTATTTAAACTCCATTTGTTTTTGTTTTTTTGTATGTTTTTTTCGACCCGGTCTCTGAACAACAGATTTCGACAGACAATTTTTTCCCCTCCACTTCAGTTACTAATGCAGTCTGTATCACCCAATAGCAACAGCCAATGCTGCATAAAGTTCGCCACATGCCCAACAATGTGGCAAAATCGTACAAGTAGGAATCCGGATAGATATAGCACATCCGTGCATCCAGCCTGCACTTGGCTAGAACGTTGTGGTGTTTGGTGTCCGTTGTGTCTTCGTGATCGGGTTGATTCCAACTCGAATACGTGCAGCACCTGTACCTGTGCTGACAGCAACCTTTCTGTTATTACCGTATTTTATTAGGGCAGTGAAGTCAAGGAGGATAAGATGGGCGGGACACGTGGCACGCATGGGAAGAAAAGAAATTCGTGCTGTGTTTTGGTGGAGAAAGTGGAAGAGAAAGACCACCTGGAAGACTTTGGTGTAGATGGAGGGATCTTAGAGTGGGCTGGACCGTATTCCTGTGACTGGAGACAGGGACACGTGGCGAAATCTTTTAAACGGAACGATGAATTGCAGTGCTTGAAGTTCCCGTAGAGCTCCATCGGTCGTTATGCTTTTGGTAGCTTAGGTTAAGTTAGGCTAGGCTAGGTTAAGTTAGTTGGTTGGTTGGTTTATAAACGTTTGAATTCCGTTACATTCGAACTTCAGCTGATAACATAAATCCTTCTGGCTTTCCTTGTTCTTATCATCCATTCCGATGGTTGCAGGAAACTGTAAGAGAATGGGTCTGATTTTGCTGAACGCGCGGCACCGTCGATGTAAATAGTAGAAAAACTGCCTGATGTCACAGTCTTTCGTTTCCAGAATCTCAGTTGAAAAATTACTGAAAATGAGTAATTGCTTTGTTCTAGCAGCGTTGTAAGTTTCCCATGTAAATTTTTGAATTGTGTTATTCAACGATGCTGTCAGTTGCTAAGAATACGTATCGTCGGTGATATATGAGTGCAGTGTGCGTGCGTAGGGTCGGTGGAATGTTTCTGACACAAGAAAAATGAAGTAGTCGAAGAGAAACCCATGTCATTGCCGCGTCGTGTACCACAAATCCCGCGTGAACTGGCCCAGGATCAGACTTGGACCTCTGCACCATGATTCGGTCTTTATGTATAAATTGTAAGGCTAAGGACTTTGTTATCGTTTTACTTTGAATGCATTTATTAAGGATGCACGCAGAAGATCAACCCCATGTGCACTTAGTTCCACGCAGTAAGCGTCCAGTATTGCGCCTTTTTGTGTAGCATCTCGTCAGTGCCCTTTGGTTGCGACCGGAGTGCCAAGCGTGACCTTTTGGCTAGTATCACATAATGCTGAACGTTGATTAGGCCTATACGTAGTTAGTTAAACGTAAAGTTTTTATGTATTTCTTAAAGCTTGATGCCACCAGCCCCTCAATCAGGTTAAGTATAAAGTAAACAAATCTTGATTAATGCTGATCCTCAACCCCGCGGCACGCACATGCCTTGTCTCACTCTAATTGAACTTCGTCTTACCCCTTTCCATTGGCACTCTGACACTGTGGTAATTGGTTTCACGGTTGTAAAGCCATGCGTTCAGAGAGGCGCATTAAACGAGATTCAAATTGTCTGAGACGTTTTGTGCCTTCACATCATTGTTGTTTCCTCCTCTCACAGTCGGACAATCTAATTTCTGCCATCAACTTTGACTATTGCATCCACTGGGTCTGCAGCAATGTGCACCGGAATTTCAAGAATCCGGTATGGTTACACCCAATATATTGCCTGATCGGCAAAATGACTTTAATCAGTGATGGATGTACCGCGCGTTAGTGGCTATGTGAATCTAGCTGTCGTTGTGCAGTTTGAGGCCCAGTGTTCGATGTTCGTACGTGAACTGGACATGCCACGGTGAATGATACAGCTCGTGTTTTCGGTAATATCCTACAGTTGTTCGGTTTCGCGATTGACCGAAACGGCTCTCTTAAAGAGAGTAAAAGTAAAGCTGCCCTGTGCTGAAATGACCACCATGCCATGAAGACTTGTGGGGAATGGTGGCATAACTCCATATGATCCTAACTTGTTCAATGGACTGATGTATTGAAGCTGGTTCCTTTGAAAGGTAGAATGATTCATGAACTATGATGGTTGTAAAGACTGTGGAAGGAAGCGGTCGTGGCCTATTTGAGACACTATCTGCGTATGTCGGGAAGAGCTGAGGTAAATCACGATGTAATTCAAGATAGCCTGTTGCCAGGCTGAGATTCGAAGTTGAAGTCTACCACATACAAGTTAGAAGCGTCACCGTTTAAACCACCTTGCTCATTAGGCAGACCACAACAGGTAGAAGGTAAACAGTGCAGTCGGGTCTGTTTGTGAGCTGAAAGCTTCGGACTTTCGTCGCAAGTGATTTTTGTTTTTCAAATTTTGTCAAGATTAGCCCGAACGGGCGGTTTGCTACCCGTCTTGCCAGCGTCCTTTCCACCGTGCAACAGGGAACGTGCTCCTCGTCTGAGTCACGTTTGAAATTGGTACTTAGGCCCTACGTCTTTTCGGATACCTCCTTCAATTTCCCGCTCCTCTGAATAAAGCGTTTCTTTGTTATCTAAATTGATTTCAGTCGTTTGGGAGGAAAACAAATAGACACTTACCTAGACGATGGAGCTGCTTCCGTCTTCAGGCACGGTATTAACTGACATGCAACAAATAGCCACACTAGATATTGCATGGTTTATATTCACAGTTTAACATTATTGTGTCTTATATATAATTTAATCCGTGAATCAGGAACTTTCTTGAGAAGCCGATAGTCGGTCGTCCAGCCCACACATTTTCTGCCTTACGTGGAATACGAAAGTTCGTTTTCGTTGTCACGAGATAACAGCGTTACATCCTACCATGGCCGAGTTAATTCAGTCCACAAAAGTATATCCAGTTTTGAATGAACATAAAATAGAAAATCTGTTTTGCTGTAATGGAACTTGCACTTACGAATTATGGACGTAATAATGTAAAATTCACTCACTTTTTCTCCACTCTTGAATTAGTGTAATGCGGTAAGGTAAAGGTAAAATTGATCCCGTTTCAGGCCCGCTGTGGCCCAGAGGTTGGGTAGAGGTATAGCTCTACTCTTCCATGACCGCGGCACTAGAAGGGGGCGAGTGGTCAGCAGCACGCCCCGGCCGCACTTTACCCCCGGGGAAAGACCCGGTACCCATTGTACAGGAGGCAATGTAATGCAGTACCGCAATGAATGTACGGTGAGAGTCAGGATAACGGTTGACTCATGCACTTTGACAAGTGTTGACTGATAGGCTATGTGTGTAACGGTAGACTGTCAGTGGATTAACTTGGCAAGTGTCACTTGTAGCATGTAACATGCATATCGTCCTGAAGGCGGTAGCTACCAATGTAGATCGTAGAGCGGCAAAAAATTCGGCCCGTCAGCTGGAATTGCTCGTAACTTGTAATCCTTTAGAAAACCACAAAATGTATAATCCCTGCGCTCGGCATTGTAAAGCCTAGACTTCGACGTCAATACCTTAACTAGGCTGTATATTGTTTGTTTGTCTAAATCAAAGTATTCAGTGACACCCCACACATCCGCCGCATCTTTGGCTCACCTTTTTAAGCTCACGAAATCTCGGCATGTAAACCCGATATCCTGAAGAATATTTCAATATGATCTATGTCCTTACCTGCAGAACAATGTCTTGGATGTTAAGGCTACCTTACAGGAAACCACGACTGCTTCCTTCCGTATTCTTTCAATTCGTCACTCGTGATCTTTTCATTTCTCACTCTGCTTGCTATTCACAAGGACGCCGTCAAAGAATGCTGGTATTTCAAATTCGAATGTGCTGAATGCGTTAATTATAAGAGACAAATCGTCTGTTTCAAAAGGCAGGGAATAATGTTAGGCGCGTTCGCAAAATTGCGAAAAGCGACAGCGACAGTTAGCTTCGTCTTGTATCTCCGTCCGCTTGGAACAACTGAGCTCCCAACTAACGGATTTTCATGAAATTTTATATTTGAATTTTTTTTCGAAAACCTGTCGAGAAAATTCAAGGTTCGTTAGACGCTTACTAGAATGACGGGCAATTTACATGAAAATTAATATACATTTATGATCATATCGCGCTCAGTTCTTGTTATAATGAGAATTGTTCTAAGATAAAATTGTAGTGCAAACTAAATCACACATTTGGTGTCCAGTAACTTTTTTTGGGAAAAATCGTGCCGTTTATGACATGATGTGGAAAAATATTGTAGAGCTGGAAAGGCCACATTTGGCAATATGGCGCATGCGCACTGGATACCAGCTAAAAAAGGCAACACACCCTCACTGCTTTTCTACTGCAACAATGGTTGCACGGACGTGCCGCCATGTTACGTTATACATACATTGCGTGTCGTGTTATTGTTTGTGCTATTGTCGTATGGGCCCTTTATGTACCGTTCCACGGCCCAATATGCAACCTGCGGTTCAACTGTTGCTGTGTGCTCTGTTGGTAGCAGGTACCCCTTGACTTTTTGTTTTAATTTGTTTGATGTGATGAGGTCTCCTCTCAAGATAACTGTCGCCCATTACGTAACCCCAACAGTATATCTAATATAATCTGGTCGGGTGAAAGGGAACCCTAGCAATAGGCTCGCTTCTTCGGGGCCGCATGCTCGAGTACTGCCCACTCGGCAGGTGACGCACAACGCGCGGTATGTTGTACACATTATACATTCGGCGCCTTGCTGTAGCGTATTTTGACGTAGTGATGACGTAGGTTATTAACTGATCCGGCTACATTAGGATAGATTGAATGTACACGGTAGGATGTGTTACTGAAGTACTGCAGCGGAGACCGTGACAATTGTTTCTATGTTTATGGTCCCGTGCATCGCTGATCTGTATTAATAATTGTCCAACGAGATGCAACACAAAGCAGTCTATTTATTATTCTGCAAGTTCACTCTACATGTTTAGGGTGACAACCACACCCATCATCAGGTGTACACACAACTGTAACTGCAGCCTCCGGTACTGGTCATATTCTTTGTGCAGCTACCTCCCTCCAACGTGGCCTAGTTGACCACGTTGGAGGGAGGTAGCTGCACAGCACAGCATGCCCAGTACCGGAGGCTCTAGTTACAGTTTTGTGTACTCCTGATGATGGGTGTGGTTGACACCCGAAACATGTAGAGTGAACTTGCAGAATAATAAATAGACTGCTTTGTGTTGCATCTCGTTGGACAATTATTAATATAT
>Ga0123352_10019337_pt1 | contig 10865 bp, 7 predicted proteins | sample TergutLab28metaG_FD_89700 | JGI IMG/M metagenome (GOLD analysis project Ga0123352, IMG submission 89700) | Labiotermes labralis P1 segment gut microbial communities from Petit-Saut dam, French Guiana - Lab288 P1 | ecosystem: Host-associated > Arthropoda: Insects > Digestive system > Gut ... | reverse complement strand
GACTCTCACCTTTCTCTCTAGTAATGTTTGAGCTAATCTCACACTGTTATAAAAATTGTCTTGATATTGCACTTGTTTCACTGTCACTAGTAACAACTATGACAGAAGATCGCAGTTGTTTACATGAACTAGTGGGGATGTCACTGTCATGTTCAATGTCACTGTCCAAACTTTCACTGTCACTGAAATCAGAGACATCAGAACTTCTGTCCACATATAACTCACACAAAATATCGTCCTCTTGCAAAACATTCCTACGCATAGCCATGATTGCAACTGAAGGAAAACAAAGAGAGTATCTGAATGAGCGGTCACTTTGTTGCAGACTTATCATTCTAAAATAGGGTTCATGAGCGGTCTGTTTGCTTGTAATTTGAGATCCAAACATCCTGCATGTAGCTGACGATAACCTTGAAGCGATCAGTGTGTCAGACCAGCTCGAAAACGCGCGTGTTGGACGTCGTGTAAGAAAACGCAGAAATGCGGGACCCGTCAACAACGTGTTGGTGAGCAATCACGCATTTCTGCGTGAGCCGACGGCAGTATGTTAAAGGGGCTAGTTTACTTACTGTTCTGACTATAACACGGCAAAAGGGTAGGTTATGGATTTTGTTAAAAGAGGTATATGAGGTGGAGTCTTGCTCTTTTATCTTTAATGGTCACCAAATTCCCTGTTCTGTGTCTAGTACTTAGAGATAATCTTTGTTATCCTTCTTGCAGTATCTTGTTCATGTACTGCTATACTAAAATAAGAGTAATATTTCTATTGTATTGTAGCTGTATATGAGGAAGAGACTGTCAGTGATTTGTTCATGTGCCAAATCATTCATTGCAATTTTCTGAACCCCTGTGGTCAGGCACTGGACAAGAAGCTGGGTAGGCCCCGAAGTCCCCAGCTGGAATTGAATGCCAGCCTTCAAATCCTCAGCCATTCCTCTAGTGCCTTGATCCATCAGTGTCATCATCCTTTTTTCATACAATTATATGCATAGGCAGTACCGTACTTGCTATGACTATGTATTTTTTTCATGGTCTCATCTATGTTGTTCCTCTTACACACACTGTACACTATATACACTACATTTAAATCACTTCTGTAATACATACAATAATGAAATGGCCAATTAGTATCCAGTATACTAATGATTGTTCCTATATAAATATCTGTGATTTCAAGGCAACTTGCCAACAAGAGATATTGCAAGATTTGAGGTTCTGACATTTGTGTTGATGAAGATATATTTCTTCTAGCATGTGATGCCTTTCTATCATTAAGTAGATACTGATGTTTGGAGAAGCTTGCTGCCTCTGAAACAACAGTAACTGTTTGCCATGCATTGCAGCATTACATCTCAGAAATACAAATCTTCTGGTAATATATTGTCATCTCCTACCACATACCATATAACATCAGACTATTTTATTCAGGGACCACCAAGGCCATGCATTTTCTTATGGCTACTGTCCTATGGCACACTGCCATCTTCACTTCCCCTCTCACAGTTAAGCACACAGAATTTCAGTGCCTTTGTTTGTTTGCAACTTCTTTAATAAGCAAATAGGCATTTATATCACTGTTGCATGTTGTATTTCTCCTAAAGAAGGGTTGACCTGGGTGTTGAATTTTCATTTTCATATTTTCATGACACTTGCTGTATAACATTCAGTTCAACTCTTCTTCTCTTTGCTTTACCAGGATACTGGCTATCCTGACTGAATTACCATGGTTTTTCTCACTTTGTCCAGGATAGTACTGTAATGGGATGTGGCAGTCGTCCTAACCACCAACACCATTACCTAGAAAGGGTATCCGCCGCCACCACTTTGGACATTACTGTGACGTATTTCACTATATAATATATTCTACGACACTACAACATATGACATAAATTTACAACACTAAAGAAAGTACTATAACCCAATCAAAATCTAAGGCACAGCTAGGGTGCTTCTCCAACACAAAGATTTCCTATAAATGCATCTCCATAAGGAAAGTCTGATCACCTCAAATGAAACCAAATATAATCCAAATCATTTCTATGCTTCAATTTGGTACAAAACAACTTAACCACGCTTACCTGGCACAATAATTAGCAACAAAGCCCACATCTTATAAATTTTGCTCCTTCTCCACTCCCCCAGGTGTCTGTCGTTACCGAATGTTCAACAAAGACACCCTCTCGTTGCTTTACAAAACCACACCACGCTTCTCAGCCACAGTCAGCATTTCCTGCATTCACCTAGCAACAGTTTTCTGCAGTTTCAACTGTTTGCTGTTGCTATGTGAATAATAGGTGATCTGGCCTTCCTGTTTGTTCGATTGGGAGATGCACCCAGCCATCCTTAAAATGCTACTAACATATATGAAATATATAAAATGAAATAGAATAAAGTAAAGTGTTCTCTACAAGGCACTACAGTACATTGTCAAGGGCATGGTATGTGTCATGTGGTGTTGTATAGTCTTCAGTAGATCATTAGTACCCATGTATCCCACACAAACAAACAAACAAACAAACACACACATGTCTGAACCTGTGTAGGTGCTGTTGTGTTGAAACCTACCTTAACTACCTTAACAACAACAGAAACGTGTCACGTGGTGAGGCTGTAGTTAGGCATATTATCTAAAAAAAGTGTCCTGATACAAGTTGCAGGGATATGTAAGGTACATCATACAATATTTGTGTAAAACTTATTTAGAGGAAATGAATGCTAACTGTATTCAGCAAGTGTGTACATTAAAAATGGTTTCCCTTTGTGCCATGATGGTGTGGCCCCCAGTTGATGTATATAGAAGGGAGACATGTCAGATGTAAGTTACAGATGTGATGATGGGTTTACTGACAGTAGTATATAGTTACTTCTATGAAGTGTAGAGCAGCATGAGTTTATAATGACTATGTGGGTCAGACTCAGGGGAGGAACTTCATATCACCACCATAGTAACTGGCTCTGGGGCCCACCCCATGGTTACTGTGAACTGTTTCCTTGGAGCCTGAAGCTGAACACATATCCCATCTAATATAAGGATAAAGAATGCCTGAAGCTTTAACTGCATAGCATTTTGTGCCGTCATTACCACACGTTGGAACTGGTGGCTTTGGAAATTATTTTAAAATTATAGCAATGTGTTCAATGCTGTTGTGCCTCCTTATTTAAAAGCCTGTATCGGGTTCTGAAGAGGGAGGCAGTCAGTTGATGTGAAATAATGAAAATATATGTTTTTTTTTTTTTTTGTTCACAGTTGAATACAGGGCAAGGAAACACATCAATTGTGATGTCTCCGTGGAGATTCAGATGCTTTGCAAAAAGTAAGTTTTAAAAATTAATTTTTATTCCATTGATTTTATGTTCATTTTGAATGGACCCCTCAGGTAAGCAAAATCTGGGTTTCACTGTGTTGGCTTGCTAGCCAGGAATTTGGATCAGGGTTGTATAAAGTAATAAAATTTTAGGGACACAACAGAATCTTTAGGGATCAAACTTCTTACACAGTTGACAACAAGACAGGCAGTAATGGACCAGTAATGTCCATGAAATGAAAGCCAGTTGAGGGCAGTAGAGGTATAGCTCGACTTATTCTGAACCTCAGAGCTAGGCACATTGAATGGTTGACATGATGCTGCAACTAGTCCCAAACCTCAGAGCTAGGCACATTGAATGGTTGACATGATGCTGCAACCAGTCCCAAACCTCAGAGCTAGGCACATTGAATGGTTGACATGATGCTGCAGCCAGTCCCAAATTACCTCTGATACCCATTCAATATGAGGCTGGGTGGGTTCCAGAGCTGATCTGATGTTCTGAGAAGATAAAAGTCTCTTGCCTCTGCCGGGACTCGAACCGTGGACTGTTCAGCCTATAGCTTAGTCACAATAGTGACTACATTACTCCCACCCTCCAAAAAAACAGAGGTGCAAAAATTTATGGTTGATAAAAAATTGTTAATTTCATTATTACTGACCTCTTAGTGACACAAATTAGGGTTTAAAGAGATGGAGTTTTCCATTGGCATGCCTTGGAGGCATGAGTGGGGGAGTGGAGATATATGAGGAAGAGTCAAATAAAACCTTAAAAGTGCGATAAAAATTTGAAAAACAGCTTGATTGTCTTGTAAGGTGACAACAATTATACTCGTGGTTTGAAGAGTGGCCGACAGGTGACAGTACGATGCAGGAATGCAACATGACAGAGCAGTAGTAGTGTAAAGGTGGTGGCCCTGCTTGCAACATGCACCAAAGAAGAACAGCGTTCTGTCATCCGTTTTTTAAGTAGTGAAGGGTTGAAACCCACTGAAATTCATCGACGAAAGTTCAGTATGATGATGCATGTCTGTCACTACACCAAGTGTACGAGTGGACTGGGAAGTTCATGAACGGCATTTGTTCTGTAACAGACTCTCCTTGACCTGGTCAGTCACACCGAGTAGTGACACCAGAGGCCATTGCAGCAGTTGAAGCCATCGTGAAGGAAAATAGCCGCATAACAGTGAATGAAATAGCCACACATCTCGATATGGGTCATGGATCAGCACACCATATCGTCCATGATGTTCTGCAGTTCCATAAAGTGTCTGCAAGGTGGGTGCCACACCAGCTGACTGCAGAATTGAAAGAACGACGTGTTGATGCCTGCCAGGAACTTTTGAAACGCTTTGAAGCAGAAGGTGATGGCTTTCTAGGGAGAATTGTTATGGGAGATGAAACGTGGGTCCACTACCAACAGCCAGAAACCAAGAAAGCGAGCAAGGAATGGCGCCATACCTCCTCACCAAAACCGAAAAAATTCCGCACACAACCATCTGCGTGTGCTCTTTTGGGATGAACAGGGGGTAATTTTGGAGTACTACATACCCAGGGGTAACACTGTGATCAGTGCAATGTATGCAGATCTAAAGAATCACCTGCATCCTGCAATCAAGTCCAAATGACGTGGATGTCTGAGTACAGGTGTTTTGCTCCAACATGACAATGCTGAGCCCCCATACTGCCAGTTCAGCTGTTGCAACAATCCAAGATCTGTCCTTTGAGTGTCATCCACATCCACTGTACTCACCAGACCTCACCGCCAGTGACTTTCTTGTCTTTGGACCGCTCAAAGAGGCGACTGGAGGCAAGTCTTTCAGGTCCAACGACGAGGTGCAGCAGGCGGTGCATGAGTGGCTGCTCTCTCAGCCAAAAGAATTTTTTTCTAGAAGTATCCATGCACTTCCAAAGCGCTGGAACACTTGTATGGAACGCAATGGAGACTACATAGAAAAATGAAGTCACTGTGTACCTTTTGTGTTCAATAAATTATGAGATAAAAATATTTAAGGTTTTCATTTGACTCGCCCTTGTAGCTTGAGTCATTCTTAACCTGGGCACTAGATGGGACTGAGCTCTCAGCCACACACACACACACACACTCTCTCTCTCTCTCCAAACTTTATGTCTGGGGAAAGAGTTCTGGGACACATTCAACAGGAGGCTGGTTGCAGCTCATAGCCAGTTTTGTTGTCAACTAAACAAAGATACGCATTTAAAGATATTACTTCATTGTGCTTTATTTTTGTAAGACATCATGCTTACTTGCCAAGTACAAAGTATAGGATATCATGGTGGGGTGGGAAACAGTGTTGTTAATTAAAGTCAGTTACTTACAGTTAATCCAGCCCAGTGGGTCATCAGCTAGGAATTTTGCAGCACCAGTTTTGAGGCCAGAAGTGTAACCATACTTAACACGAGTAGTTAAGGTGAAACACAGAAGCCTGATTTCAGGGTTTTTGGGAAGTGTTCTCCTGTGGACCGATAGCATTTACTTTCCAAGTGAGGTGCAGTTGACGGTTCTTACGTAAATTACTATTTCACATTACGGGGTACTTCAGACTGCCCCACTTAATGGTATTTGTGACATGTTTAAAATGTTTAGTGTCACACTGTAGTGAACTAAATGTTGTTACTTTCATATTGGCCCAATTTTCCTGAGTTTTGAAAACTCATTGTCATCTAGGTGAAATGCCTTCCATTGCAGCTTTGCATACAGTATGCTCCTGTCTCTTTGGATTTCCAGATATTCTAATTTTCTCAAATGGGCATAATTGGGAGTATTGCTGCAACAGAATGTCTAAAATCATATACTTTTGGCAAATAGATCATTAAGGCAGTTTGAATTACTTCAGTTTGTGTAGTTACAGGAAGAGTTCTACCCTTCTGCCATGCATAATTCAGTGTTAAGAATATGGTACTCAGTAGTGTACTACATTTTGGGTCCTACAGTTTCAGATATGTTGTTTTTTTTTTCTCTATAAATTAACCAACAAAAACACTTGTGTCTGTGGAAAGTTCCCAGTAGTCGATGTTATTAAACCTCCCATGTTTCAGTGATTGAAGTGCCATTATCAAGGAGTCAGAACAGTCACAGACACATGTACATGCTGGAATACATGTAATACAAGTGTGCATATACAGTGTGAAGATATGTATGAAAAATACAGATGTAAGAAAGGTTAATTTTGTGTTGTCAAAGGTTCAGATGTCTAGGTGTGTACAAATTCATATTCTTTGGGCAGAAGTATGATTGTGTTTTCATGGTTATGTAATTTCACAAGTATGCCCCTTGGATATGTTTGTGTTCAAATATATAGGACTCATTTTCACAGGTATGAGTATATGTGCTTGCTCTGTATGTGGCATGGTTTGGGAATTACATGCAGTCCAGCAGAATTTTGCTGGAATGGCAGCTGATATACTGCTGTGATGGTACTTTATTGTCCAAGTAAAGTGCCCTCATTATCGGCCAATCAGAGCCCTACTAACACCATTTCTAAGCAATGCACGTAGAGTGCTAGTTATGGACTTTGAAGAAAATCCCTCAAATGGCAGCTGAGACACTGCAGTATAGGTTCTTTGTTTTGCAGTTAAAGTACCCTCCATTATCTCCCTATCGCAACCAGACAGACGTTGCATGTAGCCAATACTCGTACGGCACTATATATTTAGTGTTGGGGAAAATCCGTGGAATGGAAGCCGATATACTGCTGTGATGGTACTTTGTTCTCCAAGTAAAGTGCCCTTCATTACTGGCTGATCACAGCCAAACTCACAAAGTTTGTAGGCAACGCGTGTATAGTGCTAGGTGTGGAATTTCAGCGCAATCCATGGAAAGTAAGAGGATACACTGCTGTGACAGTACCGTGTTGTGCTTGTGGAGTGCCCTTCAGCCAACCATCCCAGCAACCTACCCACCAACCAACCCACAACCTAACAACCAGGTAAACACAACCAATCAACCAACAAACCAACCAAACCACCAACCAACCAAGCAACCAGTAAACAAATGACAGACCAACCCACTGATGCACCGACAGATGAAGGACCCACCGACTTACCAAACCACCGAAAAACCGACCTACCCAACCACTGGCAGAATGATCAACCAACCGACTGACCGACCAACCAACCAAACTTTCAAGGGACCGACCACCCTACCACCGTTCAACCCACTGACATACAGGACAACTGAACTACTGACCAACCAACCTATCGACCGACCAACCAACCAACCAACCAACCCACAAAGAAACCCACCAAACAACCTACCATCTCACCAACCAAACTACTATCCAAGCAACCCATCAATCAACTTACTAACCACCTAAGTAACTCATGAACCAACTTATCACCAATCAGCCGACAGATCGATCAAGAAACGACCGACTGATCTAGAGAAAGGCCCGAACAACAGACTGAACAACCAACTGATGGACAGATCAACGGACCAACTGACTGACTGACCATCCGAACGACCGATCAACCAGTCAACCGACCAACCCCTCAAAACCCAACCAACACAAATCCACAAAGCAACCGAACAATGGACCGAGGGACCGACTGCTTGAACAAACATCTGAATGACCCACCTACCTACAGACTGACCGAAAAACTGCCCGAATGACCAAGCAAACCAACTGACCAACCAGATGATACACACACACTGACCCACTGTACCATCAAACAACTGAACCACCAACCCAACAACATATCAGTCCATGGAAGAGCCAACCGACCGATCAACCAATCAACCAACCGTGGTTCCAATCCTAGTAGGGTGGAAAATTTTTCTCTTTTCCAAATCAAACAGACCGGCCGTGTTAAGGGGTAGTGTGTTTCTTTTCCTAGATTAAAGTGGCCGAGGCATGAAGTTAACCACTTATGTTCTTCTAGTGCTGAGATCAGAGTTGACCCTCTACTCCACTGACACGCCTCTTGACGTGGGTACAGCGACTCGCTATGGCCTGGGCTGTTTGGGGATTGAGTATTGATGTGGGCAGTAGATTTTCTGCACCAGTCCAGACTGTCTCTTGGTCCCACCAAGCCTCATGTACAATAGGTACAGGGTTTCTTTGCATGGGGTAAGGTGGCTAGGGCCAAGCCTTCATGGCCTGCTGTAGGGTGGAATTTTGGGAGCCTATGTAGCATGGTTATTATAGGGTCTATTGCATTGGCTGGGTGGTCCAGGATTCGAATCCAGGTAGGCACAAAATGTTTCTCTTTTTCCAAACATCCAGACCGGCTTTGGGGCACAACCAGCCTTCTATTATGGTGTATCGAGGTTTTTTACATGGTTTAATCTGGGCGGAGCGTGAAGTTTGCCAGTGACACAAATCAAGTGCTGAGGTTAGTGTGGAGCTGTACGTACGTCTACTCCTCCAGTACATGTGTATAGCGACTGGCTATAGGCTATACAGTATGGGGACTGAATCCAGGTGTGGGCACTATTTTTTTTGTACCAGTCAAAAGTGGCCCTGGGACCCCCCAGCCTCCTGTAGAGTGGGTACAGGTTTACTTTCCAGGTGGTAATGCGGCCATGGCTGGGCCCTTGTACCCTGGTCTAGAAATAAATTTTTGTATTCTAGGTAGCTTGATTGGTGTAGCGTCTGTTCCACCAGGTGGATAGTACGGTGTTTGAGTCCTAGTAAGGAGAAAAGATTTTTCTCCGAAACAACCAGACTGGCTCTGGGGCCCACCCAACCCTCTGTTAAGGGTACCAGTTTTCTGTCCAAAGATTAAACCATAGCTTGTTCTAGGTTGAACTTTTGGGAGCCTAGGTACCATGTTCAGTGTGGCGTCTATTCTGTCTGAACGGTTCGGGGTTCGAATCCTGATAGGAACAAAAACTTTTCTCTTGTCCAAAACTACCATACTGGCTGTGGGGCTCACCTAACTTTCTCTTTAAGGGGTACCAGGGTTCTTTCTCGGGATTAGAGCAGCCAGGTTTTAAAGTTAACCCCTAACTTCCATCTTGTGCTGAGCTTAGAGTGGATCTATACCTATACTCCCCCTATACGCCTTAATGACTTGGATATAGTGACTCGCTATGGAAATCACGGTCTTTTGACTGAATCCCAGTGTGGACACTAGATTTTCTGATCCAGACTGACCCTGGGGCCCATACACAGTTCCTTTCCAGGAGGTAAGGCAGCCAGAGCCGGGCAATCAAGGCCTGTTCTTGGGTGTTATTTTGGTGTTTGGGTAGCATGGTCAGTATTTTGACTATTCCTCCGCCTGGATGGTTTGGGGTTCGAATCCTGATGGGGACAGAAGTATGGTTTCTTGGAATCGTCCAGGCCGGCTCTGTGGCCCACCGATCCTTATATTTAAGGAGTTCCCATGCTATTTTCTGGGATTACGTGGTTGGACAATAAAGTTCGCAAACTCATCACGGTAAAAGTGGTACATACCTCATTGCTGAATACCACCTTGTCGCCTTGAAAGTACTCCCTTTGGGAAGCTATGCACCAATGTCAGCGCCTAGTCCACCATTCAAAACAATTTTGGAACTAGTTTTGTGGAATGGCTTAGCCAGCATATATGTTGTACCTTTTTTTTTTGTGTATTACATCTACATTGTCATAGAATTTCACACTGTATTTGCGTAACTGTATTAGACTATGAATACTTCTCTACATAAATGTTTTGACTCCTTAATAATGGCCCTTCAAGAGTCAAAATGCAAAACATGTTGGTTTTAATAAACAGAGTACTGGGGACAACACTACACATTGTGTTTCTTGGTTTAATTTACAAAAGTTGATTACATATACTGCCAGGCCTTGTTTTACACCCTTATTTAATGCCTTGTTGGTTTAAATATATCTTGCCAATTTACACCACTTCTTAATTTGCACTCTGTCAATTTACATAGGTTGAAATTGAATATTCTTTCCTTTCTGTATCAATATAAGGCAGTGATAATATAATAACGCAAGTATCTATAAAGCATATGAACAGGCTGGTGCTAGTATGATTGCCCCTAAGCTGTACCCATTCCATTCTTTATTATGTGCATATGACATTTGATTTACACATAATTATTCAGGAATGCCGCTGGGACAAAAACAAGGCCTGGGCATTGTAACATGCAACACCTATGATTCAGTAGTGATTGGTCTTGTGTGTGTGTTTATTGAAGCCTTTTTTACAGCACTTTATTTCAGAGTGACTTACTGCCCCCACCTTCAGAGCATGTACCCCACTCACACAAGTGCCCTTGGAAGGGACTTGGGAACATGAGGCACTTGTGTGAGTGGGGTACAAGATCTTGTGGTGGGGCAATAATTTGTCATGTGGAGTGTATTACTCTAAGTTTCTTGATTTTTTTCCAGTTTGGGGAGAACACTCAGTGAATCATGGATGGCTTCGCACTGGGGAGGATGTGTGCCAGGTGTGTGGACATAGGTCACTTTTGCACCAAAGCACGATGGGTTTAGCGCAAGAGTGGACTCCACCGAGATAGTGCGCGCAGGGGCTTTCAATTTCAACAAAGCTGCAAAATGAATCTCAGGTACGCCTCAACTTCATTTATTACTAATACACTTTATT
>Ga0123352_10019336_pt1 | contig 10865 bp, 4 predicted proteins | sample TergutLab28metaG_FD_89700 | JGI IMG/M metagenome (GOLD analysis project Ga0123352, IMG submission 89700) | Labiotermes labralis P1 segment gut microbial communities from Petit-Saut dam, French Guiana - Lab288 P1 | ecosystem: Host-associated > Arthropoda: Insects > Digestive system > Gut ... | reverse complement strand
GTCGGTGGAACTGTCATTATGGTACAGATGTACATGTTGTGGAATGTTGGTGGAACTGTCATTATGGTACAGATGTACATGTTGTGGAATGTTGGTGGATCTGTTATTATGGGACAGATGTACATGTTGTGGAATGTCGGTGGAACTGTCGTTATGGTACAGATGTGCATGTTACGGAATGTGAAATAGGCTACATTGGCAGTATGAAGTTGGTCTGTTACTATTTACAGTATGTACCTGCGTCTAAACCGTTCTACCATTCCTGGTTTGAAGTTCTGAAAGCCAAAACACTGTACTGTACCTGATCCCATAACCAGTAATTTCAAGGTAAGTTGGTTTTGTGGAATTCTCGACAAATTTACTCGAAGGGCCAAGCCGATCCGGATAAATGTCGATCCGGACAAGTGGAGTTCCATCGTATTCCTGAAGTCATAATAAAGAACATTTTATTGTACTGTGATGCGGCATTTTACTTTAACAAAACGACAGTTTATTTTATGCTGATTTCCATTTGCTGTACTGCCTGATGCCTGCCGTAGCTTACTTAAAAATATTAAAAACCAGTGTAAACTGTGTTGAATAATTCAGTTCCCATCTCACAGAAAACGGCCGGTGTCCACAATGAAAACTGTGATAATACGTTAATACTTGTAGCAGTAGAACTTATGATTTCTGCTCGGAACTGCTTATTATATGTATATCACTATGTGTATTGCACAGTATTGACTGAAAATCATAACAATAGAGAATTTTAGACACATTTGTCGAGCCGAACTGAAGTACTGTGCATTTTTTATGTGGCCGACGCTGGTTCCTGGATGATTGAAGATGTGCTGGAAACCAAATGGGTGTGACTTTACCTTCGACATTGACTTGGCGTGTATCAGTGTGGTCAGGGGTCTCCAGCTTGTGTTTCCACTAGCTAACATGGTTTACATAATATAGCTGCCAGTTTAATAATAATAATAATAATAATAATAATAATAATCATCATCATCATCATCGGTTCTACATCCCAGGGTGGGCCTTGGCCTCCTCAAGCAAATGTCGCCAGCGACCTCTATCCTGGGCATCCGCTCGCCCAATTTCTACAACCCATTTTCCTTGCGTCTTCCTCTACCCCGTCAATCGATCTTGATTTCGGCCATAGCTGCCAGTTTAGTAATATAATTTTAAAGCCCTCATAACGTGTGTTGGAACGATTTTATTTTTGGTTGAAATTCCAGATAAACCGGTCAGTGGTTTCGGTTGTTACATCGGTGTTTAGGAACAAGCCCAAAATTTTTTGTAGCATTTAAACACACTGGAAACGAAAAGACAGCACTAAAGGTTTCTCTACGACCGTTTGTACGTAGAGCTTTGTGCGAGGGTGTTTATAATACACTATGCCTTTATTAAAACATTGGACGAAATAATCAGTCAGTAGTTTGCCTCGCGTTATTTTGATACGCAACGGCATACCTTCACATTGCGTCATTCGACTAGAACAGAAATCTTCGTTTGGTACTTAAGCCGTATCTGCTCAGCTTTTTCGCAACACGTGCTTGTTTCGGATGCACTTCGGTGATTTCTGATCCTTCGTTTGTCTCGGTTGATCTGTTCCTAAACTTCAGCATACCCTGTGTTACATTCTTCTGCTGTACAGAATATATTGCCTGCAGCAGTCCTTCACATCCTTTTAAATTTTTCTGCCCACTTGTGTACATTGTTATTGTGATTCATGTTGCTATCGCTATACTTCCGTAAATTTCGCTACCTGTCAACTTTTCTCCTTAAAAATCGGTTTGCAGGTGTTTCTAGAACTGAATATACAGCAACGTCACTTGTGAGGACATGAGGTGTCGTGTAAACGTAGGTCTTCGATGCTGCTCAATGTTTAGCCCATGGGTCGCCAACCCGCGGCCCACCGGGCACATTTGTAAATTAGATATGTGTATACTACAAAATTGTGCAATAATTTAAGCGGGTAGGTGTGCCACATATTGTTACTTCTCCACGTGTGCCCGCGAACTCTCCCACCATAAGGGGTGTGGCCGTTTGCCATAAAAAATGTTGGACGCCCATGGTTTAGACTTGTAGCTTCGATGGTAGGCAGATGAACACGAATACCTCTTGACGTGGGAGAAACGAAATACTGAGAGGAAAGTGTGTCACAGTATCAAAATTTTTATATGGACTGCCCCGGTAGCGAACCCCGATCTCCGCGCTGAGAAGCCGGCGCTAATTTTTGGCGTGTCGTATGAGTAAACGAACCATATTAGGTATTTTGTAGTATTAGGCATATTTCAACAAATCACAAGGCTGTGAAAATGTTTGGAAAGTGTAGACCAATTACAACCAAACTACATTTTTACTAGGAACTAGGGTGAATATGAATTATATGTTGATCGGGATAAATTTTGTATATTCAGGGTGTAGTAATCCAGGGCGCCAGGTCGCCGAGGGGACTAAATTTCGTTGAGTTGCGCCTAATATTTGTGGGTCCTTAGTATGGAATTTCAGTGGTTAAGGTGCTGTGCTACAAGTCGGAAGGTCGCTGTTTCGATCCCAATTGGTGTCATTGGAGTTTCATTGACATAAAATCCTTCCGATCGCACTATGGTCCTGAGGGCGACTGAGCCTCTAACAGAAATGAGTACCAGGAGATTTCCTGGGGGTAAAGGCGGCCGGTGCGTAAGGCTGACAACCTACCACCATCCTGTGCCGTTGTTGCGAAATCTGGGAACTTTAACTTCCTGGAACACTCTGGGCCCCTCCGGGCCTGTAACGGGACTGCTTTACCTTTTAGTATGGAATTTGCTCCATGTCACCCTTCTGGCACCTAGAATTTTGAGGTAGCTCATGTTTTCCTGAAAAATATGTAGACCGCTGGTTTAGTGCTTGCTTGATAGAGCAGAATTGCGAGTTCTCATACTCATAATCAAAGAGCGTAACCAGGGAAAATTTGAATTGTTTGATTATCGGTTATAATCAATATCCAAACTATTCAAGTAGGTGGGTTCGTAATTAATCAATAATTATTGGCTAATTACGAATACACCACATCGTGAATGCATTTTGTGTTGTACACTTTGTAAAATTAATATTTTTACCCTACTTGCTGTTCAGGGATCATACGTTCCGAGAAAGTCTGTAATCATTCACGTTTGATGCAGGAACTACTTGATTGTCGAAAGAAATAGGTTATAGTCTTGATTATTTATTTACGTTGGGCCCTCTGGTTTTATTGTTTGATCATATGTTCACTTATTAAGTATTTAAAATGTAACATTTATAAAATTATTGCTAACTGTATGTTGAATTAATTTAAAATAAACAGATTAATATCTGTCTAAATAAGTAAGTGAACAAATAATTTAATTGTGGGACCTGTGTCATTGTTATCGACATGTTGAGGCTGAACACTGGCTAAAATAAAAGTACTGAAAGTCGTAGATTGCTTATTCAGAGCTAACTTAGTTGACGGGAGCCGAAAACTTACATTACACAAAATTTTATCTCTTCCCTCCATTCATAATAGTGTACGTTTGGACAAAGTGATGGGACTAGACTACAAGGTATACACGCATGTGAGAGGCATAAGAAAAACGGTACATTAACAGGGGTTTTATTTTTGAGGCGCAACAGCCGAACTCGGGCCTAGGCCGCCTCGGTATTGTTTCTAGATCACACACCATTACATAGACACTCACACCCGGTACGACTCTTCTGAACGAGTGATAAGCTTGTCGCAGAGGCCGCAACCTACGCAACACACAGCAAACACCAGACAGACAGTGTACTGTACGTACAGTGTAACATGAGGAACGTCTGCGTAACCTTTGTTGCGGTGGAAAACATTTAATTACGAGTATTACGTATTCTGAGTGTATGTGTGTAGCCTTAGTAATCTAGTATGCAGAGCGCACGCCGCATTATATTGTCTTCTGTAGCCTGTTTCGCTCTACCATTTTTTCACATTATCTAATAAACTGAACAGTTATCGTAAATAAAGTTTTTGAACATTAAATGTATATTTTGATATTCTCTGGGCCTTTGTCTGAAACATATTTCATTCTAAAAAAATTCAGCAAAATACTGTTATAAATGTACAGAGTTTTTCATGTAAAGTACCCGTTATTTTTGTCAAATTTTGATGAAACTTGAATTTTCTTGACAAATTTTCGGAATATACTGAAATATAAAATTTCATGAAATTTCGTCTAGTGGTAGCCGAGATCAGTGCGGACGGACGTGACGAATCTAATGGTCGCTCTTCGCAATTTTGCGAACGCGCTTAACAAGAGAGGACCATTCATGCCCTCAGCGGGACTATAACCCGCGATCCTAGGAATCGAGCGGCCATAGACCTACGCTTTAAAACCGCACGACCACCGCTGTCGGCCGCACTGAGCAGATTGATATAACAAATTGTGATTTACAGGTGCCCGGCTTCCAATTTCAGCCGGGTAGTCGCCCTTTGTTAGTGTGACTTTTTATATTCTTTCTCAGTATTTCCAGGCATCGCCAGGATAGCGAGCCTACTTCGGTTAGGTCACGATCATCATTTTCCGAATGCTTTGCAACTCGTCACTTGCCTATCATCTTATATATCAGCGCTAGAGAGTTCGAGATGCCGGCATTGTGGTATAATGAACTATTATGAATTTATTGAGGGACCCGAAATTTTTTATTTAGAAAAGAGCTCCTTGCGTGTAAAAACAGGCCATTTCAACACGTCTACCAAGTCAAAGACTGTAATTTCACAAAACAAATCCTGAATTATCATCCAAGAAGACAGTTACGAATTCTTGCACGCTTAGACGAGGCTGTTGGATCTTGTCAATTCTAAGGGCGATACAGGTCACTAAAGACCCAACTTTGTGTGGAATGCGATGACGAATGTAGGGTAACACTGCTGTCTTGTATGAATCATTTTAATTTAGCAGTAGGCCTGTCCATATTCCTGACGCACGTGAACATAATCTTGTCTTATCACTGTGCGGGACATAATTCGATGATTTATTTATCCTGAGAGTGATACAGTGTTTTCAGTTATACAGATTAAAATAGTTTTTTTTTCAGTGTAAAACTTATCTTTACATAGGACTCTTACCAAATTTTGATAGCAGTCAAACTGAGAGACCTAAGCATAAATGGACGAATGGTACAGAAATTGTTTTTTGACAAAGCAGAATGTGAACTGTATTTATCTTTTTCAAGATTCGGTCCACAGGTGATTTTTCTGAACAGTAAAAGTTCTGTATAAGCGGGAATTTCTTCGCCAACCAACTGTCTAAATTTTAAGAAATTACACGAATCATGGAGTTTTTCCGTGACGTATGTATACTGTGGTTTGTCTTATACAGTGAAGTCTTTTCCTGTGATGTGTTAAGCTGTGAATATTGGATCAGAGTTGCAGTACATCCTGCGGCGCGGCTTCATGGTTTATAAGAACAACAAATGTTCCAATGTTAGTTATATTTGTTCCTTCAGTACCACTTCAGCAACTCATATATTATTACTCTGTTTGCCTTCGCGCCCCCACCGTAGGAGGTTTTGCGCCCCACATTAGAAAGAGCACTTGCCTTGAAGAAAAACGAGACGGAACGTGTTCAAACTTTTAAGAAGAACCTTGGGGAGATCATTACCGACCACGTGATTTCGATGTTGGAGATCCCTGACGTAGTGACTGAAGGAAGACCTTCAGAGTCATCAACAGATAAAAAGTGTGGCGTGGCCACCAGAAGTCGCTTCACATCAGTGCGTTCCTCCTGGTATGGGTTCACAATACAAAGCATTATCTTCCTCTGGCACCACTGCCTTATGCACTAACAGTGTGGTTTTTATAGTCTGTGCACTTTGCCTGGTAGTCTACTCGAGTAATTGGAGTGATTCGTTTAAGATTGTACAGTCACTTGAACATAAAACAAGTTATAGGTCCGCACGGCACTGCAAATGACGGTTATGTTTCAGTCTTCAGGTAGACAGAATTGGAGGGACTTGGTAGATAAAAAGCACGGTAAATTCTAATGCAGGTCTTCAGTACCAAACTTAGTTCTGACCTTAGTGTGAACCAGGTACGTCGCTGCTGAAACCCATATTTGTTACCTCGCTGTGTTATCAGAAGAAAACACTTTTGTCAGCTCTTTGCGCTCGAAACTGCTCGTCTGTGGTATCATGCATGGTGAACTTAAAATTTACCTTGGAAATGGGACGCATATTGTATACCTGCTGAAAATGTTAAGAGTTAATCGAAGGCTATTGAACATCTCGGGAAAATGTAACATATGAACGGACGAACAGACATGAACTTTCTGATGTGCGTTTAACATGTGCGTGTAGCGAGAGAACGCGTGGTAATTTAGCATTATGTCTACCGACAAGGTGTACGGCGTACTAATGCGGGTCCTTGCCGCTGTCTTCTGGTGGGAAACCTGAGAGGAGGGGCTAGCTCAGGCACCATATTCCTGTGGAACGGTTCTCGGCCATCAGGAAGTGCACCGGGGGAGTAGCTGTCGATCTCGGGCATTTTGTTGTCGTTCTCGAAGCACATTCTCCGTCGTTAGGTTATAGTGAGGCCCAGCTTGTGAACCAGCCTCGTGCTTCGCGGATGGCAAAGGAAGCTGCCGACGGCCTGATCTCTATGACTCAAGTCCGGCGGCGTCAGTTTGTGCTGCACTGTGGCCGAGGTGGGGCTGGACTCGGGGCTTGGAGTAATTTCTCTCAGCAGGTGGTGTTGTCGAGACCCTCATACATCTTCTGCATCACGATGAAGAATAAAGAGGATAAAAACATTTGGCTTTCACCAGAACCACTGCTGGTGCTGCCAGTGCTCTGTTATAAAAATTAACTTACAGTCCTAACTGAAGGGGGGAAATTACTAAACTATTGCTTTAGTTGTTCCAAGCTACTGTTCTTAGGAGGAATGTCCGCGCAGTAATACATTTCGTCTTTTTCTTGTCTATGGAACGAGCATAAACAGGACGGGCTGTTTAGAAGTGCGGAGCGTACAAAATATAGTGGTTGTACATAATCTTGTCTGACAAGAAATAATGTGTTTATAACATAACTTACTTTGTTATTATGACGATTAACTACGTGCTATTGTTCTGACATGTTCTGCTTGTACTCTGCAGATGCTCGGTTTATTTTAATCTTGCAGGTGGAACAAGTCGTAGTGGCTGGCTTTTAGTGGGTTCCCTCTGTTTCCAGCGAATGCCGGAAAATTATGTGGCAAGTAGTGTGTTTACCCGCAAAAATAACGGACTCGAAAATGGAAGAGTACTGAACGACTTTTTGTGATAGAATGAAAAAATAAAATATTCGCAAAGAATAGAAAAAGAGTGGTGTCCTAATCTACGTTTCTTTCAGCAGTTACTCACCACAGTTACGCCAACAGTATTGCTGTCGTGCAGTTTGGAATGCTTCACTAGCACGCCCCATTTCGGTTAATTGTAGAATGTTTCGTACAACGCCACTTACTGCAAATATACGTACGCCATAGCACGGCAGGAAATGAAGCAAAATTGCGAACGCCGAAGACGGCATTACAATGTACACGGTAATTGTGTCGCGTCACACAAGTATCAGGCTGCGTCCACTGCGAGTGCAGAATCTGGAAATTCGTACTCTTCCAGATAGCGCTGGAATATGTGTACTGTGACAGTAACTGTTGCAAACCAACTGGCTTCAAGTGTAATGACTGTTTTTTTGTCTTTCTATTTACTTTCGTGAATTTGCTTTAGATTTTAAAAAAATGGCTGATTTTTATGCCATAAAGTCTGTCAATAGAAGAAAATATTCCAGGACTCATACGAACCAATAAATACATTGCTGATGAAAGTTTCATTTCTTAATTTTTATTATGTTAAATTACATGTGTTAAATTTGTCATTTGTATTGGTACAAGGTAATTAATATAAAGTGTTTGGTGGTGGAACAGGCTTTTATTGTTAACATGAAGCGCTCCTTAATGTGGGTTTTATTCTGTGGCTTGCTAAGTGCTGGATCAGAGAGGAGAAATCCCCAAATTAAGGATGGGGGATGCAGTAATGCGATGGCTGTTTAGGGGTGGCACACACTTCAGGGGGCTGTGATAGGTCAATTGGTATATTCAGCGTATTAGTAAGGCGGTATCGAAGTATTCGGAGAAATTCTTGCTACATTGTCACTTCGTCCGTTTCGAATCTCACAGAACGTTACCTGGAGTCGAACCTGAGTCTCCGAAGTGAGAAACCGGCATCTAACCGCCTGATGAATGGTGCAGTCTGGTCAGCAATCCACCATTGCATTTCAGATGAGACAGGCCTGTGTAACTGGACGTTATTAAGCCATGGTGTCTCAGCGTTTGAGGTTTTTCAGTCCTGTAGTGCAGGGGGCTAAACATTTAACAGAAAATAAGTGTATCCCTAATGCTCTTGACTGGCCGACAATTGCGTTTTTAGTGCAGATATTTGAGCCGCATAGGTGTAGATGAGAAGGCAATCGGGTATGAAGGGAAGTGCAGGTTTGGCCGTATGTTTCTGCAGTGACCTGAAGAGGCTCAAGAAAATATGAACATCTGTCAGTAAAGTCAGTATGCCGGCCATAATGCGAACCCCATGTGTCCCAGATGCAACTGTGGAACGTTACCGATGACCGTGTTACTCTGTCGTACAATTTTTGTACGCTGTATCGCTCTTACACGTAGTTGCACTGATGTGAACTACGCTGTTCTCTTTACGGTTAGTTGTCCTATCGTAACAACATATTTCAATTTCTCCGACTTACTTTTCCCCTGTTATCGACGTAGGGTAGTTCGTCAGATTATGAAATCGCAAGTTTTAATTAATGAAGAAATCACATAGAAAGCGAGCAGTTTCGAAGGAAAGGCAATGAATTGTTACTGAGAAAGCCGACTCCTTAATACACCTTAGCACAGCTTTATGGTCATTTCAGATTCTGGATGGACAACTGTGTGGATTCACTGTGTTATTTATTTGTCTTCACAGGGTGGCATGTAGACTACACGAATACAATGAAAGGCGAAGGAGTGCAATAAACAGCAAATATACCTAATTCACAAACCAACAAATGCACTATTTATTAACTTAGTTAAAGGTTTTAAATTTACATTAAAATACACAATAATATCGCTCCTACATGTTTCGGCCTTTAATGACCATCATCAGGGAGCTTTATCTGTACCTAACTAAAGCTATATTTATGTTAAAACACTCGGTAAAATTACGTCGTTATATAAATTAGGTGATATGCAGCATGTCGTAGAGCGGCATGTGTGTTGTGTGCAGTGCAGAGTGAGTCTCATTCTGCACTGCACACAACACACATGCCGCTCTACGACATGCTGCCACATCACCTAATTCATATAACGATGTAATTTTACCGAGTGTTTTAACATAAATATAACTTTAGTTAGGTACAGATAAAGCTCCCTGATGATGGTCATTAAAGACCGAAACATGTAGGAGCGATGTTATTGTGTATTTTAATGTAAATTTAAAACTTTTAACCAAGTTAATAAATAGTGCATTTGTTGGTGAGTGAACTGTGTAGATTTCAAAACACACGGCGCAACGATTAAAAAAAACAGCAAATAGGTAAACCAAGGCAGAATGTGTTTTGACTGTTGTAACGCGTACACATGAGTAGGGATTTGATGAGGAAAACGGGTTGGGTACGTTGCGCTTATGAGGCTCAGTACGATGGACAATGTCGTAAGTAATATGTTTATTATTAAAGCAGTTAATTATATACTGTTATGAACTTACCTTTTTTTCTTCAAGACACCATCACTTGGTACAAATTAAAGTATTTATATAATTTATTGTGTTTCGTTTCCAGTGGTGTAATTCCTGGAACTTCATTCGCGAAAAGTTCTCCTTATCATGCGATTTTCCTTGGAACTAACGTACTTTCGTTCACATCCTCTCCTTTGTAAGTAAATGAAGAAGAAATAAGCGTATATAGAGAGAACGTAAGTTAAGAAATGCTAAAATGTATGTTCCTCTCTCAGCATTAAAATTCGCGTGTGTTAATTCTTAGCCTTCTAAGTGGTGCTTACTCTGTAATAATTTTGGTTAATTTGAAGAGACACACCCCATCTGCATCATCAGCGTAAATACGTTAGCGTTGCTTAATAATAAAGTTGGGTTTATAGTACATTACATTCATCTGAAAGAAGAACCGGTGAACGATCTACCGTAGTCCTAATGACTTAAACAAGATTTAACTTGATCAAGTGGGAAATACGGGACACAGAGAGTCCTGAAAATGACGGGGAGTGGAGGGAAGTGTCTTATTTATTATTGGTGTTTGTAGTCGCGATGAACCAGAAGAAATTGGAATATATAAATTGGTATATGAAAAGGTAGAAATGTTATTATCTAGACTTCTTGGTAACAAAGACGAAGGAGAAAAAAAGGAAGTTCTAGATCAAGGTGGATGGATAATGTTAAATTGGACTTGAAGAATATGGGTGTGAAAGGTGGAGGAAAAGACGTGTGGATAGAAGAGAATGGGCTGTGTCTTGAGGGAAGCCATCGCCAGACTAAAATGGCTGTAATGCTAATGAAGAAGTAATAGAAAGAGTAAGAGGAGGAAGAAGAGTGTAATAATAATAATAATAATAATAATAATAAGGGCTCAATGGGTATGGGAGAGGTAGTACCTTTGTAACGGTTTGACCCTGCACTGGTCCTCACCAGCCCAGGTGTGCAGTAGTGCAACTTAAGGCACCAGCCACTCATTTCCCTGCACACAATAACGTCCGTGCGTAGTGAGTAACTACATCCGACCAGAGGTGAGCCTGTTTAAACGGAACACGGCGGATCTAGAGGAGTAAACCTCGAAAAAAAAATCCCCTAGTCTAAGGTGTACACTAC
>Ga0123352_10019332_pt1 | contig 10866 bp, 7 predicted proteins | sample TergutLab28metaG_FD_89700 | JGI IMG/M metagenome (GOLD analysis project Ga0123352, IMG submission 89700) | Labiotermes labralis P1 segment gut microbial communities from Petit-Saut dam, French Guiana - Lab288 P1 | ecosystem: Host-associated > Arthropoda: Insects > Digestive system > Gut ... | reverse complement strand
GATAGCGACATCATGGACATGTCTATTGTGCCTTGGATCAATTCATTTATAACACCAGACCAATCGCCAAGCTGGCTTGCCGGGAAAACAGTGACCTCAATGCGCCCTTCCGTTCTCTCCCGTATTTCATTCGCCACCCAGTTCATTCCCAGAGTGACTGGATGATCTATGGGATGCTGTCCGGCGAAACGGAACCTATGCTGCGGCGCTGCTTCCACAACCGTTACAAACCCCGCGCACAAAAAAAGAACAAGAGCGCCCAAGGCGATTTTTTTGAAATTCCTCATATCAAAAACTCTCTCCCTTCGTATCCTTCTTCGTATCCTGAAACTGCTGGCCTTTTAATTTCTGATCAAACACGCTGAATAGTATCGCTGAACTTTGACTACTGGACGTTTTCAACCTCCTTTTGCGTGGAACTACCCGCCAATTTCGACTTTGAGTCCGTAACTCTCAAGGGTTGCCGCGCTGTTTTTCAATAATTCTTCAGACGGAGCGCAAAGCCCCTTCAGTTTGTAGTCGATATTCCATCTGCGGTGTTTTTCCTCTGCTGCATTATGATACGGCAACAGATTAACTTTTACAACTCCCCCGATTTTACGCAAAAAAGCACTGGCGGAATGCAGATTTTTTTCGTCCGTGTTGATTCCGGGAATGAATGGCATTCTCGCGCAGATTAAAGCCCCAGATTTGCCCAATGCCTCCATGTTCGACAAAATGAGCTCGTTGCCAACGCCGGTGTATTCCAGGTGCTTTTCAGAATCCATGTGTTTTACGTCGTACAGAAACAGATCGGTAAGCGGCAGAATTTCCATTAAGACAGAGCGATCCGCAAAGCCGCAGGTGTCCACCGCCGTGTGAATTTCATGTTTCCGGCATTCTTTCAGCACGGCGATTGCGAAGTCGGGTTGAAGAAGCGGCTCGCCTCCAGAGAGGGTCACGCCTCCTCCTGACTGCTCGAAAAAAATGCGTTCTTTAAGTACCTGTGTCATCAGATCGCTGACCGTGATTTTTTTGCCGCACAGTTCTTTCGCCCCTGACGGGCAGGAGTCAGCGTCCTCGAAGGGCCCGCCGTCACATGCTCCGCACGAAATGCACCTCTCCTTCCTGAACAGCGTCTGAGGTATGGCCGACTGGCTTTCCGGGTTGTGACACCACCAGCAGGAGAGGGGGCAGCCCTTAAAGTGGACAGCGGCGCGGATGCCCGGCCCATCGTGCAGCGTATAGCGTTTGAAGTCGAAGATCATTCCGGTTTTGGAGGGTAAATAGGTCAAACTTTGCCTCCATTCATCTCACCATGATTATCAAATTATCTGAACTTGGGGCAGCTTTTGCGAAAACACCACCCCGACGCTTCGCGCCACCCCCTCCAGAGAGGGGAATAAAAACTAAGGTGTTGCAAATCAAATTTCTTTACTGTATGAGAATTTCATTTGCATATCTTACCCCGCCCATCGCGTCTTTCGAGTAAAAATCGGCTCCGATTTTGGCGGCGTACTCCTGCGTCAGCACAGCGCCCCCTACCATGACGCGGCAGGCCGGTGTTTTTTCTTTAAGCAGGCGGATGGTTTCTTCCATGTAAGACACCGTGGTGGTCATAAGTGCGCTGAGGCCGACCAGCTTGACTTGCTCGTTCAGGACGGTTTCGGCCACAATGGCAGGCTCGACGTTTTTGCCGAGGTCGATGACCTGAAAATTATAGTTTTCCAAAAGCACCTTCACAATATTTTTTCCGATGTCGTGAATGTCGCCCTTGACCGTAGCCAGTACGATTTTTTCCTGTTTTTTTTGCGTTTCGCGTTCGTCTCCTTGCTTCGCCATACGCCGCCTGACGGCCTCAAAAGCGCATTTGGCAGAATCGGCGCTCATCAGGAGCTTGGGTAGAAAAATAACGCTGTCCTCGAAATCTTTGCCTACTTTATCAAGTGCGGGGATCAGGTGTTTGTTTATAATCTCTAATGGAGGAACGCTGTCGGCCATTGAATCGGCGATTTTTCCCGCCTGTTCGCCAAGTCCGTTTACAACGGCGTCAAAGAGGCTCATGTTTGCCTGCTTCATTGGCTCCGTTACCTTTGCCGTCTGCCCAGCGAACCGTTCGATGTACCCGGCGCAGTCCGCGTCAGCGCCGCTTAAAGTTTTGTACGAGTAAAAAGCGTTCATCATGGCGGCGTTCATGGGGTTGACGATAGCAGCGCTTAGCCCGTGGCTCATGGCAAGGGTGAAAAAAGTGGCATTGATCAGTTCTCGCTGAGGCAGGCCGAAGGAGATATTTGAAACACCCAGCACGGTATGCACGCCGAGTTTATTCCGTATATGCTCCATCGCTGAAAGCGTGATCTGCGCGTTCTCTCTGCCTGTGCTTATGGTCATGGTCAGAGGGTCGACTATGATGTCCTTTTTGGGGATGCCGTGGCTTTCGGCGGCGGCGATTATTCTTTCGGCGATTTCTATTCTGCCCTGAGCAGTTGGGGGAATTTCATCATCCAGAGTCAGAGCCACTACTGCCGCGCCATATTTTTTTACAAGGGGAAGAATGGTATCCAGTGATTCTTTTTTTCCGTTGACCGAGTTGAGCAGCGGCTTGCCGTTGTACAGCCGCAAGGCCCGTTCAGCGGCGTTAGCGCTGGCTGTGTCGATTTGAAGCGGCGTGTTGGTGACGCTCTGCAATCCTGTGACGAGCCGAGGCAGCACTTCGGCTTCGTCTATGCCGGGCAGCCCTACGTTAACGTCAAGTATTTGCGCGCCGTTTTCCACCTGGTCAAGCCCTTCTTCATATAAATACTCCATGTCGTCTTCGCGCAGGGCCTGTTTCATGCGCGGCTTACCGGTGGGGTTAATCCGCTCCCCAATGATGACGGTATCGCCGCCTAAAAATACCGTTTTTCCATAAGACGAAACGGCGGTGTAATTTTTTTGCTCCACAGGGGCAATTTGGGTTAAAGAGCGACACGCCCTGGCCGCCGCCGCTATGTGGTCGGGAGTTGTGCCGCAGCAGCCGCCTACGATGTGTGCATGGACGGCGATGTCCGCTATTTCCGCGGCAAACGCATCTGGTGTGACGCGGTATATCGTTTTGCCATCCTCCTGTTCGGGTATTCCTGCGTTTGGGTTGACGATGACAGGGACGCTTGCGTATTTGACGAGTTCGGGAAGCAGTTCTTTCATTTGCGAGGGCCCCAGCCCGCAATTGAACCCCAGCGCAGCGGCCCCCAGCCCTTCTGCCATACACACGACGGTCGGGATGTCCGCGCCCGTCAGCAATCTACCGAACCTGTCGGGGGTAAATGTGACAAGCACGGGCAGGTCACAGTTTTCTTTTGCCGCCAGCATAGCCGCCTTTATTTCGTATGTGTCGCTCATGGTTTCAATCAGTATGATGTCAGCCCCGGCCTGTACTCCGGCTGTGACTATCTCTGCGTATATACTCACTGCCGCCTCGAAATCAAGGTCTCCGAGCGGTTTGAGCAGCTTTCCTGTAGGACCAAGGTCAAGGGCGGTATACGCACCGCTTGGTTGCGCAGCTTTTCTTGTAATCGCGACTCCGGCGGATACAACCTGATCTACGGTATATCCTGTGCCAGCCAGTTTGAGACGGTTGGCGCCAAACGTGTTGGTTTTGAGAATATGGCATCCGGCTTGAGCGTACTCTCTCTGGATATCCAGCACCACATCAGCGGCTGTGACGTTCATTGTGTCCGGCGCGATTCCGGCAGCAAGGCCCCTGTTTTGTAGCATGGTTCCCATAGCTCCGTCAAATATAAGCAGTTCTTTTCCAAGTCGGCTCTTAAAGTCCATTATTTTTGTCTCCTCGGCAATCTGAATCTGATAAGGCAGGCATTTTTCAGTCTTTAACGATTATTATACCTCAATTTGGCGCGTTAAATCTGATGCCGGCGTTGACGATTTATGCCGAAGTGCGGTACGATTCGTTAAAACGAAATCGCTATTGCCGATTTTTACACACTGGGAGGGTCGCGTCATATGAGTTGGTTCGGAACAAAATGGGTATACTCGACAAGCAGGGAGCGGCTGGGGCCGTTTTCCGCGCAGGAAATTCGAGAGCTGATAGAAAATGGAGTAATTATGCCTGAAACAACTTTGAGCGAGTATCGCGCCAACCGCGATTATTTGACCACCAACGATTATCCCGCCATTAAAACGGAATTCAGCGTTTATTTTCCGCGCGAAGACTTTATTGCCGCAGCAAAAGGCGACCAAGTACCGGATTATTTTTTGTGGATGGCTGTATTTACTCCGCTGTTTTTTTTCGTTGCCTTGTATTTCATGTACTATATGGGGTCTGAATTGGCAAGAATTGGATCTACAGGCGCTGTCTTGGGTATTATTTTTATGATGGGAGACAGTGCCGTCATGAACCAAAAAGGCTACAAACCGCCTACGAGGGCGATATTTTATTCGATTTTACTTTTACCCATGATTTATTTTTACTACAGGAGTAGGCAATTGTGGAGAAACCAGGCTTCAACATGGACGTCTGTCGCGTGCCTGTTGTTGATTATCAGTATCAGTGTCTCGTGGCCTTTTTTAAGCAACAGACATATTGAAGGATTTAGCGTAAGGCTGTTCAATGCTATGTTGCAGCCATTACGCCCGGAGATAACCGCTGATGCTGTTTCCGCTTCCGTGACGCGCCTTCCGGGGATGAAGTTCGAGGTTGTAGGGCATTTGAGCGATGGCCAAGAAATGAGAATGACATTGATGCAGTCATGGGATCGTTTAACGGCATATTCCGTGGATGGAGAAACGGCAGATATCTCTTTGCCGAGCGATATTGCGGCAGTGTTCATAGAAAGACATGAAGAAGCATTTAGGTCTAGGCAGGCGGGAGAATCGCCAAGCCCGGCAGTCATCGCCGACCCTCCGGTTCAAACCGGCGTGACGGATGGCCCAACTGACCCTGCCGAACAAAACAGACTCGGAATCAGGTTTTATCGTGACGGAAATTACCTCGCGGCTGTCGAATGGTATCGCAAAGCAGCCGATCAGGGATATGCCTACGCGCAAAATAACCTTGGATGGATGTACTTAAATGGTTACGGCGTGGAAAGAGACTACAGGCAAGCTATTGTATGGTTTCGTAAAACTGCTGAACAAGGGAATGCCTACGCGCAGAATAATCTTGGATGGGTGTACGAGACAGGCCGCGGTGTGGAAAGAGACCTTTGGCGGGCTGCTGAATGGTACCGTAAAGCGGCGGAGCAAGGGAATGCCCGCGCACAGACTAATCTTGGCCGTATGTACGCGAATGGGCGCGGCGTGGTAAGAAACGACAGTCACGCTGTTCAGTGGTATCGCAAAGCGGCGGAGCAGGGATATGCCTACGCGCAGTCTAGCCTCGGATGGATGTACGTGAATGAGCGTGGTGTGGGAAGAAATTACTGGCAAGCCATCGAATGGTACCGCAGAGGGGCAGAACAGGGGCACGCCGTTTCTCAATTCCGCCTTGGGCGTATGTACGCGAACGGACGCGGTATCGAAAGAAACTACAGCCAGGCGGCAGTATGGTCTCGCAGGGCGGCAGAACAGGGGCATGCCTATGCACAGATTGATCTTGGGTTGATGTACGCCAGTGGGCGCGGTGTTGAAAGAAATTACAGGCAAGCCGTTGAATGGTACCGAAGGGCGGCTGAACAGGGACACGCTCGTGCGCAGACTCTTCTTGGACGGATGTACGAAACCGGTCGCGGCGTGGCGAGAGACGAAGCGCAGGCACTCGAATGGTTCCGCAGGGCGGCGGAACGGGGCAACAGAGACGCGGAAGAGGCCGTGAGGCGTTTGAGTGTTTAGTTGTAGGGGCGGCGAAATTTGCGTAGAATAAGCAAAAAGGGGATGCATGTAGTCTTCATACCGTGAGAAAGAAAGAGGCCAATCATGAACACAAAATTATTCAAAAACGCGCATATATACACTCCCTGTATGAGCGGTGCCCCCACAGCGGGGCAGAGTCAGGGCAAAATCTCGGAAGTGCGAGATGGATGCTTTTTGGTGGAAAACGGGCGTATAGCCGCGATTGGAACCGCGTCGGAGGTGAAAAACGCACTGAAAGGCGAGGTTAAGGAATTTGACCTGGAAGGCGCGGCGGTCATTCCCGGTTTTGTTGATCCTCACACTCACGCATGTTTTGCTGCCACACGCGAGAACGAATTCTCAATGCGTCTGACTGGTACGCCGTATTTAGATATATTGAAGGCGGGCGGAGGAATTCTTTCGTCTGTGAAAAAAGTTCGCGCCGCGTCCGAGGAGGAGTTGTTCAGTTTTTCGCGCGGGCTTCTGGCAGCTACTCTGCAATACGGCACGACAACCATTGAGATTAAGAGCGGCTACGGTCTGGACACCGAGACTGAATTGAAGATGCTGCGCGTCATAGAGCGCCTCGGAAAAGAGACGCCCCAGAGCGTTGTCGCCACGTTTATGGGGGCGCACGCGGTTCCGGCGGAGCATAAGCCGAATCCGGAAGCCTACGTGGCGCTGCTTGAGGATGAAATGCTCCCGGCAGTTGCGCGTCAGGGAGTTGCAAAATTCTGCGACATTTTTTGCGAAGAAGGAGTTTTTTCCGTTCATCAAAGCCGGAGAATTTTAAACAAGGCCAAGGAACTCGGCTTTAAAATCAAAATTCACGCCGATGAAGTGAACGACCTCGGCGGAGCGGCGCTGGCAGGCGAACTTCGAGCGTCGTCGGCAGAACATCTTCTTGCCGCGTCGGACTCTGGCATTGCGACTATGGCCCAAAATGGAACTGTGGCCGTCCTTTTGCCTGCGACAGCTTACAGTTTGAAAAAGCCCTTCGCCCGTGCCCGCGCTATGATTGAGCGCGGCGTTCCTGTGGCGCTGGCGACCGACTTTAACCCTGGCTCGTGCTTCTGTGCATCGATGCCATTCGTTTTCAGCCTGGCCGTCATGTGCATGAACCTGACACCAGAGGAAGCGCTGGTTGGCACAACTCTGAACGCCGCTTGGGCAATAGGTGCGGAAAAAGACGCCGGGAGCCTTGAGCCTGGTAAGCGTGCTGACTTTGTCGTGCTTGATGGGGAGACTCCAGCAGTACTGGCGTATGCTTCAGGTACGCGCCCGATTCGCTCGGTTTGGATAGCAGGGGAGTGGGTGGCGTAAGCCTGCTTTCAATCGCTGGTAATCTTTCTGGGTATCCACGTCTAAAAATAAATTTTCGCTGTCGTTGTCGTGGCCATTGAATTCCTCCCACTTCACGTCTTCTTCGTGCCGGAAAAGGACAGCTTTACTGGTTTTTGTCGAGTTTAAAAAACGCTCCCGCCATAGGTATGAATAAAATGCCGGATGTTCGGGAGCGCAGTGAAAAGAACTGTCCTGCCCACGGTCGGGGTCTGGGTTTACGATGTAATCCGCGCCTTTGGCAGGAGAAATGCAATCCATAGCTTCGCGCGAAACAACAATTATAGCAATTTGCACAAACGTTTAGTCTGAATCAAGGTGAAACACCAGTAGTTATCGGCAAGAAGTTTATACATAAAATAGCCAACGGCTATACAGTCAAATCCGCAAGATAAGACGGTTTTTGTCACAAATTCGATCATCGTCATTCCTAATTCCATTGAAAGGCATGAGAAGCTTCTGCTTGCCCATACGCGTAGATCGTCCAGCCGCGAGAATAATAGCCTGGATCATGTCAAGGTTGGCTTGTGTTTATTGCGAGGGCTGAAATGTAACTCATATAAATATACCCTCCAGTATGACAAAGGCATACAATGCAGGAAGCGCGAGGCACAGCAGGTAAACAACCACTCCCAGCAGTATCTCCCAGCCGCTGGGCTGGCGCTCCATGTATTCGCCAATCAAAACGTCTGCCAATTCTATGCGTTTGTTGAGTGACCATTTGGCGAAACCGGGTTGCGAAAGCGCCTCAAAGGTCATCTGCGCGGCTTCTTCCTCAGTCTGCGCTATTTTGTCGTTTTTCTTTCCTATCGTCAGGCGTATCTTTGTCAATTTCCATTGAGTCGGAAGCCCTATGGCCAAAAGAATGCCCAGGATCATCAATATCCTTTCGTTTAGCATGAAAGCCGCCAGGAAAATAATAAGACAGCCCGCGATAATAAACACAAGACGTCCGCGTGGAAATCTGGAAAACGCCAGCATTTCGACAACGCGCCCTCCGTCCAGAGGGAACACCGGCAAAAGGTTCATGTAATTGACTAACAGGGAAAAAACAGCGGCAGTGATGATCCAGCGGTCATAAAATAAATGTGCCAGCGTGTGTATAAGCTGCGTTGACGTTATTCCGTATACCAGCATTCCTGACAGCAGCAGCCCTGGCATTGGGCCGGCGAGGTAGATAATCAGCCGCTGAAACGGGGGGGCGTTTTTCTTCTCTCCCACCGTCAGGGCGCCCAGGCCGGGCAGGAAAAGAATGGACGTATTCTTGTAACCGAAGGCTCGCATCGCCAGCAAATGGCCAAGTTCGTGAAGTAGCAGAACAAAAAATAAGACGAACGAAGTTACCCAATCGAAAAGCCACCCGAAGAACAGCAAAAAAAGAACGCTCGTTGCGACAAAAATTTTCCCTTTGTGTTTTTTGCCTGACGAGAAATACTGCGATGTTTCCTTCCGTCGCAGGAACGCTTCGGCCACTGTCTCCGCAGTGGCCGAAGGCGGGAGGTTTTCTTTGTACGACCCCGCTATTACCGCCAGCGCGCATCGTAAGGCGAAAAACCATGTGAGACGCCATCGCTCCTCAGCTATGGGTTTCAGAGCACCGCGCTTTAGCATACGGTCGATCAGCCCAGTTTCCTCTTCTCTGATGGTTTGCATGGCCAGGTTTTTGTCGCGGGCTGGCTGTTTACCGGAGTCGGAAATGCGCTTTTGGTGCGCGCGCCATGTCGTAGCGTCGTCTGGAAGGTAATCATCAAAGACATGCGGGGTATCAAGCTCTATCGTGTAGTGGCGGAGTTGGTTATAGGTCTGCCAATGGGTTCCGTCGGAAAAACAGTTAACGTACACTATGCTGTAACGGGCGAGCGCTGCAATGTGCGAAGCTATGGCGTAGGCATCGCTTTCGGCGTGGTGATAGACATTTAAATATCTTTCGTTCTTGCCGGGAATATCCACCTCCGCCTGGGGGAGGTGGACGCTAAAGCTATAGGCAAATCCCTCGCCCAGCAAAAATTCTTCAGCTCCCGCCAGTTTGGAGTTTTCTTCCTCCGGCATCGCGCTACGGTCGATAAATGAAAAAGAGCAGCGCCTTAAAGGTAATCGGGTCAAACGCCAGACAGTGAACAACAGAATTGCGATTCCAATAATTACCGCCAAAGCGGCTGCAGAAGTAAAAATTATCCAGGCTATCCACATGTTCGGTTTACCTTAACGAAGGCTTACGGCTTTCTTTCCACTTATATAACCCAATCTTCGTCGCCAAAACGCGCAACACGAACGTAATAAGCCCGAGATTTTTTTTCCAGCGATAAGGTTCTTGGTACATTCTGAAGAGCCATTCAAAACCTGTTTTTTGCATCAGGCGGGGCGCCCGTTCCAGATTCCCCGATAGCACATCGAAAGCGCCTCCGACCCCGACCGCCAGTACGTCCCCCAAGCGAGCCGCGTGACGCTCGACCCATTTTTCCTGGCGTGGTATACCCATTGCCACAAGGAGTATCTTTGCCCCTGACTTAGCCACAGCATCGGCTACAGAGGGGTCTCTGATGTCGAAATACCCGTCGCGCGCTCCGGCGATGACAAGCCCAGGATAACGGATCTGCATGGCAGAAGCGCACGACAGGGCCGTTTTGCCGCCTGCGCCGAGAAAATACACCGGCCAGCCTTCAGAAGCGGCCATCCTGCATAATTGTTCCGCGAAGTCTATGCCGGTTACGCGCTCTTGTATTGGCATTCCGAGGAAGCGAAGCCCCCACAATAGCCCTGTTCCATCTGACAAAACCATCGCTGATCGCCTAAGGATACGGTGGTATTCGGGGTTTCGTACGGCCTCTTCCATGGCAAGCGCGTTCACGGTTGATATCAGCCTGGTTCCATTTGGCGAAAGCAGCATACCCCTTCCTCTGGCAAGCGCATAGTTTAAGGACATATTATCAATCTTAATACCCCAGAGATATGGCTTATACGCCATTGAGCCGCGCTTCAGGCCATATAAGAGTGGAATGGCGATAACGAGAAGGGCAATCCCTGCCACAGCGCCCCATACCCATGCGGAAGCGTGGCCCGATGGTGCCTGCATGAACGCCGTTAAAGTTCCCAGCAGCGCGCAAAGTCCGGCTATCACGCGCACGGATGACGGGTGGTCAAGTCCGCGCCGTATAAGTTTGCGGTAAAAATTTTCGGTGTCGTACACCGGGCCTGAAAAAGCCAGACTTGCCATATACAGGGAGGCCGAGACAAACGGGATGGCAAAAAGCCCGAACGATAAATAGAGCAGGGAGCTGAAAACTATCCCTTTGCTTACCCCCATAATGGCCGTTCCCGCCACGAGGACTCCCCACATCGCGGCCATAGGGCTGCCGGCCCTTCGGTAAAAGTTGCTGAAGCGGCTCCAGAACGCGCCAAGCAGAACCAGCCCGGAAAAAGAGAGGAAAAACGCGTCTTCCAAGCCGCTGGCGGACAGCGCGACAGCTATCAGCATCATGGAAAAGGTCACGGCCAGCATGTGGCCTACAAGTCCTGATATGCGGTCAAGCTGCTGCAAAATAACAGGGAAGATAGCGAACCAAAGGGTGGTCACTATCATTGACGTCCAAAAAGGCAGGTATATGTGGCCTTCGTCCGCGAAACGGATAAAGCTTATGGCCGGGCCGAACAACGCGCATAAAAAGCCTATCAGGAGATACCCGCACCGGACAGGCCGTTCCGGCCACATGTCCTCCG
>Ga0123352_10019331_pt1 | contig 10866 bp, 5 predicted proteins | sample TergutLab28metaG_FD_89700 | JGI IMG/M metagenome (GOLD analysis project Ga0123352, IMG submission 89700) | Labiotermes labralis P1 segment gut microbial communities from Petit-Saut dam, French Guiana - Lab288 P1 | ecosystem: Host-associated > Arthropoda: Insects > Digestive system > Gut ... | reverse complement strand
GATACTGTCTGTAGCAGGATAATGTCTGTAGCAGGATACTGTCTGTAGCAGGATACTGTCTGTAGCAGGATAATGTCTGTAGCAGGATACTGCCTGTAGCAGGATACTGTCTGTAGCAGGATACTGTCTGTAGCAGGATACTGTCTGTAGCAGGATAATATCTGTAGCAGGATACTGTCTGTCTGTAAAATAAACTGCTACATTATACGCCTAAATGAACTGAGAACATTACAGGAGTCTGTCTCTTTTATAATATTCATGTGGGTATGTGACGAGGAAATAAATCAGAATACTATTAAAAGTGATCTATAAAAATAAACCACTATATTAAAGTATATTATTATATGAACTGAAAAAACGACAAGAATTTAGCGTGTATAATATTCACGCGGATAGGCCAAGCGGAGCTAAAGCAGAATACTATTAAAATGGGCCTGTATCGAATAAACCGCTATATCGATGTGTATCATTAAATGGACAGACCAGACTATAGAAAGTCATTGTCTCTTATAATATTAAAGTGGGTAGACTTAGGAATACAAAACGTTTCGCAGAAATTTCAATGTAGGATATTTTTTAAGTACAGGCTAAAGGAAAAATCATACTGTGGAAATGCTGGGTTATTAAACCATTAAAATGCAGGGACAAATGATAGTGCTGAGACCCATTCGTGAGAAGAAACTTCTAGAGGTCGATGAAAGGCTAAACACGACCGCTTATTTTGCGTATCGTAAAGGATGCAATGGTGCTAAGCTGGGGAGCGTGGAATTTAGGGTAAGGTGGTTTCAAGTGGATTGTCAGGAAAACACTGCAGTAGATCATGGCATGACAGCTGCAAACCTAAGGGTCGCTGATGTAATTTATATGGATAACACCACAGTTATTTAACATGATAACACACTAGGGCGTGTTATTGAAAACGAATCTTACAATGATGGACAGATGTTCCAAAAGGTCATTCAACTTCATACCGTAAGACTAAATATCTGAACTACTTTTTAGGCTCGGTCGTGGACAATATTTGGAACATTCAGCATTGCCCATTTGTATTGTATGTCATGATCTGTAATGTAAAAAGAAACTTTTTTTCAATATGTGTATTTATAACCTCAATTTTGCCTATGGTCGTAATGAGTCCGACATTAACTTTCATTTGATTCAATATATGACGACCAGTGGCGCAGATAAAGTTCCCTGCAAACCCCATGGCCCTGAGCCCCTAACCCTCTACTGTACGATTTTATAAAATCAAATATATAGTTGTAAAAAATACAGTTATGAGGCCATATGACTAATTTTATCTGAAACTGTGATTGAAAGTCTTGTGCTACTATGAAGAGGTCCAAGCCCTTACTACATGGTAGTCCTGTTCTCATCCTGGAAATATGTGTGTATGATATACAAATACAGTCGTTCCCAACTGGGGCGGGATACGGTAGAGGGCTAAACCGAAAGAATGCGAAAATTTGTTCTGAGTTCTTTGGCGCCGAATTCTTTTCCTCTAACAGAAGGCAGTATAATGAATCCCTGTTTTGAGACCTGCTAGTAACTTCGTCATTACTTCTAATTCTATGGGGGCTCCAAACCAGTTACTAGCACCAATAGTCTTTGTAGATGTGCACGAGTCTATAGGGATTCACATGAATGCACACGTACGGTTAGTACACACCAGTAAGAATCAGTAAAGGCTTTATTATGCCTTGTACGGCCGTAGGAAACAAGGGAGGCTACATAGACACACACTGATAAATAGGCATTCTGTTCATGCTGCCATAAGCCTACTGTGCACACGGAATGAGAATTGCTTATAAATGTTACATTTAAAATGTACAGGTCATCACTTGACATGCCAAAGCAGAGACCCAAGTATACTTCCAGTTCATTCGCAACTTGGCATTAGAGGGAGCCAGGTGGCCAGCACCACGATCTGGTCTTTTATGCCCTGGGAATAAGCCGATACCTATTGCACAAGAGATTGGGCGATCCTTGTGGACGGTTTGGAGGACATGCAAAATCTCCACCCCTCAGCGACTCGATCCCCGGACCGTACAGCCTGTAAGGATTTGCTATACCGACTATGCTATCCCAACAACAGTTACAGGCAAATATTTATGCGACTCTATGAACAGAACACCCATACGTCTACATCAGTAGAGGGATAACGAATAGGCTAGTAGGTAAACCTACTTTATATATCCCAGCTTGCGGAATGCATGTACGTATATATGACAGACTGCAAACCGGAAATTGGAGGAGGGTATAATAATAATAATAATAATCGCTAATAAAAAGCTTTAATAAAATAAACAAAGCATATTTCATTTGTATAATAATTTATAATCGACACAGAAGCACAGAGTTCGTGAGAGGTTTTTTCTTAATGTATATTTGCGTACGTTTATTGTTGTGTGTTTAATCTGTGCCTGAACATGTCAATGCACAATAACTATGTGAATATTCTATATTTCGTACTTCTTCCTTGTGTTCATCATAGCTTTGTCTGATGGTGACACAAACTCTTTGTCAAAAGTATAAATGTTAAATAAATAAATAGTTGTATTGGCAATAACGTAAGCTTTATAAATACAAAAGCTGCAGCTTTATGTAATTTTAAATATGTGTGTTATTCTAGAAGGTGTGATTAAAGAAGAACGTATTTTAAATATGGTTTGTAATCTTGCTACTGCAGGCAGAACTTTCATGTACTGTTGGTGCCATGACGGTTACAACTTATGAATGAAGCCGAAGAGCTTATATTATCATAATGGCATATGGGAGAAAAGGCTTAATTTTTGACTATTTTATATCTACGTCAGTAATAAGAAGCCTCAATGAACACACAAAGTCCAAAAGATGGTAAAGAAACTTGCTAGTGCAAGGCGCCAAATCCGTAAACAATTTACGAAATATAAAGCAAAGTGTCTCGTGCAGTCGTACCAACCAGAAACATGCAAATTAGTTTTTGTTACACTTTTCCTTTCCGGAGACGTGAACCACTGTACATTATGTCGGTGTGCAGCACCCTAGCAATGAGTACGGATGTAATGCAAGTCACGTGTTTCATTACTGCTTACACTAAACATAATGGAAAGAAATTGGACGGATTGTTAGCCAATTTTGGTGCAACGGCAATTAAATGTGTTCGCAGGTTTCGGTTTTATGGTTTAATAGACAGATCTAAATAACCATGACAGTTACTGTAACGCCATTAAGTAACTCTAACTTTATTTTTACGTAGGTTTATTGCGTCTGTATTTATTAATCGCTTAACTGCTTCGATTTGTTTGCCTAAAACAAAAAAAATTGCGTAATTCACAATTTTCGCAGTGCTTTTACGACGCCGCATATTTTGCTAAATAACAAGATTTAATTAATTGGGAAAAATGAGAAATGGAGTGCTTGTGTCCAATTGAAGGAAATTCTCTGTAATTGGACATCATTCATCCATTCATTCATTTATTGATTTCTAGTCTGTCTTAACATCAGGTCCATAGCCAACCACCAAAGCCAGTTCTCCAGTTAGTACCATACAGTGCTTCCTTTTTCAATTTCCAATATTCCCCATTTTCCTTGAGGCCATTCAGCAGTTGCTTACCTCTTCTTCCTCGTCTTCCCTTCACTTCTATCCTTCCCACTATCTGTCTTTTAATAAAGTGTTTTAGAAGGCAGTTCTTACGGAATATGTGACCAATCAAGAAAGCCCTACTCCTTTTGCTGTACATAGGATAATACTGTCCTCCTTGACTCTTATGTAATACTTCATTTCTCTCACGATCGGGCCAACTGAATTTTTTTCCATCCTTCTTCAGCACTACATCATTTGCCTATAGGCAAAGTGAGTTATACGTTTTGAGCTAGCAGGAATGTGATCGGGATTCGAACGCTGATCTTTTGGAATAAAAAAGGGATTTTTATTCAGTTCATAACTATTACTTAATGCATAATATTAAAGAGAATCCTGCGCTTACTTAAGAAGCACACAAATTAGATGTGTTGGGAAATATAGGTGTTAGAGACTGGTACCCCACACACGTACTTATGTGTGTAGGAATTTCATTTTGCAAACTTTGAAAATTTTCCGCTAAAACGGATGTCTCGGTACGGATGAGTCAGAATAATTTGTAAAATACAATTTGTTACGGAGCGTACCGCAGTCCCATCTGGAGATTACGGGAAACCCCATTGTTCTGTTCATCATAATCGTTCAGGGTTGTTGCTTCCTGTCATGTGCTTTAGTTTCCTGCATTACAAATAAATCTAATATACTGTTGCCGAATAACATACATGGAGGGAGGGAATTTATTTTGTGTATCATTTCCATTGTTCCAACATTTATATTGTTTTTATTAACCGAGCATACCTTAGATTTCCATAACTTCGCTCACCAGCTGTCATATTTTACTTCAGAACTGTTACTTTCCTTAGAAGAAAAGGAAAACTTAAAGGAATGGAATCTCTTTCATAGACACTACAGAGCCGTAGGTTTACATTTGGTATGCCTGCAACCCAGTCGTCGTAATAAATTTCATTTCTCAAACATAAAAATAAAGTTAATTTTGTCCCTGTTTCTAAGCAAAAGGTCATAAAGACAAAAGCTCAGATTTGCGCTCCAACCTTATCGTAAAGTATCCCCGGCAGCCGATGCTCAAGGAGCTGTTTGCAAAATTTAGTTTTCTTATCTCCAGCACAAAAGGCAATTATACCACATCAAGGGTCTTATTATTCGCGACAACTCGCTTTAGAATCACGAATGATTGTCTTCTCTGATTTTTCATTAGTTTTTTCCAGGCAGTACTTTAATAATTTAATTACAATACTTAAAATGAGCCACAAATTCTACCGTTGAAATCCTTAGCTTTTTTTCTGTTCCCTAAGCAACGCTACACAGCCCCATCACCTGGTTCTGTTTAATCAAAGGTTAATGCACATTGCAGACAAACAAACCAGATTATACCAGGTTCAAACTCCCATAAACTTATATGGAATTTCTAATGCTAAAATTCACAAATGTTCAGCTATTCGCGGTACCATAGGCTACTGCTTCCCCTTCTGCATGCTTCATATTTGCACGCTTAAGTACCCATAACCATGAATATTGTCAAAAAAGAAAAGTTTGGTTCAGTTGTTTCTAGATCTGCTTCCACATTTTACATCTAACGTAGAACCGATATACGTTACAGTTCCTTTTCAAAGAATGGGTGCGCTGAAAGCACTCAAACGTGTTATATTCGCATAAATGGTCAGTCGCTCCCGGTCATCAATTACTGTAATTATAATTACGGGCTGTGTTGTGCTGCTTTGGCACGCTATACCATCATGATACGAAGATAAAGCTATCATAAAAGTCTAACATCAAGAGGCTGTTGGAAATATGTTAAACTTTTGGCTACGCAGAGCAAGGCACTGCAGTGCACTTAACATAATGTTATACAAAACTCTGAGAGAGTAGCTGGGAACGTCGAGTTTAAAGCTTGTTTGAAACAAAGGGGATAAAACATAGAAAGGTCAGTCTATCTAATGAACTGTGGAAGAACTGCTGCATGCAACATCAGATAATACCTATAGTACTGAAGTTTCTAGACATAAATGTAGGGAACTTATTCTCCCACTGTTATACAAAAGGATATTCCCATTTATAGCCATTTCGCCTAGTCTGCTGCTCTGACGTCCTCTCATTGCTGTCACACTATTTTGTTAGACATATTCTTTATAAGCATGCGAAGTGCGATAAATTGTGTATGTTTAAATCAAAATTAAAGAAATCTTAAGTACAAAACATTTTCTTAAATTGTGTAATAGAATAAGAAGTAAAGCATTTTGTATAAGAAGATTCCATGTGTATTATTTCATATCTAATCTATTTTAACGTTGGAAATATTTTATTAAGAGCTAACTGTTCAACAAGAGGTCAGAAGTAAGAAATTCCTTACAGGGGTACAGAGCTATCTGTAAGTTATAAAAGGAACTTCCATACTTTCAATACGCGTAGATGTCAGATTTGATTTCATAAGTTTTGGAGGTTAACTTAAAGAAACTTTCATTTTTTCGGAATGTATAGTGCATGACGGTGGGATGGTTGGTGAACCTGGAAATACTTGGCAGGAAGAGGTCATGACGTGATCTAAGTAATATTACGACTGCGATTCCAACAAGATATTTGCCGAATACAAGCATCGAATTTAATGTTAGTGAAACCAATCTGTACGTGGTGATACTGTCTTAGGTATTATAACTGTGTACGTTACTTGAGGTTTTACAACTGCAGGTAAACTCAAACCTATTTGGTTGAATTACAAAAGCTCATTTTTTTTGTTTCCTCATTCCGTTCTGTTTTCAAACAACGTATTTTTTGTTAGAGCAAACAGAACTCTTACAACACTGTACATTCAGTTGTCACTTACTGCATGTTTCGGCGGTATTTGGCCATCATAATGTAGATTTTACAACATAAAAGCACCGAGATGGAAATTTTGTTCCCTCTGACAATGAAAACAGGCATTACAAAAGCTCGTGTTTTTTTCGGATAAAGTAGCTTATACGAAACACGCTTAATTCAGAGTAAATCGAGAAGAGATGCGTCGACCGGGAAAAAAGCCACACTTTTGAGTTTCGATGGTTCCGGTAATGCTGTGCAGATCGCAGTACACCTTCTGGTTCAGTGAGGCTCGAGGGGTGACCGCAGTTCATGTGTGGAAAATGGGCGATATTTTGGAAGACTTAGGCGAGGTTTTATGCTCTTAGTTTATTCCTTTTGTATTCAGTGCTTCAGTCAGTGTTCATAAAAGTTTTTAAATTAGTTCCAAACGGAATTTTTATTAAATCGCGATTTACTAAACGTTCAGAACTTCATTGATGTCGAGTTCAAGATAATGTCGCCACGTTCTTTATTCTTATCAGTAAACGACATGTCATTAATTTCCTTCGCAGTTCAGGGAAAAAGTCGCAAAAAATTAATTTAGAGTTCCCTCACTTAAAATATAAGAATATTATTTAAAAACCATAAGGAAGTACTAGCCAGTGCCTGTTACAATGCTCTAATTTACAGTTGCACTTAGATGCTGTGCGTCTAAATGGCACTGTAAACTCCAGTCTTCCTTTGCGTGTATTGTTATAAATTACTTACTTAAAGAAAAGGAAATGTAAATAAAGACGGCTGGAGTGGGTGATCTTTAGAGAGGCTTACACTCAGTTGCAAGCTAAAGAAACATTTTTCATGGAAACAGAAGGCTTTTGGATACCTGAGCGACAGTCTTAAAAAAACAATGAGGCTGCAGTCAGGAAATTCAAACAAAGGCCGACTTCAACCTACTGCTTAGTTCAATTGTCGTCTTGAGTTACAAAGCACAATAAGCTTGAGACACAATAATAGAAATCACTGCTGTAACACGCACCTTGGTCAAGTGCTCCGACCTATGGTACGCAAAATTAAAATTTGGAATCAGCACTGATTCACGCGACTGATCGAACTTCCATTTACACAGCAGACAATTATTTACCATCTTTCCGCGCTGTGAGTTTGCCCTCAGCCCATCTAAATATTAACACCGGTAGATGTCCGCATGATGTGAATTTGGTCCTGACTGGAACTGTGAATCATGTTCCACGGACAGAGTTCATTACCGCACCATTCTTAAATGTCTACCTATATCCACGGAATCTTTGGAAATATTTCAGGCAAGGATTTGTATGAAAGTTGAGGTAAGTTCATAATGTCGAGCTGAATCTAACAGTCTATTACTCTTGCTAATTTACTATTAACATATTTACATATCGTAGAGTTTTTTGAAAATTATATCTATGTGTTCTCTATCCTTTGCGTCCTCCATTTACTACACATTTCTATGTTGTAGGAATTCTAAAATTTCTTTCAAAATTTAATACTGTTCTTACACTCCTAGGATGTAAATATCACGAATTAATGTCACAATAAACAACTACCCCCAAATTTGTCCTTAAGTCTCGGAAATTTAATACCACACTAGGGCCACAGGCCTCTCCATTACTGACCTTGATAAATGTGTTTCGTTGGTTGCAACCCATAGAATCTGGCTTCGTATGTGTCTCTCGGGTTGTTAATAAAGTCATAAGAATATCATGGCGACGAATGTCATAGCCTTCCCTTAAACCCGTTTGCCGCAAGTATGGAAGCCGTCCACCTTTCCAGAATTTGTCACAAATCAGAAGAATCAATGGGAATATTTGTAACTAAATAGGGAACTAAGTACGTAAATAAATCTAACTAAATTATCTATCGACACTAACAAACCAAGCAAGCAAATCTATAAAGCGGAATCCTTGAGAAATCAGTCAAGAAATGTCCTAACATTTTATGGCAATAGAAGTTTTATAATTACTTATATAAGACCTTGACAATGTGTTCCTAACCTAACCAGACGAACGGAATGCACGTCCTTCTATTCCACCTCCCTAATATCCATATTAATATTAATCCCCCATCTGCAATTTGGTCTTTCCAATATCAACCTAAATTTTAAACAAAGCACAAATTATAAGCAAACTAAGTTTCAAACACAGCAAATATATAAAGTTTTACATAACTTTCTTTACACTAACTACTTATTCGACCAAAAAAAAATATTCGTCGTCGACGTAAAGCAGAATCTTATGTAGCAGCAGTCTTTCCGCTTTATATTCATTATAAATTGCATCCTAATTATACTGACATTTTATTGTCACATCAAAAGGCTAACATACCTTTACATTGTACAGTGCTTTGAAATAGACCGAGTAGTGTTAGAATAGCATCATTCGATACTAAGGTCTGTCGATTGTGGAAAACTTTTATTGTGGGTCACAAATATACAAGTGGAGATCTAGTTACAGTTGTGTTGATGCCACTTTCCTCGTCATTTATAATACAGCTGTACGCTAATTACCTTCATTTGAGCGAGGAGTTGGGGTTCATGTAGGAAAACAACCCCTGTTTGTTGATTGTGGGATCAGATTTATGTCGAGTCAGATCGCAGGATATAGGTTACTCATTTAACAATGAACACACACATCAGTGATTTTGTTGCTGTGTTAATAACGCGCATGGACCCAGTCATTTGCAGTAAATCCTTACCATCCTACAGCAGTCAGTCTGTTGGCGTGTTACTTGTTGGCAAGCTTTCCTCATATTCTCCCCTATATATATAGGAATGCATCTCTCATACACGGGCCGCATTTGGTTCCCGTTGGATGACACTCAATATAGGTGAAACTACAATTTTGTTTGAAGTGTGGGGCATGAAATTACTTGTTTTTATCTAGAAAAAAACCAGTCCAGAAATTTAAAAAAGCACAGTACTTCGCCTTACAATACGTATGTAATTCTTGCAGATTGGTCTGCACCTTCTAAATAGCGTACAAGACAAGCTTCGCGCCATGCAATGGAACTGCAAACGACATCTCCATCAAATAAGCATTTATCGCAATGGCCTCAATGGCAGTTGTAAAAACACCGCGGTTCTTAGAATATTGGATGTTGGACACAAGTGATATAGCAAAATAATTGTTGATTTGGGATTGTCAGAGAAACGTAAACATGTAAAAACTGGACAGGTAAAAGAAAGGTAAAGTGCACTCTTGTAAGGCACTGAGGCTCTGTACAGGCTCTACGATCCATAGGAGGAGTAGAGGTTTAGCTCTACTCTTTCTTGACCACGACACTAGAAGGGGTTGAGGGGTCAGCGTCACGCCGCGGCCGCTCTTTTTCCCCGGGAAAGACCCGGTACCCACTGTACAGGAGGCTGGGTGGGCCCCACGGCCGGTCAGGACAGATGCGTAAAATCTCGCCCCCACCCGGATTCGATCCTGGACCAACCAGCCCGTAACCAGTCGCTATACCGACTACGCTACCCAAAAACAAGACATCTTTACTACAAATACACTCGCCATTAAAAAAATTTTCAGCTACCATTTGCGTAAGGCTCCTGAGAATTTTAAAGCCCTGATTTAAGAAACGTAGTACAGTACAAATTCTCCACATATTTACTCCAACATTACCTTCCAGTACTGCAGTACTTTCCATCGGACGATTCACTGGCAACCGATCTCTGGATTTGTAAACATTTGGAGGAAATGTTATTAACCAGATGTATAAGAACTTACTTGTAACGTTGTAAAGATACGTAACGTAATTGAAGTGTTATTACAGAGGTTTGGGTAACTTTCAATTTTTAATTAGATTTGCTTCTTTGAATGACATTCACAAGTGAGCAATCCATTTAAATTTACTTCATCCTCGTCACAATATCCTCAAAATTTCTTTATTACATTCCCGTAGTTCCCTTCTCATTCATTAATTTTCCCAATATCTCATAAACTTGCACTGTAACTGACTCAGTGTTCCCACAGAAGGCTTCTCCAATTAAATCGGCCGAATCAACATTATGAGTACGCAATATAGTACCATCATCCCTGTGCTCAAGCGGGTTGTAATAAACTTTTCTTGATTTGCTAATAATGTTATATACGACATGTTTCGGCGCGTGCTCGGCCTATAGAAGGAAAATCATTCGTACACAACATGAGGGAAGTACTGTTAGTTCTACATATGTACCGTACATGTGTTATCAGTGTGCTGCTGCATGATACAGAACAGCTGTCCATTCGGTATTCGGAAAACTCCAGTGTTAACTGCAGAATTTGTATGGAACTGCTTCGTGGATAAAAAGTTCGCTTTAACTCCGTGGCCTTAGTCCTCACGCGAACTATACCGACAGAGCGGCCGCCGCTGGCCGGCGAAGTTAGTGCCAACTTTTGCGGATAGAGGGGTGTAACGTGGTCAGCGCAACGGGTCCCCACAGCCGTTAATCTCTGTTTTCTAGACCTGGAGCCGCTACTTTTTTCATTCAAGTAGCT
>Ga0123352_10019330_pt1 | contig 10866 bp, 4 predicted proteins | sample TergutLab28metaG_FD_89700 | JGI IMG/M metagenome (GOLD analysis project Ga0123352, IMG submission 89700) | Labiotermes labralis P1 segment gut microbial communities from Petit-Saut dam, French Guiana - Lab288 P1 | ecosystem: Host-associated > Arthropoda: Insects > Digestive system > Gut ... | reverse complement strand
TAGCTCCTCAATTGACCTCACGAGGCTCACGAGGCTGAGTGGACCCCGTTCCAGACCCACTACTACTCAGAAAATCTGGTAGCGCCGGGGATCGAACCCCGGACCTCTGTATCAGTAGCCAGAAACTCTGACCACTAGACCACAGAGGCGGTCCTATAATAGCATCACTGTGAATGATAAATAGGGAAGCATGTAGCATGAAAGGTTGTGGCTTGTTACGTAATGAAATGGTCTAAGGCGTGGGTCTGCGACCACTTGCTTGCTGGGGTTACGGATTTGAGCCCCACCGGGGGCATGAATGTGCGTCTCTTGTGAGTGTTATGTGTTGTCAGGTAGAGTTCTCTGCGTCGGGCTGGTCACTTGTCCAGATTAGTTCTACCGAGTATTGTGTGTCTGAGTGTGATCGCGAACCCCGTAAGAGGAGACAATGACTCGGTATCGGGTCGATGAACCACAGAAAAAAAAGAGCCTAAGAGTGATGAAAAAATTACGATGGAACTCTCTGGGTAACGAATCTTTCGGCCATATACTAACTAGGATCTCTCGAATAAATATCAATATCGTCAACCCCTTCACTGCGACTGTGGATTAGGTACGCATTGCGTCATCAACCTACCTTCACAAGACACAGATCTACATCGTAAGTTTAAAATATTACTTTGATGTATGTAAATAATATTAACGAATGTAGAAATACGAGCGAAATACGAGCGATCTTACCACAGAACTCGCCTCGTTAGAGAACTCAAGAGATCTGCTGACTCGACCACTCCAGAGCTACAGCGTTAGAGTGCCTTCACCTGTCGTCTCCACACTACGATACATATTTGGAAGAAGCAACCTGTTGAAATTTTAATGAGCAGGGATCTTCGTTTGAAAAGAGAAAGCCGGAAGACCCATTAGTACGTCGGAAAGAAGTTTATAGATTGATTGATCGGTTCGTTGACTTAATGATTCTCTTCGTGACACCACGGAGTCAGTACAAAGAATAAACGAAACGAAAAAAGGCCCATCCCAGCCTGAACATTCATCCAAGTAATAACGGTTCTAGACTGTTGTCGAGTTGAAGAATGAGTGGAGTTTAACCTCTGTTTTTCCTATTTGCCTCCCTGGTGTGGACACAGAAATATTTAATTTCATTTTTGTCGTATTATTAAGACGTTTCTTCTGTCCTTCTCTTCCTCTTCCTCCTTCCCTCTAGCAGTGCGTAGTTTAGAATAGTATCTGTTAAGCTTCCTATACTTTACACTTCCCTCTATCTGCTTTTAGGTCTTTGTAGCTATTTTCTCAAACATAACAGGATTTAAACGCTTGTAATGAAATGTGAGATTTGTTTATTTCTTCTACTCCTCTTTACATTTTGTTCTGCAGGTGTATTTTAAAGTCTTCTCTGAAAGTAGGGAGTATAAATTTTTTTTCTAATTATCTTTAATACAATTTCAGTAGTTTCCTTGTTTATAACAAACCGTAAACAATTCGTTAAACGACAATGCTGATGTATCCACGTCGTTATCTTTCATAATTTATCAACAGCAAATTTCACCCTGAAGACTGGAACGCCAATAGAAGCTAACTTGTGATATTTTCAAGTTGTAACGACAGTGGTTGTTAAGATTTTTCGTCTTCTGGGATTGGAATCCGTGTTTCAGATGAAAGTACTTAATCTGTCTTCAGGCTAGACAAGTTACTCTGTAGACACAAGAATTACTTTGCTTCAGAATGTCGGTAAAATTCTATCAGCCTAGACGGAACCGCTTCCGAGAAGACGGAATTATGTGCAACAGTGACATATGTAACATACCTAAAAATTTCACACTTCGAAATTCATGTTTCTTTTCGATTATCTCCATGAAGTACAGTACTGTTCCAGTAGCTGATAGTTGCTCAGTTAACCTTTTACAGATCCCATAGGATCAAAATCGCGTTAATCAACATTAATTTGATTTTTAATTAACTTTATTGCTCCCACCATTATCCCGATAGAAACACATGACCTCACACCTAGACCATTCCCTGTAGATTCTCAGATTAAACTCCTGTGACCATTCTTCAGCACGCCATGATTACTATACGTCTTCGATTTGATCAACCTGAAGAGTGAAAATGATAATGCTCTTATTTATATAAATATGTCTGCCTTAGTACTTTCACTTCTATTGGGTCTAATTGGCCTGCAATACATCCTGTTCGTGATCTGATTTGTCGGGAACTGCAAAAGAAATTACTTGGATACCTCCTCATGGCCATTTGCCAACTGGTTCGGCTCTTTATCATTTAGTACTGACTTCAAGAAGGCGAGTGTGTTTTGTGGATTCCAGACGCGGCCGGTTGTCTCTGTTGCCGCATTCGTTTATATTTTATAGAAGATTAAGACTCACATTTCTTTTAGAATGCTTAACAGAAAAATCTCATTTTTGTGTGGGGGTATAACGTAAAAGACAAAAAAACCCAAATTCAAATAGGCAAGCTATAAAGGACAGGAAGAACAGAATTGTAATAAATAGTTACTAACGAGGTTCGCAACCTTCAGGGTACACCGTAAACAGAGACATTGCTCTGTCTGACAATTTTCGTTAGGCATTTCCAGTAGATCGAGGAAGACCGAAGAGAAACTGGATGGAAGGTATAAGGAAGGCCATGAACGAAAGAAACCTAAATTAAGGTCAGCGGGAAGATAGGAAGCAGTGGAGTCTAGGTGTCGGACAACGTAGAACGACGTTTTGAAACCGATACTTACATACATACATACTTCCAGTACATTAGTTTAATTATAAAATTTCGACTTTCAAAGAACAATGTGTTTGTTAGCTATACCACGTTACTGCGAGACGAAAGAAAACCTTTCCATCACCGTGTTTATACATAGCGAGCTAATACCTAATGTTAAATTCAACACAATAAACTGAGCTCCTAGACACCGACTTACAGCAAATAGGAGTGGCCGCGAGAATTATGCAAGCTTGTCGTTAAACAAAACGTTTCAAGTGAAGTATTGAGGGGATTTGTCGGATATAATGATGGCATTGGAAAGAATAAATGAAATTGAATGAGGAAAAGACATTTCACACACACAGATATAAGAAGTGCATGCGAAATTTTAGCCGTAAATTCTGAAGTCCAAAACAATTGACAGATCTGGATATAAAATTGGGGATAATATTAAATGTAAGTTTTAAATACTTATATGGCGGTGTTCGGAAGATTACCGTTTTGTGGGATGTGATGGGTAGATTTCGATACTCTTACAACATATGAAGAGACCTCTATTTTCCATCTTCAGGGTAGAAAATAAATATTGCGGGTTCCAAAGAAACGTTAGTGCATCTCAGAAGTACATTGATGCAAGTACGAGGAAACAAAAATCCATTCTAGAAATAAAATTGTATTAACAAATTGTGATGGCGTAGATTTAAATTTTCTGATGTTTTCTCTCGTCTCTGGTGTTGGTCGGTGTAGCCAGTACAGGTCGCACAACATCACAGAAGAGCGATAACATCGCTCACACCAAGGCAGAAGCCTAAAAAAAATTCTCAGTGTTTTAACCCACTGATTCAACAGGTTTACAATAGCGTTTTCCGGTGTAATTTAATTAACACAAAATATCATATTCAGCTTCATGTGACATATATTTTATAAATAAGGAGGTAAGGCTGAAGCCAAATACTAAAGCAACCCACACATGAAGTGATAAATCGGACGATCCCAGTGGCCCCACAGTTTAAGGCGTGGGTCTGCGGCCTATCGCTTCCTGGAATTGTGGGTTCGAATCCCGCCATGGATATGGATGTTTTTTTATTGTGATTGTTGTGTGTTGTCTGGTGAAGGTCTAGACGATGGGCTGATCCTTCGTCTAGAGGAGTCATAGTGATTGTGTGTGTATGTGTGTGTGCCATTGAGTGTAACGAGGTGCAACAATACCCTCTTCACATAAACACCTTAAGGGTAAGAGGTCAAACTAAGAAAGAAAGAAGGAAAAAAGTAACGAGGCGATAATTGGCTGACTCTATACCTGAATGCATAGTTGTCATATTACCCATTCAGAGAAATGTTACTCCTTTCAAAATAATGCAGCTAAAAATTTAGGTCGTCCTTTGAATGAAAGTTCTAATGTAGTTTCTTCAAGTTTATTTATATCTGCGAACTTTGTTATAATGGTAGTTTCCTCTGTAACTTTTTGAACAAGTATTCACTAAACTTTCAACAAGTGATCACTCCGAACAAATAGCTTAATTAAATTCTTGAAAGAAAGAAAGGAAGACCTGGCCTGTTTTCCCACATTTTTTTGCACCTAATTACAAGCAAGTATTATACAGACTTCTTGAAAGTATATTTCTTGGAAACAGATGGAACGCGTACGTTTCGTTCTTTCTACTGTATTGACCTTCGTTTAGTGAAAACCTTCCCTTATATTCCGTATTATAAACGAGTGGCTTATTAAAATTTAAAAAGGAATATGAAATCTATGGTGCATAAAATTTAATAAAGCTTTAAGTGAAGGTTTTATTGATCCTAGTTCTGTAATGCTTGTGGACCACCTGTGTCTTGAATGGAGACACGGCGAAACGTTCTTAGCCAAGTCGAGCGGAAAATGTCAAAATTGTTGCAGAGGAAACATAAAGAATGCAGGAACGGAGCTCGAAATTCCTGCGACGCCTGTTTTACAGTATCATAAAACATGGCAATATAAAGACGTCCTGTGTAGTTTATCGGTCTCATAGTATACAGCGTGCGGGAAACCCGCAAGTTAGTGGAACCAGAAGTATAAATTTTGGGTGGTGGAATTTTCGCGTTCTCTCTCAGCTCAGGTGTTGGGATTGGTAGTGGACTATGAAGAAATCCCTTGATTTAAAAGCAACTAAGCCTACTGATTTTTAGGCGCGTTCGCAAAATTGCGGAAAGCGACTATCAGCTTCGTCATGTATGTGTATGTGTCCGTCAATCTGTCCATCCGTGTGGACCAACTCTGTTCCCACCGGAAGAATTTTAACGAAATTTCAGATTTGTGGAATTGTCGAAAATCTGTCGGAAAATATTAAGGTTCACTAAAATACGACAAGAATAACGAGTACTTTACACGAAGACCAACGCACATTTATGGTAACATCTTGCGGAGTTTTTCTCAGAACGAGAAATGTTTCAGACAAAAGTTGTCGACAATATCACAACACTCATTTTAGGTTTCATACACACACACACACACACACATACACACACACACACATATATATATATATTGAAATCGTTCTGTTTATGAGTTAATGTGGTAAAATATGGTACAGCCAGACTGGTCACAGATGACAATATAATACGGCGCAGAGAAGATACGATGGCGCAGTTGGTTGAGGCACTGCCCTACAAGCCGGAAGGTCGCGGGTTCGATTCCCGATGGTGTCATTGAATTTTTCATTGACATATTTCTTCTAGCTGCACTACGACCCCTGGGGTTGATTCAGCCACTAACAGAAATGAGTACCATGAATATTTCCTGGGGGTAGTACGTAGGGCTGACAACCTTACCACCCTCATGTGCCGACTGTCTTGAAATCCGGGAGTCTCAATCTCCTGGAACCCTCAGGGCCTGTCCAGACCTGTAATTAGTTAGCTTTGCCAACCAGGCAAATACTGCAATCGTACCTGACATTAGGTCACAGTCACTACCCTCCACATCTTTTGTTACTCTTACATATAGCTTAAACGGTCTGAAGCCTGCAGTATGCTTTAACGATATTTAAAATTTAACTTATTTTGTAAAAGGGGTCTCAATGCTTATTGGTTTCGGTAAATAGTAGCGCTTTTTTCTGTGATTCATTCGAAATACTATATGTGTGTGTGGGGGGGGGGGGTACCTCAGTCGGAATAGCGCCTGATCACGGGCGGGACGGTCCGGGATCGAGTCCCGGGGGGGACGAGATTTTCCGCCCGTCCAGACCGGCCCTGGAGCACACCAAGCCTCCTGTAGATAGTATTTCATCCTTATATACGGAGCAAACACAATCTACGCGCAGCGATGATAATGACGACGATTATCAGAGGAATGTATGTAAATCGAAGACGACTTTGCGAAGACGATAAAGCAGAAATAATTCTTTTCTCATGCAGTGGCAGGAGATTTTGATGGCCGTGAAGACGTACAGAAGGGAAGACTTAACACAGAAGAGCTAACTTTAATGTCTGTATTGCCAGCACCAATACAGATAGCAACATCTACTGTCCTTTGACGGGTATAGAACTTGTATTTACTCACGTAAATATTTCTTTAGGTCCTCGTATATACAGGAATATCCTAATAAGTCTCCTGACTATCTATTTCAGATTAAACGCCGAAATGCCTAAATGCTTACAGTTACAGCTTATATCACATTCTGTCAGACGTAGCAATTTTTATGCTGCTCAGTGTGTTTGACACATTTACCATATGCGCCTTTCGACAATTTAAATTTTCTGGACTTACTTTTGACTGACCATCCTGTTGAAAGTTCTTTCAGAAGGTCATAGAAAAATATTTTGTCTCCTCTTCAGTCCCTGCATACAAACATTTAAATTATCCTACGCCTTTGCCGAGAGTTGTTATTATATTTATCGTAATCAGCACTTCAAAACCCACAGCAAAGGAAAAGAGAATCACTGTAATGCCATTTGCCATGAATAGGAAGACCCTCTGCCAGCAGCTGATGTATGTACAATCCTTGTATGGTCTTTAGGACCGTCATTAATTACACTTATGTAACAGGATACTTTATTAGAGTTCTGATCCCCGAGGCAGAAATTTGTAAAATTCTCGCTGTGAGCAAAGTTGAGAGATAGTATTCAGTTACTTCATTCTTGTTGCATGTAACTACAACACTGCAGGCCGTAAGATGTGAGTGTTTCTTTGTTTGTTTGTTGCGAATTAGGAAACGAGATGAAACCGGATCTTTCATTATGGCTGCTACCTAGGCACTCAGTGTTCATAACTTTAATTGCCTTCTATCCGCCATAGATAGTCTCAAAACTCTGCAGCTTGCACATAATCTTCTTACTCATACATCTGTCACATTAAAGTTTGTGTGTTAGGAACGATACAAAGTTCTTTAAAGTAGTCTTTACTTCCCTAATTCTAGTTTGGGCGTGATATTATTACTAACAACAAAGCTACGCGAAATTGTTTGGCAATTTATTCAACCACTTTTAGGAGCGTTCGCAAAATTGCTAAAAGCAACTATTAGCTTCGGTATCTCGCTGTCTCTATGTCAGTCTCTCTCTCTCTCTCTCTCTCTCTATGTTAGAATGGAACATCTCAGCTCCCACTGGACGGATTTTCATTAAATCTGATAAGAGTGTTTTTTGAAAATCTGTCGTGAAATTTCAAGTTCCATTAAAATCAGACAAAAAAACGGGCACTTTTCATGAAGACGTAGGGATATTAATGATAATATCGCTGTCAGTTCTTCTCAGAATGAGAAGTGTTTTAAATAAATTTTGTACAGGAAGTCAAAGCACGCACTTTAAGTTAAATAACTTTTTTATTTGGAAATCGTGCCGTTTATGAAGTAATATGATAAACCCAATGTGTGCAACAGATAAAAATATAATATGGCGCCATCGCTTGGCATGCTGGGTAATTAAGGTTGTAGACACACATTCGGCATATAAAATACTTACTGCTTTTCCACGGTAACAATAGTTACGCGAACGCTTTTTTGTGTTACATTTATACGTAGATTGCCCATCTTGTTATCTTCCCGTAACAGAAATGTGTAAGTCACAATATACGAATGTAATTGTTAAATAAACAAAAGCTTATTTACTGAATATTTCAGCAGGTAAATTTTTAAAAGAGTAACAGGAAAAAAGGATGTCCGTTTGCAGGGTGTTGAAGAGTAGTAGTACAGGAACGGAGATATTTTCATAATTATTAGCATCATAATCTACATTCCTCGTCAAACGTGAGTGTTATAAGGAAGACGAAATCACGGCAGAAAAGATGAGCTTGGCACTCAGCACAAACAAGAGCGAAGATAGTGTATTCAGACTTGTTATTTTCCTTTCTTTTTTTTTTGCAGGAAAGACCACTTTTAATACTTACATGAAGTTTGGAGGATAATATTAAAATACATTAAAAAATTGGTGGGATATTGTGGAATGCATTTGTTTAAGGCGGTTGGTTGTTGTGAATACGGTCCCTAATTTCGGGTGCTGTTAAATGCGGAGAATTTTTTTGCTACCCGAGCAGCTCACAGGTTCTGAAGGAGGACTCTCAATTCCTTTTCTCTGGTTTGTTAGTCCTTACGACACTATCAATTCTGTTTGCAGTGATGAGGAATTTTATTACCAGAGTATTTTGTAGAGGTTCGTTTGGTAACTAAGAGCCGAAAATGCCATGGAAGGAACAAGCATAGTGGAGATAAAATGAGTACAAAATGTTGACCCGAGACCTTGAAGAGGAACACAATACGAGAAATCTCCTCTGATTTTTTTTTTCTGTGGCGCAAAAGCCCAGCTCTGGCCTAGGACGCTGCATTGTTGAGCTCTCTAGGTCACATACAGTTAGATACACACACCCGGTAGGACTCCTCTGAACGAGTGATCAGCTCGTCGCAGAGGCCGCTACCTACACAACACAATACAAATACAAACATCCATGCCCTCGGCTAGATTCGAAACAAAAAACCGACAGACCACGAAATTACACTTTATGTCACAAGACCAGCATAGATACATTAGTAATAATTACATTCCGTACAGGAATATAGTGGTCCGGGATAGCTCAGTCGGTATAGCGACTCGGTACGGGCAGGACGGTTAGGGGATCGAAACACGGAAGGGGTCTAGATTTTCTGTATCCGTGCAGACCGGCTTGAGACTCACCCAGCCTCCTACACAATGGGTACTGGCTATTTCGCGGGAGTGAAGCGGCCGGGGCGTGGTGTTGTCCACCTACCTCTATCTAGCGCCGAGGTTATAGAAAGAGTACAGCTATACATATACTCCCACTCTGGGCCTTCGTGGCCTCTTCTAGGGAGAGCTTTACCTTTACCTTTATCCTCACAGGAATATGACATGAGCGTGTGGACAAAATATAACTGTCTCACGATGTGTTGCTTTGGCAGGCATTTGTGAAAACTGAAAGGAATATTCCGACACCATAAAAAATACCAGCGTTTTTATCATCTAAGCTACCATGTGATTCCCAAGCAAGAAATTTCGTCATAAACTTTGTTACATAAAGTGCGTTAATCTTTGCCTCTCCGCAGTCCCCCCCCCCCACCCCCACAATATGTAAAGATACATATCTTCATTCTTAATTTTTTCTAACATGGTGGATACCTCGATCGGATATATTTTAAATTTTGTATATTTTCCTCCTTCGATATTACTAACTTTTCTAATTTTATTTGAATTTTGAATTTCACATATTCTACGAGTGCCATCTGCTGTTGTACAAAATTACACTCTTGTACTTCCCTTTCCACCTCCGTAGGATACATTCACATTTAATACCCTTTCTATCATTCCTATGTAATAATAGATGTTACAAGAATGTTTGTCCGCTGGAAAATATTTATTTCCTTAATTATAATTGGATAACAGGCTTATAAGTTTCATGTTGTAAAATAAATATATGTGGTTTGGATAGTGAGTATTGTTAGAGACACTATTTATATGTCGTGTGCTTGCCAAGTTCAAAACTTCTTATATTATAATTGCTTCTTTTTAACGCGGGTTAATGTAAAGTCCCCCTTTGTAGCCAAACGTATGATATACGTACGTCATTTAAAACTTACCTTTGTGGTGGTACAAACATCCTCAGCACAATTAGTCACTGTTGAGTTTATTTTAAATCTATGGTAATATTTTCAGTTACCGTAAAATTCTGTGAAAGAGATAGTGTTCATATATCATCTTAGAGTTATACTTGCATGTGCTAAATAAACTTACATTGACGGAATGACAAGTGATCAGTTCAATAGCAAATCAAACGTATTCTAACCAAGCCTGTTGGAAACCATGTTTTCTTCTCAGCAGCCTTAAGGTGTAACAGATAAACGCTGCGCGTCTCCTAACTAGCACATCTGTCATTCCATACAGCCTGTATTGTGTATGTGTCTAATAAGTTTGAGAGGTTGGTAGAACATGAAATAACTGCCAGCAATTCAAATAAATATACACACTAACAAACTGCCAACTTTTAAAAAATATAGCAGTTACAAATTTTTCAAATTTCATGCTATTAAATGTTAGTTGTTATTGGACAGAATGCAGTGAAAGAAATAAAGTCTATTATGGTCTGTCTGCCTTCCATTCTAATGCCATCCACAATAGAGAATGTACTAATTCAGGAAAGTTTATTCCTGTTAGTAGTTCTTAACCTTTTTAAAGGATGTGCCATAAATTTTTTACAAGAGAAACACAGTATGAATATAAAGTTTGTGCGCACCCACTGCCACTGAAGAGAGTTCATTTTAAAATTCAATTCAATTTCCGAAAGCGCACTAAATATTTCGAAAGTTCTTCCACATGGATTTAGGCGAGTGTTATTTTACCTGTAAAGACGTTCAGCCCTGCAGTTCTGGGTTTATTTCAAAGGTGTGGTTGTTAATGCTTCTAATTTGACGGGAATCTTGATGGCTGTATTTTTTTCACTGCACATTTAATGTAAAATCGGGTGAAATGAAGTCGGCTAAACACCACAAAAATATTAAACCGTTTTTTGTTACCAGAAATATAGGACATACGTAGGTTATTCGGAAAGTAAGTACCGTCTGCGCATATCTTTCGCACATCCTCGAGACTGTCACTTTGCGCATCTGCAGTGACTTCCTCTATCAATTGAGAAGCCACAGACGCCATTTCGTGAAATTCGTGTTATGTTTATGTTTGTTCCTG
>Ga0123352_10019329_pt1 | contig 10866 bp, 5 predicted proteins | sample TergutLab28metaG_FD_89700 | JGI IMG/M metagenome (GOLD analysis project Ga0123352, IMG submission 89700) | Labiotermes labralis P1 segment gut microbial communities from Petit-Saut dam, French Guiana - Lab288 P1 | ecosystem: Host-associated > Arthropoda: Insects > Digestive system > Gut ... | reverse complement strand
TATACCATGTTTAAAATATTCAGTACCTATATTTGTTGAATAAATATATAAAATGCAACTTTAGAGGTTAGCGGTGCGGTACGACCACTATAGTTGACATTAGGCGTCAAAAGGTTAATGACTCAATCCAGCCTTTCACGTATTTCCATAACGTGCTTACGTTCGTTCACGTGTTTTTTTTTTAATTTTTCTAGTTTCTTTTGCTAGTTTTTAAAGGAAAGTTGCAAAACTGTTCCTACTAATTTCGCCGAGCCTGTTTGTCGGTATGCAAAACTCGTGAACTGCTACAATTAGTTTAAAGAATTTTGGAACTTGGAAGTCTCACTAAATATTTTTGGGACGCCCCAATCTTATTTAAAACTGTGCAGGAATAACGCAAAATTCACTGTAGAACTTGAGTCTACAGAAGTTTCTTTACGAATGAAGGCAGGCCTACCTAGATTAAGAAAAAAAGGATGTATCAGAAAAGGAACATCTTCACTTTTTAAACTCTCCGCTACTTTGTATACTATCAGGTTTAACAATCAGAAATTCTACATTTTGCCAACAGATTACATTTGTGTGCCTTGTATAATTGTCTTCGAACACGCAGCGATTTACACCTAGAGAGCACGAAAGTCTTGCTTTTGTTGCTTTTAGCAAAACTGCGAAAAGCGACTATTAACTTCATTACGTCTGTCTGTCCATCTATCCGTCTGTGGGTCCACATGGAACAACTGGGTTCCCACTGGACGGGTTTCGTGAAATTTGATATTTGATAATTTTGCAAAAAAATTGTCTTGAAAATTCAAGTGTCATTAAAATCCGACATGAATAACGTGTACTGTACATGAAGACTTATGTACATTTAGCATAATATCTCGCTCACTTCTTGCAAGAATAAAAAATGTTTCTTACAGAAATTGTAGGGAATTTCAGAACGCATATTTTGTATATAAATTTTTTGTTCGAAAAAGATTCCTATTGTGAGATAATGTGAAAAAAATATTTTACAGCCGGACAGACCACAGATAGCAATATGGCCCATGCACAGTGCAGCTGGATAACTAAGTCTAAATACACACGAAGTATACGTAATACGTATTGCTTTTATGCGGCAAAAATTGTTCCTCGAATTCGCCTTAACCTTATGCTATATGTATATACTGTGTATTGTCTGTAACTGAGATAGAGTTTTTTTTTCAATAAAACATATATTATTTCGTCCTTACAGAGTTAAAGAATGTAGAGGAAAAGGGGAGCCCAATAAAATCTAAAATATTTGTATCACTGTACAGCAGCCCCTGTGCAGGCCCGTACAGGCCCTGTGGGTTCCGTGAGGTTAGGACTCCCAGATACAATACAGTCAGCACATGAAGGTGGTAATATCCTATATTCCTGGTATTAATTTCTGTTAAAAGCTGAATCGGCACAAGGCCTTAGTCTAGCTGGAAGGTTAAGGTCAGTGAAAAATTCTAATGACAACAACGGGGATGGAACCATCACCCTTCCGGGTTTTTAGTGAGGTGTAACTAAATTTTGAATATTTATTAAAATGATAAACTTACGTCATATTTGTGGGTTAAAATAACATCCAAATTATGAATTAAATAAAACCGCTTACTGTTTATCTCGGTCTAAACAAACCAGCTGGTTCTAACAAAATCAATCATCTATACTCTATTACTTTTTTGTGTTATTCCAGCCCCTGTGCGTACCCGGCGTGCTGATATGTCCTTAGCCCGACCAGGAAGGAAACAAGCTCGGAAGAACGTCAGGGACGTGCGCGATTTCAACAACATGGAGACGCGAGCTGTCATCAAGTTTTTTTTTCTTGCAAGCAAGGTGCCGAAGAAACTCCACGCCATTCAGACAGAAACATTAGTTGTTTCCTTCCTGGTCGGGCTAAGGACTTATCAGCACCTCTGTACTTCAGGACGTAAGTTTATAAAATGCAATTCTGTTTAATGCAGTTTGTGTTCAACGCTGTGGATCTTAGGTTTGTATTTTTATGCGTTTTAAGTAAAGTGTATACCTTTTTTTCCTCATGTACATTAAATAACACTGCTGATTTACGTTCCTGCTCTGTTTGTCTAGTGCTGTAAGTTGGTCAGGCATCTAAAGATCTCACTAACGTAACAAGTTTATGCTAAAAGGTACTTAATTTTTTTAATAAGAAGGTCCTGACGATGGTTCTTGCGAGCTGGAACATATATCACAATGTTACATGACATTAAAATGTTGTGTTTGGTCGTGTATTTCGGTTGTCTGTGATACCCTTCGTTACAAATCGATTAACTGTACACATGTGATCTCATTTATTTATAAGCCACCTGTAACCCAGCGTCTCTGAATAGTAAATTTGGATATATTTGTTACGTGAAGATGGTCACTGTGGACCGAAATATGTTGTAAAAAATCTCCCATATATTAATAGTACTATTTCCCTAGTTGTGAATGACGACTTCTTTCTTTATCTTTAAAAAGAACATATTTGACAAGCACGCGTATTTTAGGCGTCCCTATACCTTTAAATGACACGGAAATTCATTATAAATTCAAAAGCGGCAAAGAAATATTGATCCTTCGCCTGTGTATAATGGATTGTATGGCTCAACTTCTACATTTTTATTTATGAATTAGTAATTGTGGTGCTGACACGTTATGCCAAACGTGTTCACTCTCCCTGTTCGACGGTTTTATCTGTTATTAGTCATCAGTCCTTCCTAACGAAGGAAAAGTTAGGTGTTTGAAATGACACTCTCTGTGTGATTGTGTTTTTTATGTTTCTTCCGTTCCAACTTTAGAAATACTTGGTACATTTTTTCAAAACTTCATATGACAATTAAGTCTTTGGAGAACACTCAATTTCGTACCCTTTCAGTTTCAAGCAATTAGTTATAACACCATAGCAGACCTTCGAAATTATGGGACAAAGTGACACTGACACCACTTTTTGTCACGGCACAAAATGCTGTTACGTGCAGTAACTTATTTAAGGGAATAATTTTATGCAGTGAAAAATAGCAAGACGGCGACCGTGCAAATGTTGTATATAACATTCTGTTTGATGGCAACAACTAATACAATATTGGAGTTAGATATGTGAAATTTAGCATGGCGATAGACCAAAAACACTCCCATACATTGCGAAAAAAAAAATTTTACTATTTGTAAGTAAAAGATTACCAATATGGCTACTATGCTCAAGTGTTAGGTTAAACGGACAAATTTGAAATAGGAACCTACAGAATTCGTACTTGCCATAATAGCTTCTTCACAAAAGTTCAATTCATGAATTATGATGATGATGATGATAGGGCAGGTATAATAATTTAAAAAAAGAGAAAATATGCACACTGATAGATGTGGAAATACCCGCAGAGAGAAATGTTGTGCAAAAGGAAGTGGAAAAGAAGTTAAAATACAAGAGTTTATGTATAGAGATACAACGAATGTGGAACCTGAAATGTACGATTGTACCAGTAATAATTGGAGGCACTGGAATAGTAACGAGAAGCTTAAAAAAAAATTTGGAAGCTGTACCAGGAAAACATTCGATAGATTCACTACAAAAGACAGCTGTACTTGGAACATCACACATAATACGGAAAGTACTGCAATGTGAAGCTTGAAGGCAGAGCGGTGGAGATCACCGCTGGTTCAAGAGAAGTACCAGGAAGAAAAGGCCTGTGACAGGAGACATACATATCGTATAATAATAATAATAATAATAATGGACATACAGAAGTAAATATTTATGCAGTGTGAAAATGGACTTAATTTCTCCTCGGGACTTGTGCATTTCTTTGATTTATGACCTGATACTGCCGAGGGTTGTTGAAATAATCCTTAATATAGGTCTTCTTTTACGGAGTCTGTTCAAAATATTTTCGGAATTTCTATCATAAAATACTACATATTTTACCTCGGCTGTATTGCACGTATCACCCTCAAAGCAGTCCCCCCACTACTAATACACCGCTCTCAACTTTTCTTCCACTTTTCGAAGCAGTCCTCAAAGTCTTCTTTCGGTATCGCCTACACGTTCTTCAGCCAATTTTCTTTTACGTCCTCCATGGTGTCAAATTTTTCGTCTTTCACGGTGGATTTCAGCTCGGGGAACAGGAAAAAATCTGCCGGTGTTAATTCCGGCGAGTAGGGTGGTTGTGGAATGACCAGTTCCCGCTTTTATGAGAAAACCCCGAAATAACAACGAAGTTTGCGCTGGTGAATTTTCTTGGTAGAGCTTCCATCGATTTGCCTTCCGTGTTTCAGGAGTTTTCTGCCCTATCTAGTCTCGCAAACGTCTTAAGACTTCCAAATAACCCCCCCCCCCCCTCCAACTTTGGCCCTTTAAAAAAACGTTCCACTTCCTTTAAAAAATTAATTTATCAGTTTTATGTTTATTGTTCCGTGCATCGCTGATCTATGTTAATAATTGTCCAGCGAGATGCAACACAAAGCAATCTATTTATTATTCTGCAAGTTCACTCTACATGTTTCGGGTGTCAACCACAACCATCGTCCGGAGTACACAAAACTTGGCCACGTTGGAGGGAGGTAGCTGCACAAAAAATGACCAGTACCGGAGGCCGTAGTTACAGTTTTGTGAACTTGCAGAATAATAAATAGACTGCTTTGTGTTGCGTCTCGTTGGACAATTATTAACATAAATTTATCAATATCACCTTGAAGTTCGAGAGAACTTGTGGTGCTTTTTTGGGTCTTGGGAAGTTTTCGATATCCTTTGTGAGGAGTGTCTTTTCGTCGCAAAGTCTTATCTGTAAACTCAATTTTCCTCACCTGTTATAATGTTTTTCAAAAGGATTTCTTCGTCGTTTGCTTATTAGAGAAGTTCTTGACAGATGGCAACCTGCTGCTCCTTTTGATCGTCGGTCAGCAACCATTGAACGAATACTGCTGCGACACAATTCTTGTACATACTTTACTTTAAAATGGTATGACGCGACCCGGCTGACATTCAATATCCAACTGCCACTTCCCGCACTGTTAATCATCAGTCTGAACGAATGACAGCTCGAACTCTTTCGATGGATTCGTCGTCAGTTGAAGCCGAATTCCACGCCGAACTTGGATCGTCTTCCATTGACATTCTACCGTCCTTGAATCTTCTGTAATACTCGTTATTCCTCGTACGACTCATAGTTTCATCATCATACACTTTCTGCATCATCTCAAAGGGCACAGTAAAAAGTTTTTCCCCGTTTAAATAATATTTAACACACAAAATTTGTTCGGTTAAAGTCGAAATTTCGAGGTATCGGCGAACGCAACAAACACGTGTTTACATAAAGAGATGCAGTACGTAGGTTGAACTAGGTACGGCAGGGACTCAGCTACCGGTTGCCTCTATCAGCCACAACTTGCACATTGTCATAATGTCGTGTAATTCGCGCGTAAGACAAAAAGATCCAAACTTTTTGGTAGCTTGTCCGTCCATTCTTGATTTATATCATTAAAAAATTTCGGTATAGGCTTTTTCTTCCATTATTCATTTATACAAAATAAGTACATACTGTGTATATGCTTTATTCTTTCGTTAGGTGTGTTCTTAAAATGTAAACTAGGCACTTCAAAACATTTCCTTCTTTCCGCGCAGTTTATTTACATTTAGGCTATAACTGTTTTTCCACAACCAAAAATGGTCAGATGTGACATCTGATCCTCTGTAGACTATATTCTAGAATTTTTTGAACATTGTCATGGAAGTGAACATTCGGCACAATTTTTAGGTTTTTTTTTTTTTGGTGGCGCTAGAGCCCAACGTGGGCCATGACCTCCACGTTCTTGAGGTTTCGAGATCGTACACAACGACGCATCACAGTCGGTAGGACTCCTCTGGACGAGTGATCGTCGCAGAGACCTCTACTTGACAACACACAACACTCACAACAGACAAACATCCATGCCCCCTAAGGGATTCGAAACCACGATCGCAGCAGGCGAGCGGCCGTGTTCTACGCCTTAGACCGCGCGGCCACCGGGATCGACACAGTCATTAGGTTACGTAGCCTAATTCCCTGTGGTGTACTCTGCTGCACATTTGACCAAGACACAGACATCTTCATGCAGTCCATTAATTCCTCTGGCAGTTCTTAAATGTTTATGTATAATCTTATGACTATTAGGTATTTGAAATTTCAGCAATTAGGAACTTGAGGGTTGTTTCACCGCGCATCTTCCTCATGAAATAATGTGGAATGCCAACTTGATGCAACAAGGTAATTTTGTTGATGTATTCTTAGCTCGACATGTTTCGGGTACATACGCCCATCATCACGAGCATTAGATGTTGAATTGCAGCATATGGTTTTCTGCACCGAGTTTTTGGAAGGGTGGTGGTCTTTAGAGCCGCTGCGTGGGTCGTGTTTACGGTGCGGATGGTGCCGCACGGCACGAGCTAAGAATACATCAACAAAATTACCTTGTTGCATCAAGTTGGCATTCCACATTATTTCAATTCGGAACTTATTGTGATATGAATTATTCATTATTTTTTATCTTCTCTAATTTTGATTGTAATAGATCGGAAGACATATTTTCAGCTCACTTTTTTCTTCTGTTCTTACAATAGTATACATTATTTTTATTGCTTATATAGGCCTACTAATACAGGCTTATGTACAGGAATAATTTCTACTTCTCTAGCTTTACTGCGTCATTGTCGCTACTCTTACCTACCATCATAAGTGACGAAGTTATTTCCTATATAACAAATCGACTCCACCGACATTTTCAAATTTCTGTTCCTATCAGAGAGGCTTATGTCCACTTAGATAAGACGTGAGTTTATTCCTAGTCTTTCATTCGCAGTATCTGGTGTTCTGGTCTACTCGATGCCTTAATAAAGAGGAGCACAAAGAGTAGATCGCCGCCGCTTTTTCGTCTCTATCAAAATTTATTTGCTGCCTCTGTACAAACAGTACCTCTTCGTTTGACATCATTTCTTTCTCACAAACCTATCTCTGCGAAGAAGGTTTCTCCCAAATGAAGATAATTAAATTAAGTGCCGAAGTCGTCCGACAGATGAACTTTTAAATGAGTGCCTTCACTTGTGCTTAATAAATTATGAACGCTTTTTCAATAATTTGTCACAAGGAATCCAGCGTCTTGCATCAGCTTCGCAATAGGAAGATTAATGAAAAACGCCGTTTAATTATGCTAAATCATTTTTAGTTTTAAAAGATCAATTTCAATAAATTAAACAAGTGTACTTCTACATGTTTTGATGTTTTTAGATTGCTTTATATTCTTTGCCTAGTTGGCCTAATAACAATACATTAAGTACTGTGGCAGATCACGAAAAATTTTCTGTTGTTAGATTAGATCACTGAGTTCAAAAGTCTGGCCAGCTATTCTTTAGTGTTAACAAAGCTCTGTACTTTTTGGAAACGTAATATTTTCCGTGGCGCAACAGCGCCTGGTGAGCCAGGGCCTCCTCATTATCGAGGCGTCACGATCTCACTCGGACCCACCACAGTCGGTAGAACTCCTCTCGATGAGTTATCAGCCCGACGCAGAAACGGAAATCTAAAGAGACAGGTACCATGCCTCAGGCGGGATTCGAAACACAATCCTAGCAAGAGAGCAGCCGCAGACCCACGCCTTTGACCGAACGGTCACTGGGATAGGCCTTCCTCAGTGGAATTGTAGAATTGAAGTGTATCTAATATTCTCACAATAAGCCCTACACAGTGATTATTTTCCAAAATAACATCAATCGAATGGCCTACACAAAGAAGACGTATTGAATTCTGTAATGTAGGAAATAAATATTTAATTTCTACTTGTATTTCTGTGACTTCATTCTTCTAGGAAATGGTTTTCAAACTATTTTTGTGTCTTGCGCTTTGTGCTGCTGTTAAAGCCCTTAGGTCTGTCAATGGTCAATTCCTAAACATGATTCCGAACCTCTTCTTATGCTGGTCATGTGGCATTTTTTTTTCGAAAAATCTTAGTATAACTAGACTGTTACGAGTTCCAACACTTAACACAAAGTCCAAAGTGAAGAATAGGAGATTTCTGCTTAGCTGTCTCCTCGTAGACTGCTTGTATTTCCGTATTCCGGACATAGCCTACAGCGGTTCTCTGCGCAGGTGCTATACTCTAGTAGCTTTTTTCCTCACACATGAACAATACGTCTCCTCTAATTTCCTCTGAGACTTTGATAAGCAGCCTTCCACTAAGTGGGATCTTCATCACGTGCACTTGTACATACGATAAGACGATCGCATGGGCATACGATCCGCCACTTGCCGTCTGGGTGTATTCTTCATATAACACCATAACTCCACATATCCCATCTTCCATTTCGGTAAAGTATGATAGCCTACAGGGGGGACCGCGGTGGCACAGTGGTTAAGGTGCTGTGCTACAAATCAGAAGGTCGCTGGTTCGATTCCAGTTGGTGTCATTGGAATTTTTTATTGACATAGTCCTTCCGATCGCACTATGGCCCTGGGATCGACTCAGCCTCTAACAGAAATGAGTACCAGGAGTATTTCCTGGGGATAAAAAGCGGCCGGTGCGTAAGGCTGACAACCTTACCACCATCCCGGGCCATTGTCACGTAATCTGGGAACCTTTACTTCCTGGAACCCTCTGGGGACCTCGGGCCTGAAATGTAACTGATTTACCATGATAGCCTAAAAGCCACCAACACAAACACTGTCGCTCAAAACTCTTTGTTATTTTTAGTCCTACTGACGAAATACAAATCCTACTTGCGTAAAACTCGAATTAAGCTTCATTTATTTTTCATGTGTCCTTTTATAGTGATTTGCGTCTGGATCAGTAATTGCAACCACAGAGGTTAAATGGGTGGATGACACTGATTAATGTGTTATAGAATGCATGAAAGGAAGATGTTCATACCAGATTTAAGGTACCTTAGTATTCTGCTATTTATCTGGAATGACTGGTAAAACCCACAGAGACGCCTTTGAGACGAGCTGGTGTTCTGAATGAGATTCGAAAGCACCCTCCTAATAAAAGTCAGAAGCTTTACCATGTGATCCAAATTCCTCGATCAGTTATTTACAATAATATAAACACCCAACTAGAAGCAACAATAACAATTTATTAATAATTTCAATCAGCTTAACATGTTTCGGGCGATAATTTCGCCCATCCATAGGATCACTAGACTGTGTTTACAGCTTGTGGTATAATACACCAATCGCCCGAAACATGTTAAGCTGATTGAAATTATTAATAAATTGTTATTATTGCGTCTAGTTGGGTGTTCATATTATTGTATCAAAGATGCACGGTCACACAAACATCAAAATTATCTACAAGCTTCATTTGATTGCTTTAAGTTACCTCCGCACTAAAAAGTGATTAATGAAATAAAATAAAGAAGTTGGTTATTTGTTGTTTCAAATTAATATCTCAAACATGACAGAATTAGGGAGTGTGTTTTGGTTTTATTTCAATAATATACACGTATATGGGGTTCTAGACTTACTTGTGAGCCTAAACTTCTTGGTTCTGCAATGTTATTTCCTAATTTCGGCAGTTAAAAGCGACTTGTGGCACTTTAAAGATAAAGGTAAAGTTCACCCTAGAACAGGCCACGAAGGCCCACAGAGGGAGTACAGGTATAGCTCTATTCTTTCTTTAACCTCGGCGCTAGATGGGTGTGGGTGGTTAAATCCACGCCCTCATCGCTTTACCACCGGGAAAGACCCGGTACCCGTTGTACAGAAGGCTGGGTGGGTCTCAGAGCCTGTCTGGACAGGTGCGGAAAATCTCGCCCTCACCGGGATTGGTTACCCGGACCGTCCAGCTCGTAGCGAGTAGCTATACCGACTAAGCTATCCCGGGTAACTATGACACTTTACTGGCCCAAGACTGATCCAAAGCTCTGGAGTACATAATTTCTTTCATTCTGATTAAAATATTCTTCCGGGTTTCTACGTTTTTATACACACTGTAGGCCTGCAAAACGTCTAAGGACCCGACAGAACCGCAACAGACCTCTTCCGAGGATAACAGTTTGGGTACCACGTGCAGACCATCAGTTCCCCAACCCTTATCCTGGCGCATCGCACTGAAACTAAAGTTGCATTCTTCGTTCCTAGAAACCACACCACAGAGACGGACATTCTTCGTAGTAGCAGTTGAAGGTGGCGAGTCTTCACGGTCAAGATAAAGCTGCTTAACGTCGGGGGGTAAAAGCGTCCTGATATTGGTACTGGTGGATCTCACAGCCAGCGCTGAAATGGTGGGAAAGACGGAAACTCCTAATTCCCCCTCTCCGAAAGAGTAACAACTGGTCTACCCGGCATAAATGTTTGCATAGCAAGGCTAACTTCTCTTTCATAACAATAAAAGTTATTTCCTTCTAAAATCCTTGAAAAGTGTAGCACTAAGAAGGGATGCAGTAAAGAGTAATAAATGTTTACTGTTGTAAATAGCAGTAGAAGGCAAATTGTACGTAGGAAGGAATTTATTTTTCTGCACTGTGCTGTACAAGCATCTATATTATCCCATAGCTTTCCGCACCAGGTTTGGTGTAAGTTCTGAAATGATTAACAGCATCAAGTGGGCATATGATTGTGGATGAATATGTCAGGAAATGACTGTGGCATAATTTAAGACAGTGTTTCTCAACCGCCGGGCCGCGGCCCAGTACCGGGCCTTGACATCAATTACACCGGGCCGCGAGAGGTTCTCCTGGAATTTGTCATTTTAATTTTCTAAGAAATTTTCATGAATAAATGTTTTATAGTGGAAATAGTCTGAGGAGAAAAATATTCGTGAATGTGTCGAAAATCTCAGACCCAGATGTTGGCCTGAGGAAACTACAATATGCTATAAGATTTCATTAGTCCAGTGATTGATAACTAATTTAAATGT
>Ga0123352_10019328_pt1 | contig 10866 bp, 8 predicted proteins | sample TergutLab28metaG_FD_89700 | JGI IMG/M metagenome (GOLD analysis project Ga0123352, IMG submission 89700) | Labiotermes labralis P1 segment gut microbial communities from Petit-Saut dam, French Guiana - Lab288 P1 | ecosystem: Host-associated > Arthropoda: Insects > Digestive system > Gut ... | reverse complement strand
CGGCCTAGAATAGAAGCATGTACCTTCCGACTGGTTGCGCTGTGCTGCAATCAACTGTACCACTGCGTAACCCAAGAAGTGTTTATGTACGTAAGAATAATAGGAGAAAGGAAACATGGCTCTTAACACGTGGCACAAGATCAGTAAATGAGAAGTGTCACTTAGAACTTGTGCTTACGGAAAAAAAAAACTGATCAAAATAATCGTCCACGTCAGCAGTACGAAAAAGGAAATGTGACTTACTTCCTGCTGAAGAAAACATAAGCCGGATCTTTTTATATTACTGATTTTCTCAGTAACGGTTTGGGGGATGGGTTGGTACCTTAGTGGTGCCGTTGACGGAGAAGTGGTGAAAGTCACTGCTAAACCACACCTAACTGCGGCCGCGAATTTGGATTTACGCAACGAAAATATAAAGGGCATTTCATAACGTACTCCGGGATTACAAACATTTATTGTAGGAAAACCGTAGGACACGTATTTATGAAACTTGTACAGATAGAAGGAACAACTCAAAACATTTTTTCCCACTAAGTTGTTTTTCATCACAGTTCACTTTTCTGCCGCTAGGCGATGCGAGTGTGTGTATGTAGTGAGTAAATGGTCGCTCCTGGGAGAAGTCGTTTTGTGTGTTGGAATATCACACGAGTAAGTCTGTGGTTACTGTGCAACGTGCATTTCGTGCAAATTATACAAAGGACCCGCCTAGAGACAAGACCATTCTGCGTGATGTAACATTTTACTGAAACTGGGTGTCTGTGCGAGCAGAAAGCACCGATTTTGAGGCGCGTGTGGCAAGAACTTGAATATCGTATCGATGCGTTCCGTGTCACCCGTGGTGCATACATCGAACATCTCCAGTTGTAAAAAAAAAACCTTTTCCGGTTTTTCTGTGGCTGTGAACAATTCCATTAAGGTAGGTCCTTTGGTTTTCTTGTTATAAATATTTGTAATCACGAAGAACATTATTCAACGCCCTGTATGTCATACAAGTGAGTAAATCTATGCTAAAGGTGAATTCAAGTGTAAATTTTTCTCCGTAATTAATTAATCAAGAGTTCAGTTGTAGCTACACGAATTTTTTTATCCGGTACTAGATGGAGGAGAGCGTTAGCTTCAGGCGCCCTGAGAGAAAGTACCCCGGTATACAATGGACTACAAAGCTGGTCTGGCGCTTTGGGGAAGATCCAACTCTCTCTTGTTTCTGCGCGAATAATTCCTGATTTTTCTGTCTTCCTGCCCATAGTCTAGTAAATGTACCAAATCAGCTACATTGAGAGTGACAAAGAGGTGGACTACAGTTATAATTTCAGAGTTTAAAATTTTATTTTCTCTATCTCGTCCCTAAAATTCTGAGATGAATACAAAGTTATTGGGTATTTTTTTCTAAGGGCCTAAAAGGGCCGGAATGTGAAACTCTTCCTCTCTGGTCAGTTTGATTTTCGGTTTAAGACTGCTTCAAACTCCACCTGTACACTGGCTGACTAAGTACAGAGTAGCCTAATTATTTTCTTATCTTCAAGTGATTTTAGGAAAGCAACTCTTATAGACGTACGTAACACTTTAGGTTTTCGTGGAGATGAATGATTATTGCAGAATTTGGGTGTTGATGTTGTGTAGTTAGAATATTAGCGACGCTTCTGGAAATGGAACTGCACGTCTTACAGAAGTCAAATGACTTGGAGTTCTATTTGTTAGGATCCTGAGTTTCTTTTAGAGTTGTATGCATGCGGACAATTATGTAACTGCTATAAAAACGGCGTATACACACTTAACTATTTCTGTATAGATAAAGCATCATTAACTAGCCCCATAAACACCAATACATAATTGACTAGTGCCACACAGACCCGTACATTATTAACTATTGCCATTTGAAACTCTATGTCATGAAATGGTGCCATGTTGATCTAGACATTATATTTAGTGCAATATAGACCCATACACCATTAATTAGTGGAATATGGATTTACCTATACGTTATTAACTAGAGCCATGTAGAAATATACATTTATTACTTGGTGACGTATAGAACTGTTTGTCATTAACTATTGCAGTATAGAATTATACGTTATTACTTTTTGATATATAGAATTGTATGTCATTAACTAGTGCCATATAGAACTATACATCACTAATTAGTGTCATATAGAACCATGTGTCATGAATTAGTGCCATATGGAGCCCAACATAATTTAGTAAAGTCATAGAGACTTATACTTTTTAACTTATCCCACATGTACCTATACACCATTCACTTTTCACATACACACCTACACAAAATACCCTGGTCACTTATACACGTACACAAAATTAACTGATCCCTTATACACCTACACACAATTAACTGGTCTGTTATTCACCTACACACAATTAGCTGGTCCTTATACAACTACACACAATTAATTTGTGCCTTATACACTTACACACAATTAACTGGTTCATATACACCTACACACAATTAACTGATCCCTTATTCACCTACAAATAATTAACTGGTCCATTATACGACTATACACATTTAATTGATCCCTTATACAACTATACACAATTATCTGGTCCCTTATAACCCTAAACATCATAAACTGGTCCCTTTCATACCTGCATACAATAAACGGTCCCTTATTCACCTATATACCATTAACTGGTTCTTTATAAACCTCCACACAATTAACTGGTCCCTTATACATCTATACACAATTAACTTGTCCCTTATACACAATTAGTTGGTTCCTTATACACCAATACACAATTAACTGGTCCCTTATAAACAAATAGTTAGTTCCTTATACACCTGCACACAATTAACTAGTCCCTTATACACCTATACACAATTAACTGGTCCCTTATAACCTATACACAATTAACTGGTCCCTTATACACCTATACACAACTAACTGGTCCCTTATACCTCTATACACAATTAACTGGTCCCTTATACACCTATACACAACTAACTGGTCCCTTATATATCTATACACAATTAACTGGTCCCTTATACACCCATACACAATTAACTGGTCCCTTATATACCAATACACAATTAACTGGTCCCTTATACACCTGCACACAATTAACTGGGCCCTTATACACCTATACACAATTCACTGGTCTCTTATAGAACCATACAGAATTAGCTGGTCCCTTATACACCTATACGCATCTAACTGGTCTCCTTATACACAACTATTTGTTTCCCCATACACCTGCACACAATTAACTGGTCTCATCATACGTACATATACGTAATTAATTAGTGCCACACAGACATGTAGGCTTTTACTCTCTTACTGACAGAAAATTATATTAATTGATAGCAAGGTGAAGTACCCTGAATTTGAGCATCATAAACAAGCAAGTGTTGTTGACAAAATAAGTGTTCTATGTTTCACCGTAATGATGCATTGCAGCTTACAGTAGTTTGCCTCGTGTGTTACAGAGTTCGCAGAGAGTCTTCCTGGATCAACTCCACGCAGTCCATACCCCATCAGAAGACGTGAGTTTGCATTATCTGTTGGTGTTGCTTACTGTCTGCAGCCTTCAGTATGATTATCCGCTTTTCTATTGCTTTACACTCCGTTTAGTTTTGTTTATTTTATTAATTTTTCTCTGAATAATCCATATTTTTAAAGCGCAAGCTTGCATTACTGGTACTTCTGGAATATCCATTTCTCACTAAGTAGCGCTGAGCACCAAACTGTCCTGAATTTCTCCCGGTACAGAAATTATTCCATCTCCAATAAAAATCGTCCCTGAAGATTGAAGAATAGGAAGAAACACAGTTTCTGTTGTGTCACTCCAGAGGACGATTCACAGAGAGTGCTTTGAAAACTAGATTACTAACAGAAAGAGTAAATATTTCAAAGGAGCGGAATTGGAATCGCGGGGCAAAAATGTGGAGATTGTCTTAGATGGAAGATTCTTACTTTAGCTGTGAAGAAATCTTAGGAGTTTGTGTTAGCGAAAATTCTCCTTGTGACCTTAAAGTGAATGGTTATATCGCCTTGTACCTCATGCACTGTAATTCAGATAGTAAACATCAAATTACGCTCATGGGTATAAATGGCAACCCTTTTGTTAACGCGCAGACATATCTAGGTCACTGACAATCATCAGGGAGGTAATTACACTAATTAATATTTCCTCTCATGGCGACACTGACGCTGCCACACGGGTGCGAGAACTGAACTGTACCGAACTGCAAGACAGCCGAGTTGACATTTTTGAATTTAGATTCAGGATCTACGTTATTCGCTCGTATTATTCCTCGCCCACTCTGCCTACACCAATTTCACAGACCCTTCCAAATCCAGTTCTCCACATAGTGCGATATAGTGCCTCTTCTTTCAATTTCCAGTACCCTTTCTTCTCTTTAACATCACCCAGTATCTGCATAGTTCTTCTTTATAGTCTTCCCGCCACTTCAATCCTTCCTTCTACCTTCCCTTCAATAACTTGTTTTAGTAGGCAGTTCCTATGCAAGATGTGACCAATTCATTTAGCCTTCCTTCTTTTTTACTGTATGTATGATATTCCTCTCCCTCTTGACTGCATGTAACACTTCTTAATTTCTCACACGATCGGTCCAACTGATCTCCGTCCTTCTCCAGCATCACATTTCATAACTTTCAAAGTATTTCTGATCAAATTTGTGTAGTGTCCAAGTTTCAGCATACAAAGCTATGCTCCTAATTTGTCACTTTACTAGTTTCTTCCATAAATGTGTGTATGTACATTATACAGTCGAGGACACGCGGTGGTGCAGTTGGTGGGGGCACTACACTACAAGCCGGAATATTGCGGGTTCGATTCCCGATGGTACCATTGGAATTTTTCAATGACATAATCCTTCCGGCGGCACTACGACCCTGGAGTCGACTCGGTCTCTAACAGAAATGAGTACCATGAATATATCCTAGGGGTAAAGGTGACCAGCGCGTAAGCCTGAAAAACTTACCACCTTCTTGTGCTGACTGTCATGAAATCAGGAAACTTCAACCTCCAGGAGCCGTAACAGCTTGTCCAGGCTTGTAATGGGATTGCTTTACGTTTACATTATACTAATTAAATACTTATACTGCGGGGTGTGTGAGTTCCGAGCAGTCGTTCCCCGAGAGAGTCCTACTGGTAGGTGTCCCAACTCTGATCTTCACCTAGCATTTCTATTAGCTAACAATTGCCAACTTACGTTTTTCGTCTAGTGCTGCATGTTGCGTCGACTGTTTGACCTTATTGGGGATATGTTCATATGTACACGATAGGCTTGGTTGCCCTTTGTCTACGTAGCTTTCACAGAAACACAGAATCGTGGCTAGGATTCGTGGGTTAGGGGATTATGTGATTCAAGGGGAATTGTAGCCTAGTTTGCTGGAAATTGTGAGCATATACAGGGTTTAAGTTTTCTAATATAATGTGATTTCACAATGTACAAAAAGATGAATGAACAATTTACAAAATTGTTATTTAGTGAACTGGGTTCTGGGGGATGGGTGCTGGAATTTGAGTTCAGTGCAGTGCGATACAATATGGGATTTGGCGGAGCAATTTTTCGAATAATAAAATCACACACAATGAGAGTGACAGGTGTTCAAATTTTGTGGCGCTTTCGCAAACCTGCGAAAAGTTGTTAACTTCGTCATATCTGTTTGTCTGTCTGTCTGTCCATACATCCTTCCACGTGGAACAACTCGGCTCCCATTCGACAGATTTTCGTGAACACTCTATTTGGATAATTTTCGAAAATATGTCGATAAAATTAAAGTTTCATTAAAATATGACAAGAATAACGGGTACTTTACGTGAATACCAATGTACATTTTTGATCATATGTAGCTTAATTCTTCTTAGAATAAGACATTTTTTCAGTCAAATTTGTAGAGAAAGTCAAAACACAAATTTTATATTCAATAAAGTTTTCCCGAAAGTCTTCCCATTTTTGAGATAATGTCGAAAAATAATGTACAGCCAGGCAGGCCACATATGTGCCACGAGCATTGAATGCTGGATAACTAACGCGACAAACACACACTCAGAATATGTAATAATATTGCTTTTCCACTGCAACAATGGTTAGATGAACGCGCCTGAATGTTACGTTATGCGCACATTGCCTGTATTTTTTGTTTTTCAAATAAATATCTTCAGCAAATAATCTGTGACATTACTGCAACAGGGTTTATTTTCCCATTTACTGACAACGAGTTGTCTTCGTGTGTGTATTTCCTTGTGCAGTTACATTAGCTTCTGTCTCTATCAATAAAGTTTTGGTACAATTTCAGTTTACTTAACAATCAACAGAAGACCATATGACGTCACATTTGTTACGCAAGGGAGCCTAAAAGTTGTAAACGCAAGAGGAATGAACTGCAGGCATCTGGTTACGTAAAATCAAACGATATGCATATAATGTGGCACTCAGCATTACCCTCGTGAGTGTTTCGAAGTCAGTAAAGTTCCGTTGCATACACGGGTCGTACCGTTTATATGTGACGGAATGAATAACTAGAAGTGAAATAAATCCCCACATTTACTCAGCCAATCGTTCACTGAAATCGCACGAATTGCACAATAAATCATTCATTACAATGTAAAATTTAGATGAACGTTTTTTTGTGGATTATATTTTCAAGTATGGGCCAGTATAGCTCAGTCGGTATAGCGACTTGCTACGAGTTGGACGGTCCGGGGATCGAATCCTGATGTGTGCGAGAATTTCCGCATCCGTCCACACCGGCTCTGGGGCACACTCAGCCTCCCATACAATGGATACCGGGTCTTTCCCGGAAGTAAAGTGGCCGGGCTGTGGCTTTCACCACCCACCCAATCTAGCGCCGAGGTTAAGGAAAGAGCAGAGCTATAAATCTATTCCCCCTCTGGGACTTCGTGGCCCGTTATTGGGTGAAATTTACCTTTATCTTTACTTTTTTATATTTGCGAGTAGACACAAAATTTATTGAGAGGTAACGACATGCTAGTTCCGAGGTTAGTGCACGAATGCACTCCAGATGGCAGAAGAAACTTAGTTGGAGCACGATAAAGAAGGCAAGACGGAACAACCCTGGAATGATGTATATCGACATTTGTCTCCAATCACACACAACAATCAAGCGATTATCCACCGATACAAAAAACTTAAAACGAAACTATACAGTTGCAGGGCTAAAATATTCTTCAATAAAAAATGCGTCAGTCTAAAATTAGTACCTAATTACTTTAACACACAACTTCTAAATGGAGTGTGTTTTGTGTCACTGTAAATATCGTGACACACATTGTGAGTGTTACACCAGGGGAGCTAGTGCATGTAAAGAAAAACTGGAATATATTATACCCTCAGTGTGGATAAGAAACCAACTAGATGTCACTTTTGTGTTATTCTTTATTTCTCCTTTACAAGTTGTTCAACATGTTTCGGGCAACCATGTGCCCATCTTCAGGAGCTGACGACTGCGTAGTGTTATAGCCACGTGTTGGCATTGTACCGTGGTTGCAGGAAGGCTGTCAGAACCGGTTAGCAGGTAGTGTGTCCATTGAGGAGTTCGTAGCATAACTTGTTTATATTTGCAATTAAACACAAAATTTATTGAGAGGTAACGACACGCTAGTACCGAGGTTAGTGCAAGAATACACTCCAGATGGAAGAAGGAACTTAGTTCGAGCACGATTAAGGAGTTCGTAGCACAACTTGTTGTGCTACGAACTCCTCAATGGACACGCTACCTGCTCACCGGTTCTGAGAGTCTGCCTGCAACCACGACACAATACCAACACGTGGCGATAACACTACGCAGTCATCAGCTCCTGAAGATGGGCACATGGTTGCCCGAAACATGTTGAGCAACTTCTAAAGGAGAAATAAATGATAACACAAAAGTGACATCTAGTTGGTTTCTTATCCACACTGAATTACGATGCACGGTCACCCACACTTCAGATATTATACCGTGTTTATTATTATGATTGTTTCCGCTGGAACTCGTGTAAGTCCCTTCATGGTGACGGTGTAATTGACTCAGACATGACACATCATTAATACAGTGGCTGTCACACCACGCAGTGTTCTTTTGATGATTGTCGTTTGAAAAGTGTTGCTTATAGGTTTGGGGTGTAATAATACTGGACTTGACTCAGCCTCTAACAGAAATGAGTACCAGGAATATTTCCTGGGTTTAAAGGCGGCCGGTGTATAGAATTGATAAAATTACGTCCTTCATGTGGCGATTGTCTCGAAATTTGAGGACCTCAACCTCCTGGAACCCTCAGGGCCTGCCCAGGACTGTACAGAGATTGCTGTACATGTTACATGAGGTCTGTCTCCCAGTACTTATGGCTGGTTGAAATGGTCCGGTGAGGCAGTGTTGGATGACAAGGATACAAGCATTTAGTATGTGTACGATGTCTGTGTGGGTAGGCATGGACTGCTTGTTGGGGCAAGTGGTCCGCCTTTATATGGAACGCAAATTATCCCACACATACCACTTCTTGCATTCATAACACCAACGAATGCTCATCTGACACATAAAAATATGCCCTTGTATTGCGCTTGCATATTTCGGCGTCATATACATTATCTTCAGCGAACTTTGGCAAAATTTTAAAAAGTACGAAATATTATATGTTTCAAGTCAATTTGTATTATATTACATTATATTTTGGTGTAAAATGCGTGAACGTGCTGTAAATGACCCCGAAACTTGTAGGATTAATATAAGGCTTTATTTTTACCTGTCAAACGTGCATTATTTAGTGTGATGAATGAATGATTTGGTGAAGATTCGCGTAATAAAGAGTGTCACAATATGACCCTTGAGATATATGTGTCAACGTTAAATACATTTGTGATATTTAATCCACTTCCATGTTTTAATCTTGTACCTCAAGTTCTGTCCTCTGCTGTGACATTTAAAAAAATTAATGAACATTACTCCAGTATCTTTTCTTTTGATTTAAATTTCAAATGTTCGGAATATCTCGGCCCCACCTCACTAAAATTAGTAGGCCTACTTTCTTGTTTCTCTTCTTAAACCACCAACTGTTTTGTACAAAAAACAAACTGAACTTCATAGGATTCCTCAAAAAACAGATAAGCACAAAAGATTAAGTCGAAGAAGAGAAATACGTCTTATAAACACAGCTAATTAATATCAGTAAGTTTTATTTCAAAGAATTTTGTTGTGGGGAGTATTTAAACATCGAAGCAGAACTGCCGAATGGTGCTTATACTATGTCCGAACTGTGTTGCTAACCACACTCCGCAATGCACGGGGTAAGGGCAACCCGCCATGAAAATGACAGTTGTCTTACTTCGTTGTGCAATTAATTCTGGGTTGTACACTATTTTTCAATATCTTATTCTGAATTTATTTTTATAAACCAAAATTATTTACATTATTGCATTACCATAGCACTTACTCACTCACTTAATTACTTACTTACTTACTTACTCCATGGTGCAGAGTCCTTCTTGAGAAGCTAACTGGTTTGCAGCTAGTAAAGAAATTCCCCGCATTTTATGGAAACTGAAGGCTCGTTACCGCATTCACAAGTGCCTTCCACCTGTCCCTATCCTGAGCCACCTCGATCCAGTCCATGCCCCCACATCCCACTTCCTGAAGACCCATCTTAGTATTATCCTCCCATCTACGACTAGCTGGCCCAAGTGGTCTCTTACCCTCATATTTCCCCACCAAACACTGTATGCCCCTCTCCTCTCACCCCTGCCCGCTACATGTCCCACCTATCTCATTCTTCTTGATTTTATCGCCAGAAAAATATTGGGTAAGGAGTACAGATCATTAAGCTCCTCATTATGTAGTTTTCTCCATTCCCCTGCTAATTCTTTTCTCTTAGACTCAAATACCAGTAGCACTTAGTTTAAAAACTATTTTGCATTTACACGTGGCGTAATAATTGGAAATATTATTTTAATGTTAATTAATGTCGGAACCTTCATGTAAGGTGCAGTAAACAGGCTTTCCTTAATTGGACTGTACGGGTGTTTTCTCTGGAAAAAATGATGAATGACACACACGCGCGTTATGCTTGATGGGACAAGTTTGTGAGTTATAACAGGGTATTCGTTGAATTGATCTAGATGGCAGGGATTTCCCAATTCAGTGTCTCGTTTGAAGCAGTGAAAGACGTAAGGTGCCCAAGTGTCAGTCGGCACTGCAGTCCGGTACCTTACCGATAAAGCCTATCAAGCCCACTCTTAAAAAAGTTCAAATTCTTGGCTCGAATATTCAATGGAATTGTATTAAGTTAAAAAATGTTGAGAGGCATCTCTGCTTTAGTCGTCATAACACCGCCGTACTTTGCCGATGAAGTCTACTAAAGCTGTCTGTCACGAACGTTTTAAATTCACGGTGGGAATTTTAGCTAAAACTAAGGTTTCGGCGTTCCCGGATTTGTTGATGTGTGGCGCTCATCCAGTGGTTTTTATCTGGATCAAACGCACGGATCTTTGTCGCAAGATACTGCTACCAGCTGGCAGAGGATTAGTCTAACGGGGATGTCTCGTAGCATTCAGCCTTCCAATAAAATCCTAACCACAATCAACCATCCAGGAGATGAGATTTTAATTTTTTCTGGGATGTTACGCAGCGTAGATTGGTAGCTACACTGCTTAACCTAGCAGAAGAATGAAGATCTCAATTACACGGCGTAGGAAGCCTGGAATATCGCACAATAAGTGAGCTTTCTGACTGATAGAAAGGAACAGTTCGATGCAGTATTGCCGGTGGGAATAGCAGCTGTAGACGGTGATTGTGAAAAGATAAACTGCCCTTATACTAGTGTGTGTGTGTGTGTGTAGTGTTTGTGTGTGTGTGTGTGTATAGTGTTTGTGTGTGTGTTTGTGTGTGTGTG
>Ga0123352_10019327_pt1 | contig 10867 bp, 7 predicted proteins | sample TergutLab28metaG_FD_89700 | JGI IMG/M metagenome (GOLD analysis project Ga0123352, IMG submission 89700) | Labiotermes labralis P1 segment gut microbial communities from Petit-Saut dam, French Guiana - Lab288 P1 | ecosystem: Host-associated > Arthropoda: Insects > Digestive system > Gut ... | reverse complement strand
TTGCTTTATTATTTCATTATTTACTGCTCAACATGTTTCGGATGTTAATACATCCATCCTCAGGAGCTTGCGACTTATTTGATGAGTTATTTCATGGGTTGTATTGTTCTGGTTCGATGTGTGCTGGTGTTACGTTGTGGTTTGGTTGTGGTGGTGTGGTATCCGGTGCATCTGGTTGGTTTTACTGTAGAAATACGTTCCGGTAGCTGCCAAGTACTGATTTAAAATCTCAAGGAAAGGAAATGGAATAGCTCTACAAAAGGACATGGTACACTGACAATTATGTCATACCAAATACGGATTTTCCTTCGTCCCAAGGGCGAAAAAGGTTATTTTAAATAATATTTCTTAGTTTTATTGTTAGCGTGAAATATTATGTCTTAACAAATGGATCTGCAACTCGCGGTCCTCCATTTTATATTAGATGACCCGCTGGCCGCCAGGTTGTAAATTATGTCCGTGTATGTATATATATATATATATATATATATATTCCCCCTGTGGCGCTGCGGCCAATCGCGATCCATAGCTTCCTTATTTCTGAGGTTTCTTGATCACACACAACGATTGCCACATTCGACAAGACTGATATGGACGCGTGAACAACCCGTCGCAAAAGCCTCTACCTGACAACCCTCAACAGTCACAAGCCGGGCGACCACAATGTCCAGCAAATTATGCATATACTATGACAAATTGCACTATAATTTAGGCGTTTGGGTATACCTTTAAATATTGTCATCCCATAGTGATACAAATACAAAAAGATTTTGATTAAAACTTCAATCATTCTTAACCTTGTAACTAATTAAAAGAAGTGCACCCTTGTACAGGCACTGAGGCTCTGTACAGGCCGTACGGCCCATAGGGGGAGTACAGGTATAGCCCTACTCTTTCTTGACCACGGTACTAGAAGGAGGTGAGGGATCAACGTCATGCTCCGGCCGCTCATTACCCCCGCGAAAGACAAGGTACCCCTTGTACAGGAGGCTGGGTGGAACCCAGGGCCGGTCTGGACAGGTACGAAAAATCTCTCCCCCACCGGGATTCGATCCCGGACCGTCCAGCCCGTAGTCAGTCACTATACCAACTGAGCTATCCCTCCCAACGTATCGTGCATGTTTCTTTTTAAAAATAATCTACTTAACAAGACATTTAAATCTCAGAGAGATATACATATGGCTGAAGAACTTCAACGGCGCTTTAAATTTTCGCGTCTGTGATTTGGAGCTACATCTTATAACAGAAGGTTAATAAGTGCTTATAGTCACGCCGCGATATTATGAGATCTCTCTGTAGATGTGCTGAGAAAAAAATTACAGTAGACTGAGTTCCTGAAGATGGCAAAAATAGATGCCGAAACGTGTCGTAGTAGCAGTTAGTGTGTGATGTAGTGTGCACAGCGTAGTGCACAGCAGTTAGTGTGTGATGTAGTGTGCACAGCGTAGTGCACAGCAGTTAGTGTGCGATGTAGTGTACACAGCGTAGTGCACAGCAGTTAGTGTGTGATATAGTGTGCACAGATTAGTGCACAGCAGTTAGTGTGTGATGTAGTGTGGACAGCGTAGTGCACAGCAGTTAGTGTGTGATGTAATGTGCACAGCGTAGTGCACAACAGTTGGTTAATAAATTGGTGTCGACAGAGAAAACTTAGTTATTCAAATATCAGGCTTGTATAACGGGAAACTCCTTTATTTATACAGCAGACCTGTTACTGTTGGAATAGTATGATATCAGATGAAAAGGTAGGAGGAGTAATTATGTTGAGTGTGACAAGAAATACAGTTATAATTTTGTGAGCAATCTTCTTAGGAATCCACTTCTTGGAAGACATTTGAGGAGATGGAAGTTTGGTATTAAAACATGGAGATTATACAGAATTGGAGGAACATGAGTGACGTACGATTATGGGGGATTCGTGGCGAATTACACTGACAAAGAACAACCGAATCACTGGGAGTAACCTGTCCTATTTCCTACCACAATTCCCCTTTTATCTGGCCTAGGATATAATTCGGACCACTAAGGTGAGAGGACGGTTATTAGCCTGTTAAAGCTAATCTTGAACTGATCGTTGACCTGTAGTGGGATCAACTTTAGTGATGACCGTTCATTGTTGCTGTTGAACTTTGGTTTAGGTTGCCAGAGTTATTTACGTTGACGTTCGTGCTAACTGAATCACTTCACAGGATACAGATTTGTGGTTCGAACTGACGTGAAAGTTTATACTGTGCTTTCCTGGGTTATGACACTTTGTCTAGTAAGTAACGGCAGGAAGTGCGCACTGCCAGCACGATAGGAGATACATGCAGTGCCTAGCCTCCTAGGCGGGGCAGGATGTACACACTGCCTACAGATCAAAAGGTAAATGAAGTGACCTGGTAGGCGTCAGGAGGTGCACACTCCATGCATGTTAGAAGATAAATATAGTGCGTAGCCTGGTATAGGAGTCGGGATAGCACACTCGGTATAGCGACTCGCTGCGAATTGGACGAACCGGGGGTCGAATCCCGGTTGGTGAGAGATTTTCCGCACCTGACCTGACCGGCTCTGAGGCCCGCCCAGACTCCTGTACAGCGAGTACTGAGCTGTTCCTGGGGTAAAGCGGCCGGGGCGTGGTGTTTACCACCCACCCCATCTAGCGCCGAGGTAAAAGAAAGAGTAGAGCTATGCCCCTATGCCCCCTCTGGGCCTTCATGGCCTGTCCTAGGGTGAACTTTACCTTTACATATAACTTGGTATGCTTCACGAAGTACACACTGCCTACAGAGATAAAATCAGTGCTTATCTCATACCGCCCATAGCTGACACGGTATAACAAGTCAGAACATGCCTGCTCCAACTTCTCGCTAACTACGGATTCAGCAAGACTGAGCTAAAAGATGAAACATGAGGTCAAGATTTCTTGTTTTGTCCCATCTTGAACTACGGAACACCTGTTTCACAAACTATTCGAGGCATATGTTTTTTTGAACTGTGAATTACATAAGTAGGGAGAACGGTAATTTCTGGATATTCTGTGTAAAATAAGGAAAATCGGTAGTTGAATAAAGAGAGACCAACTTGATGTCACTTGCTTTATTATTTCATTATTTAATGCTCAACATGTTTCGGATGTTAATACATCCGAAACATGTTGAGCATTAAATAATGAAACAACAAAGCAAGTGACATCAAGTTGGTCTCTCGTTATTCAACTATCAAGATGACGCACGGTCCAATAAACATAAGGAAACTCGGGTTTATTCCAAACAAAAGGCACTTCATCATATGAGCCCAAGTTAAACGCTACAGTTATTAGAGTGTGTGGCGTACTTAAAATATTTGCGGACAGCAGATAAAATGCGGTCCTTCAGCCTGTGTGTGGGTGAGGGACTAACATCTGCTCATCGTATAAAGTTGCCATTCTACAAGCCATTCCACAAAGCCTCAGCACTCCTCATACAAAAGTTTTTCGGGTGATAATATCAAGAAGAATGAGATTGGCGGGGCATGTGGCACGTATGGGAGACGAGAGTTACCTACTAGGTTTTGGTGGGAATATCCGAGGGAAAGGAACCACTTGGAAAACGTAGGCGTAGATGGGAAAATAATATAAAATTGGATCCTCAAGAAGTGGGATAGAGCATGTCTTGGGTCACTCTGAGTCAGCGTAGGGACAGGTGGCGGGCTGTTGTGAGTGCAGTCATGAACATTTGTTTTTGCATAATTTAGGATAATCTCTAAAGCAGTGTTTCTCAACCGCCGGGCCGCGGCCCGGTAGCGGGCCCTGGCACCAATTATACCGGGCCGCGAGAGGTTCTCCTGGAATTTGTCATTTTAGTTTTCTAAGCAATTTTCATTAATAAACGTTTTATAGTGGAAATATTCCGAGGAGAAAAATATTCATGAATGTGTCGAAAATCTCAGACCCAGATGATGGCCTGAGGAAACTAAAATATGCTACAAGATTTCATTAGTCCAGTGATAGATAACTAATTTAAATGTAATTTTATATTTGTCAACATGCCACACCCTTTACATAAGTGTACTAATACTCTTTATGATTATGCCATAATTAATTATTTATATTTAAGTTAGTTTAATATATGAACTTAAAAAAATGGAAAGGTATTTACGAGTAAATTTGTTGGGACCGGGCCCCAGTCTTACAAAAAAAGTATTTACCGGGCCGCGGTATCACAAAGGTTGAGAAACACTGGTCTAAACTAGCTGAGGAATTCTTCGTTTCTGAAGAACGGCTGTAACCCATGGAGTTATTTCTTGCAGCGGTGTCTGGTCACCCATGCAATTTGTTATCTTCTTAACCCACCCGTCACATACACTGGCTGCCTGTCGTTCAACTGTAACAAAATGAACAGTTATTTCTCCTACCGCAAATCTGAGTCACGTAAAAAGCTGCAGTAATCGTTAAACGTCAATTGAGTAAAGTGACAAAATTTTTGCGGTTTCATTTTTTGATTTGCGCATTATTATTCGAAATTCAACATAATTTTGTACCGCTTTATGTTTTCAGGTGTTTGACTTTATATCAGAGTACACGTGTTTGACTTTATATCAGAGTACACGTGTTTGACTTTATGTCAGAATACACGTGTTTGACTTTATATCAGAATACACGTGTTCGACTTTATATCAGAGTACACGTGTTTGACTTTATATCAGAATACACGTGTTTGACTTTATATCAGAGTACACGTGTTTGACTTTATATCGGAGTACACGTGTTTGACTTTATGTCAGAATACACGTGTTTGACTTTATATCAGAATACACGTGTTTGACTTTATATCAGAGTACATGTGTTTGATTTTATGTCAGAGTACACGTTTTTGACTTTATATCAGAGTACACGTGTTTGACTTTATATCAGAGTACACGTGTTTGCTTCCCACGACTGAATGTATTCATACGCAGAAAGTTTTTTACAATTTTTTGGGAGGAATAGCCACTACAGGAATGTGTGGTGTATCAACTGCATAGTGCAATTGCAGCCCATACTGCTGTTAGGCTTATTATAACCGCCCTCCCCATTAAAAATGAACTTTATGTTTCCCAGTTCGATTCTATCATCTTCATCCTTTAGGTATAAGTACGTTTACAGGGCAGAGGTTTACCAATCCCGGGCGCTAGTTTTTCGTGGAGACCAAATTTTGTAAGGAGGCGCAGAACAACTGTGGGTTTTCAGTATAGAACCTGCTCTATTTAACCTTTCTGGAGGCTAACATTTTGAGGTGAGCTTACACTTTGGAAAGTCTGTGCATCCCTGCCACAGTGGTAAACTAATACTGAAGGCAGACCTGGGCTCTTATAGAAGATTCACAATTATTTTCTTAATGAAATGATTTTGTGAGTGACTCCAGGCATGGTTTTGTCCCTCCATGTCCCGAGGACTCCCACCACGAGGTTCATCGATGACACCCAGACACACCACACTCGGTACGACTCCCCTGGACATATGATCGGCCCGTTTCTCCCTGACAACACACAAACAAAATGCAGCAGACGGGATTCGAATCTCGCTATCCCAGCAAGTAAGGGCCGTAGACCCACACCTTAGATCGTACGGCCACTGGGTTCGACAAACTCAGGCATTTAGTTTCAAGATAAAGTTTAGTTTGGTTGCTTGTTAATGAATTTAGAGAGATGGGTGAATAAGGACTGGCAGCATAATTTGAGGTTTCCCCGTTATGCCCTACCAGACTGATATACACCATATATATTGAAGAAACTAAATCGCAAACTAGCCATTCTGAGACTCGAATAACTTGGTACGTAGAGGATAGTGTTTGTTTACCATACGGCCTAAGGATAAAGGCTTTAGTCAGGCTTTGTATGGGATCGGGAAGGAGCTGTTTCTGTGGCTAGCAAATGGAGGTCACACTTTTAGAACATGGAGTATTATACGCTATAAACAGAAAGACTTTATCTAGGGTCGTCATATTAAGTTCCGTATTTGTGATGTGTCATATCTCAGCTATTTGCTTCTTAAAACGTACTGATCCCAAAACGGTAGTCTGTGACAAAAAAAAAACGCAGCAAGTGGGAGCAGTATTGAGGTCCGCTCTTCGGTACACATTGTTAGCAGAAGGATAATGAGGAGGGCGAAAGCCATTAGGTCGTTCCGTAATATTACTAAAACGGGTGATAGATTGTCCCCTAAGAGGCCCTTCAAATATTAAGGTATGTTTCCTAATATGCTAGCTATATGAGTTGTCCACATTTCGCGCAAGGTCAGCTTCTGATTTTCTGTCTTTAATTCTGTTGCCTTCTTTAGATTGGCACATCGCTGCGTGGGCTCTTAACACACTGCTGATTGTTTCTTTCTGCAACTTTACACTATTGATGTGAGCTTTTACACAAATTTTCCTCCCCGTTACAGTTGAACTGTAATTGTAGTAGGGTTTACGCCACTGCATCCCCTTTAAGGTCTGAGGGTACAACCAAAAAGGGTCAGTAGGGGTGTCCATTCTCTCATCCGGTATTTGCAACAGGGACTTTCAGAATGCCGTATGGGGCCAACAACCGCTCTTCCGTTGCCTTCCAAATTCATGTGCATTAATCATGCCTCACATAATATAAGGTACCCAACATACCCAACATACCTTCAAGACAATGCAAGCCCCCATACGGCCAAAAGAACAACAGAAACCCTCCGGAAATTGGAATGAAACCTTCTGACACATCCGCCGTACAGTCCCGATTTGGTCGCAAGTGATTTCTACCTGTTCGGAAGGCTCAAATCAGACTTGCAAGGCATGTGGTTTGCGGACAACGACGCCGTCATCCAGACTGTTCGGGAGTGGATACGCCGCCAACCACAAGCCTTTTTTGAAAAGGGCATTAGGATGCTTCCAGAACGTTGGAAAAAATGTGTTGACTCCGGAGGGGAGTACGTTGAAGACTGACATGTGCAAGTTAGTGTTTGGCAATTATGGGTTTTTTAAAAAAAAATCAGTCCCGGTCATATTTGAACCACCTTGTAAGTGCAGTTTTCCTCTACTGACACGCGGAATTTTCAAACAACTTCTGATGGCTTAAAGTTTGCAATGGCGATGGGACTGAACAGTACCGTGTTTTCGAGTGTGACATCGTATATTCTTGTATATATGTACCACAGTTTCAATGGAGCTTTCTACATCCATCATCCCGTTAAATAAATGATATTATATTATTTTAAATCACGTACAATGTAAGTGGATATTTACTATGGTGACCCGTTCTACAATCCTGTCTGGGGTCAAAATACAGGGTGATTCAAAAAGATGGACTCAATTGAAGAGTAAATGGCGCCACAACACACGCCAGACAGTTGGTTGCGGTATTCGCTGTACGGGTTGACTTGCGTGGGCTACGCTCAAAACTCTCTTCAATTCGTCTCACGTTCTCCTCTGATACACGTGGTCGGTCGGAGCTTTTGCCTTTACACATACAGCCTATTTGCTCAAATTGGTGATTCCAGCGACAAATGCTCTTCCTCGTTGGAGGTTGAATGTTGAAATGAAGACGAAACCCACGCTGCACAGCAGTCGCCGACTCAGTTTTAATGAACTCACGAACGCAAAAAGTCGTGTGCTGCATAGTAGCCATTTTGCTCTCAACTGACGCTGCTGCACGGCTGTGCGCTAGGTGAGCGCTCTAGAGCTCTTTCGGTGTTGTTTGAAAAATTAGGATCGCCTCTTTCAAATGTTATGTAGATCATTCACATACCATATATAAAATAACCACTGCCACCGGGTAACAACCCAATTGCAGTAAATAAGTATTATTATTATTATTATTATTATTATTATAGTTCAGGAAATACAGACGTACGAAATTAAGTCCATCTTTTTGAATCACGCTCTACTATATACAATAATTTGCACGATATTAGAGCGACATTTTCTTTATTTCTACTGAGCTTCGTCTTGTTTTACGTATCGTGGCCTTCCCGATCTTCTTCCTCCAATATTCTCTCTTGCTTGCTGCAGGGGCCCAAGACCACACCTGGCGCAAACTTATGGCCAATCGTCATTTTCCTTAATGTCCATCCCCGTTTTAAATACTTCTGTCGGAATTTCAAAATAGTTCAGTTTTAACGAGGCCAGGGTGTGGATCTCACGTCCAACACCCAACCTGGAGGGCCAGGGTATCCGTCTTTGTCCGGCATCTCGCTCCAGACATGTCCAGATTGTGTGGCACCACCCGGAGTTCTGTGCCACCCACTTCCATATGACCCACTAAAAAGTAAATACGCAACTATCAGTTTTCTGCTCAGACACGAACTTATTTTAAAGGCGTATTCGGTGTCGACACTTTCCCAGTTGCCATGGTAACGGTTTGTGGATCTGACAGGCTCTTCAGTGGAGTGAAACCAAGTATACAAGAGCCATCTACCGCGTCTACTAAGGATTACCGTTGAATGAAAAATGATTCCACTCGCGGTGGCTCAAAAGTAATTTACAGTTCGGTTACATAGAGCCAGGGCTGATCAGATTTTGTTTTTAAATTCAAGCAAATTGACTTTTTTTAAAAGGATATGAGAGTTTTTTCAGAGTGCACTGATGTTCAAATTTCTGATCCGCACAAAACTTTGTCCTTGGCGATCACTATTGCACCAAAGCTGTGGTAATAATTTGATACATGGAAGCCGTGATCTGGGTAGACCAGAACAAGGATAGAAGGGCTAAAAAATCTTCAACATCAAGAGGAACAAATCTTAATGTCCTGAAACATTGATGGCGGTAATTATAGCACACTTATGAAAATTTTGTAAAGCGGGTAAAATTAAAATATAGGTGTACCTTTGATACCACAGTTTGTTGATTGGCAGCTGGTACCGACGTTTCGAAGGAATAATGTGCCTCCATCCAGAGGGTAGTCCGTATTTTCTTGCACTACTCTGAATGTTGAGGCAGTAGAAAACCGCAACCTTAAGCAAAGGTGTGAAATCATTAACCCATCTCTGGGTAAATGACCAACTTGACGCACAATTACGTTATATAATACGTTTATTGCTATAATCCTCTACATGTTTCGAGCAACACTGTGCTCATCATCAGGAGGTCAAATTGTATTAATACAGCATCTGATATATTATTCTCTGTAAGTGACCGTCCGGTGTGCACACCGGACAGTAACTTTTTAGTAACGAGGATAGAGTTCCAGCAATCAGGTGAATAGAAGGCTGTGGGTCCTCCAGTGTCGATCTGGGACTGATGGCAGCTAGCACCTCGTGACACTGCGGCAGTTGCTCTACCTAACCACTAACGTTCATCTCATCTGTGTACAAAAGCTGATTTCGTACCGCACAGAGAACACCTTCACTTCCATTAAAACCACCGGCCAGTGGTAGGTTTCTTAAGCACTGAAGTCTTCTGCAGGCACTGAAGGTTTCCAAACAGCCGGCACAGCAAATAGGTGGGTCTTACTAACAGCATTTTGTCAATGTATGTGAACCGTCAAACGAAGAACCCGTAATTTTATGTTTGTTGACCGAGCATCCCTGTACAGTCCTTTTCAAATGAAGCCAACTAGGTGCACACAACTTCTTAGTATATTTATTTCAACTTTTCTGCATGTTTCGGGCAACTATGTGCCCATCATCAGGAGAAATTACTGTATCTATGCGACACTGGTATTTTGCACTCTGTATGGGTGGCTGTCAGCTGCAGACCAGACAGCCACCCATACAGAGTGCAAAATACCTTGTTGCATAGATACAATAACTTCTCCTGAAGATGGGCACATACTCTCCCGAAACATGTAGAGAATTTGAAATAAATATACTAAGAAGTAGTGTGCACCTAGTTGGCTTCATTTGAAATAAGAACCTGCAACTAGAGCGAATCAGCATATGAGATCTTTGCTCTTCGGAGATGTGTGATGCAGGTTCATGCTTTGTTACCGACATTTTGGCACAGTTTATCTTTCCTTCTGCAAGGGTCAAGTGGTTATCCTTCTTGGACTGCTTGACGTTTGAAGATGAAACACAGGCTGTGTCAAGACATCTGTTGCCAAATACAAACATGCACTGCGTACGGTCCCAGGAGAGAAAAAGTCTCAACCACACTTCGGCGAAAGCGTGAAATCTTACATATGTGATGTTTTGTGTTTCGTATGAATTGTCTTTATATACTATTTTGCATTGTGATTTGTAAATAATGTATAATTTGCTGTAGTGAGGAGCACAAAACGATAATTTAATTACCGTTTTAATTACTTTAATACGAAGTAGGGCTCTGCAACTTATTGGAGGCGCGTTTGTCCAAGTCCCGAAAAGCAGTCTATTAGCTTCTTCATGTCCATTCGTCCGTCCGTCCGTCCGTCCACACACATATATATATATTTATATATATATCACGCTTCTCACTGCACTTATTTCGTGACGTTCGACATTGGGGGTTTTAACCAAAATCTGTGCAGAAATTTCAGATGTTGTTCAAATTCAAATATGTCGGGCATTGACATAAAGACCTCGGTATGTTTATATTGTTGACGGCAGTAGGTAGTATATTGTAGCTGGGCAGTAGTGTTAGTGGAACCATTTGTTGTATTTCCATAGCAATTGTGAAAAGTTTTTACATTGTTGACCGCACCATTTAGATCAACAGACATACAAAGGGAAAGTATCGTTTTGTTGGCTTGACAGAACTGGTTACACGAAAACACCGCAATATTACGTTACACGTGCACTGGTAACGGTAAGGTAAAGTGCACCCTTGTGCAGGCACTGAGGCTCTGTACAGGCTGTACGGCCCACAGGGGGAGTAGAGGTATAGCTGTACTGTACAGGCACTGAGGCTCTGTACAGGCCGGACGGCCCATAGGGGGAGTAGAGGTATAGCTGTACTGTACAGGCACTGAGGCTCTGTACAGGCCGGAC
>Ga0123352_10019326_pt1 | contig 10867 bp, 4 predicted proteins | sample TergutLab28metaG_FD_89700 | JGI IMG/M metagenome (GOLD analysis project Ga0123352, IMG submission 89700) | Labiotermes labralis P1 segment gut microbial communities from Petit-Saut dam, French Guiana - Lab288 P1 | ecosystem: Host-associated > Arthropoda: Insects > Digestive system > Gut ... | reverse complement strand
TGTAGAGAGGCACTGTGTGTGTACTGCACAGTGTAGAGAGGTACTGTGTGTGTACTGCACAGTCTAGAGAGGCACTGTGTGTGTACTGCACAGTGTAGAGAGGCACTGTGTGTGTACTGCACAAACTAGAGAAGCACCGACTACGTTCAAATCAACGGACGAGATAGAACCATAACCTAATTTTTGCAAAATGCTGTATAGAGTTGACTGATGATGGATCCCTTGTGATGCGAAATAAATTGGAGCAATTTTAAATATGTTAAGCATGTTATAATAATTCTAATTTTATCTACGAATTATATATTTGTGCATCTGTTGAATGATAAAATGTTTTAACACTTCAAGCAATATTTCGGATTAGCAACCGTAATCCACAGAACACAAACCAGTGAAGTTAATCTCCAACATTCCTCACCCTGTTGTATTCCCTTCCACTCCCCTTCACCTAATCAACCAGTTCCTAACGCCTGTAACAACCGAACGCTACATACTACCACAGCATATCATTGTAATGAACAGGTGCAAGTTTGGATCGGAGTATATTGAAGTGTCTTAGAGGGGTTACAGCTGGAGGGAAATGCGAAACGTGAGGAAATTTCTTAGTCACAGTTAATTCAATTACACCTTTGTTGTGTTTAATTAATACAACCGCCACTAATTCGCTTGAAATAAATTTTGTGTGGCGTTTCCGAACCGCTTTGAAGAAGCGACAAGGAAACAGGTGATAAAGAATTTGCGAGACTAAAATATAGGTATAAGAGAGTTGGCGGTTTTCAGGGCAGATCAATGTCAGTAGGCAGTATAGTCAATAACAAGAGGGAGTTCCGAATAGGGTCACTGACATAATAAATGGAAAGCACTTACCATGTGATAAAAATTCTGGGCCAATATATTGACCCTGTATTCAATATGATATATCAGAACCGGATATTGTATGAAACGGAATAGAAAATGACACCTTTTTTTTCCTTTTCCTCACTTCTAGCGTAACAGAGTAGACTAAACGAAACAGCGAAATTTGCTTTCATTTCAAGTAGCTCAGTACATATAGTAATTTGCCTACTGTTTGTGCGAACGTGTTTCGGTTCCCTAGTTGTTAGAGAGACCTTTCTCTTGTCCAAAGCGTCCATTCTGGCTCTGTGACCATGCCTTGCTTTCAGTAAGTATTAGTGTCTATTTCTGGGGGAATATAGCGGTTAACAGCAAACCTCCATCTAGTGCCGTCGATAAGAATGCGTGGAGGTGCACCTATATTCAGTTATATGCTGCGACATAGAAAATCTGGCCTTCACATGTTCGAGAGAATATTTTTGGAAGATCGTCGGCTGTAGTGATGTTGGTTGAAGGACAGGGGTAATCCGCCTATGAGAATAAGCTTCCACCATCTTACGAATGTAGGGTAATGCGTAAAGTGATCAGGTCGCGTGTAATCGACCTGAGCAATGTTGTTTGGGAAAATGTCACAGATGTGCTTCTTGGCTTGTGTTAGCGGAGTGGAGGAGATGGTCCTTTTGCCATATTCACCAGAATATCCCAAATAGAATTGTAGGTGGAGGATTAATTTATAGTCAGTTGCAAGGATTTTAGGTTCTATTCCTGCAGGGAAGCATGGATGTCTCTTTCTTTTCATTGTTGTGTCATGTCAGATAGATATATGTAGGACTGACCGATCACTGGCCCAGAGGAGTCCTATCGTGTGTGTGTGTGTGTGTGTGTGTGTGTGTGTGGGTGAGACAGAGAAAGAGCATATTCCATTAAATGTGAAAATCCGCAATAATTACCCTCTAAATCTACACTCAGTTACTATAAATTTTCAGATTACGGAAGAAAGGAAAACTGACAATCAATTAAAGATATTACGAAGCAATATCCACTATTATTAAAGTTCAGACGGTCATCATCAATGGACAATGAGGTTCGAAATTTGTGTCCTTAGCCTTCTGAATAATACGAACTTCCGTAACCAACAGTGACAGTCACTACTGAAGTACCATCCTGCCTAAACTATCAGCAGTCAGCACTGCGATTACCAGCACAGTTTACCTTCTACGAGATGTATTGCGACAAATTCATCCCCTCTGAATCTCCTTGATGTTAAAAATAAATTTCACACTAAACTGAATAGTTTTGACCATATGCGGAATATGGTTACAGCAATAATATTTCTTTAACCACGGTGCTAAATGGGGCTCAATGGACATGTCCAAACACCGGAAATATCCCTCACGCAAGTGAGACGATACCAATTCTAGAGTAATTTTGCTGCGCCCCATGACCAGTCTCTTGTTGCTGATAGACTGCTCTATAGTCCGTTAATGAATGAAAACATTGACTTATGCAATGCGTAACAAATGTATTAAAGTGGTCTTTATGCTCATAATGGGTGAAACCGTGTCTATCTCTCGGTCTGCCTATCTTCCCTCAAAATTTGTAAAACTTAAATGATTTTGCTTTGACCTTAAGCTTTGCTGACGTAGTGGTTTGTTGTTACTCAGGTATTAAGAAAATTCTACGTCACCTGCTCGACACTCACAAAACAAGCAGCATTTATCGGTTCGCACATGGAATATATTGTATCTAAACAGGTTTAACACCACGTATTCAAAATTTTTAAAGCGCATTGTACCCTGAATCATCTGCATAAAAAATAATAGTTTCAAAATGAAATAACACTAATAAACGATTATTTACCTCATTCAACTACATGTGACTTAGCGTTACTATTCGACGTTGAATCAAATAATTTTTTTTTACAAATCGTTCATTTCTTATTACTCACCATATGAGAGGTGACATAAAGTTAAACATTTTGCTCTTGGGAAAGCAACGTGAAGAGAATCGGTTCCTGTAATATTTTCGGTCAGGATATTACCAAAAGCAGAGAACGTCAGTGAAACACAGATCCACATTGGAGCTCGAATTTCTGTAACGAAACTCGGATATTACTTCGAGGTATAGAAGTTTACTAAAATGCCAGATGTGACAAAACAACATAATCCAACCCAGTCAAGTCGAATGATGTCTTTAGGAAACTACAAACGCAGGACCTTAACTTCACTCCAGTGAACTCACCCAGTCCGACAGTCATAAAGGATGGATCTGCCTGTGAATCTCTACAGTCACTGGAAATTCGTATCACTTCAATGGATTGGATTGAGTTACTACGTAATATGGTTAGAATTAGGAATTTTGACGGAATTTGAAGGTAAAATTCTTGCGTGACGTGACCACGTACAGTTTGGTAGACTGAACTTCATTGCACCAGATTGATACAGGTCTGAAAATAGTAGAGGACATTACAGTCTAGAAGAAAATAAATTCTTTACGCTAGACACCGGTAAATGTGTCTGAATGGGGTTACAATTTGAACAGTTCTCAAATTTTGTATTGGAAACCGCAAAACACAAATCAAATCCGAATTTCAACTGCAGAATGCTGGATATTGCAAGGTGTTGCTAACTTGCAGACGTATGATGTGTGTTAGTGCAGTTGCTGGCAGTGGATGTGTACAGGTTCTGTCTGTTGTTCCTGTAAGCCACTCCCACACGGAGAGATAAAAATTAACAGCTATGCTATGTACGTACAACGTAAAATATTGGCTAGTTTGCCTAGCAAATGTTGCAGTGGCAAAACAAAAATGCATTATATGTTGTTTCATGAGCTAGATTATACTTGTAACTGTCGGAATAAATAAATGTTTCACAACAAATCTCTTACGGATTATTTACGTACTTCGCCAATAAAAATAACCCGAATATATTCATATGCATTGCTAGATGGAGCACTAAACCAAAGAATGTTCGTTTCTTCACGGCCACTTTTGAATTATGAATTTGACTAAGCAGATATTAAACAAACATAAGGCATTTCGTACTTTCTCAATTCCTGCAAATATTGCCGTAAATCACTGTGCAGGATCAGAAGAAATAGAATAGTTAAGAAAACTAAGAATTCAGTAATTTTAGTGTGTGTCTGTATTCTTGGCTAAAATATTCCACCATTTACATCGCATAATTTCTAATGCTATTTTATATTACATAACGTAAATAAACACAAATAAAATGTCCTGATTTTCTCGAGTAAATTAGCCTGGAATTTTCTCATTATATAACGTTTTAGCGAGACCTAATAATAAATATGCACACAGTTACAAATAAAGTGCCGGTTATTCCTGTAATATTATAATAAAAATTGAATATTTCAGACAGATTTTTGTAAAATTCCTAAATGAAATTTCACCAGCTTCCACCCACTTGTAACAAAGTTGTTTAATGCAGACGGACAGACTTAGGTATGGACAGACAAGTTGACGATAAAATTCGTTGATCACAGTTTTGTTCACAATCTAAAAAAATTGTTTCTTTATAGAAACAAAGGCTGCGAAAATATTTACTTTCTTTCAGGCAGAAGTTGTGTCAAGTCAAAACAACTGTACACGCGGTCCACTGACTGATAAAATAAGTTGAAATAAGGACGTTCAGATTTCGACAATACTTTGAAAGTTATCCATTCTGAATTTAAATCAGTCATTTTCGGGTATCATTTATTGTTACGTCACTAAAATTTCCTTCCTGACGCTGACTTGCTTAAAAACGATGTTCAGGCCTGTGTTTGATTTATTCGAATAAGACGCCTTGGAGAAGTTGACTGTGCGTCCACTCTGTTTATTTTGAAAAGGGATGTATGGGGCAAAGGCTATTTATATACCACTTGCTTTCATTAAATACAAGAGTAAAAACCAGCATTTTGCTGATTATCTGCTTCCGTGTACTAAGACATTAATATTACTGAAAATCGTGTTTCTATAAAATCGAGTGTTGATTCTAAGGAAGAATGTAAATTTAATACGAACGGTAGAGAATTACTTGGAATTACGTGGAATTACCGAATACCTTACACTTTAGTCCAGCTGTCGTATAAACAGAAGGAGTTGGAATTTTGTTCGATTATATTGTATTGCTCAACAGTACGGTGTTTTATTACGATGAAAAGGGTGGAATAGGAAAAGATGTCTGACAGTAGGAATGAATTATATAATTATGCCAGCAGCGATGCGAATTGCGTAATATATGTGCATTATATTTTGATTGTATTTTTTATATATTCAACTACTGGCACAAAGCGACAGCTCATTTGAACTGCAGACTATTATTATTATTAATATTATTATTTATTACGGCCGTGTACAGTGAAAATTGTTAGCATGCAAAAATACGTACAAAACAACAGACTGTTGTAAAGCTTGTGTCCTGGTGACATGTATCGGAACATATATTTACAGAAGAGTTATAGAACTACATATGGGATATCGCGAAATTCAGCCGCTTCTATTAGCCCTAAGGAAAAACTCTAAATCTTACCTTATCATGGATTAGAAAAGAATGCAAATAAAGTACGTTGGAAATTTACAGGAACTTTTAAACATTCAGACAGAAATTGTTAAAAGACTAAATAAATAACAGTTTCTAAGTTAAAAGTACGGTGTTCACACTGATATTTTACAGCATGTGGATTGTAAGACTCTGAAAGATGTTCGTGTATCTTAACACTAAACTTCATTAACATTACATCGAAATGAACAAAGTACTCTCGCATCTGTCAGGTGTTACTGTGAAAATAGGTTTGTTTTCGACACGCAAAGCGTATTCTGAAACGAGCTCTATAATTGGGTCCACACGTCTCACACAAACGCACTGTCGAGAAGTTACGAGAAACGCCGACCTCAATTGAAGTGTATGTAAGTAAATACCAAGTTAATTTCTTTCTGTGGTGCAGCAGCCAACCTGAAGGCTTAGGTTACGTTGGTTGATGTTCTTGGATCACACACAGACAGAGACATGTGTCTTTAAATTATAGATAATAAACATCTGAGAATTTTCATACCACAGTAAGGATCAACCTGATTTCAAATATGAAATACAGTACAGTCCTTGGGTCGATTGTTTGTTGAAAGTAGAATTAGAATACTGTTCACAGTACATCATACAACTAAATAAGTTTACTTATGCATTTCACAATATTCCGCAACACACCACATAACTACAAATGTTAAAAACCTGTTAAAAAATGTAATATTCAGCACAGGGATCCACCACTCACAAACAAAACGCTAAATGCCAAAAGACAGCTAATGTACTTATAACGTAACATTGAGTATTGTTCGAGCGATTATTCTTTGGTACATATGGATCAAACACTGCGTTGTATCAGTCTGAGTCTGTAGCTTTTCTTACACGTTATGGAATAACCATGAGAAGTGTAAGTTTGAAGACTCTGTCCTCTATGGAGCTAAAAATTCTTACAGTATTTGTTAAAAGTACCGGTTCTTGAAATCGTCATGGAACACAATATATGTGTAATGCGCTCTTCTATGAATTCTTCAATAAAGTTTCATATTTTAAATACAAATTAAACATATATTATGACAAACGTACGTACGTTTCAAGTAAAATATCCGTCTTTTTTCTCAGATTTTATCAATTGCAGAAATTTCTGTTCAAATCTTCAAAAATTATGTTCCATGAAACCCCTCTTTGGCAAAGGATTTGTTTATGTCGGAAACAATAATGGAGGGAAGGACAGACCCACATTAATTTCCTTATATTCCATTTTTACAATTTGTTGTCAGACGTAAATGAAACGTGAAATTTCTAAAATATTTTTCGAAATATCCCCCCAAACGTCCGGATAATTCTTTCATTTCGGAGATGCAGTTTGATAGGGAGACGGACTTGATGAACATAATAGCAAAATTTCACAATTTTGGAAGGTTATTAAAAATACGTTTCAAAGGTGAGATTGTCTGTTAAATGGCTGTCTATTTGCAAGCCGCGGAGCCAATACCACATTAACTTCGGTCAGATCAAAACAGCTACACACGCCTTCCATTGGTTGACGTAAAGTTTTTCATTTCGGAAAGTCCCGATTTCAATTGCCCACATGAGAGTCAGTCATTCAGACTTTATTGCAGAATTTCCTGAAAATACTGACCCTTACGTCGCTACCACTGAGTTCCTGACACTTCCAATTCATTACAAGCTAAAGAATGCAAGGCGAATTGAAGAAATACAGTGTGCATAAACATTGTAGTTTTATTTTAATGTGCGAAATCAGTGTAATTGTAAAATTATACAGTGCAGAATGCTGGTTGATGCTGATTCACATTTCTTCATAAATCAGAACAATTCGTTTTCATTCATTTTGCTTAACCCTCATCCTGCTAACGTGGAGTATAGGGTAAGTTCTTAATAATGTCAGAAAATGGCAGATGGGATTTATGTCGGAGTTTAAATTGTTAATATCTACCACTGTGCAACAATATACAGGTACAAAAGTTAGTTTATTAAGGTCAAATAATGCAGGAAACGTAAGGACATTTTGTCTGAATATAATATCAAATAGTGTTTGTGAACTTGCTTGATACGTTCTGTTCACCCAGATTTTTGAACATGAAATGTTGCACAGGAAGGAGGGAAGAAAACTTTACTGACTGGAAAAGGTGGTAAATGTTTCTGTCTGTCTTTATAAAATCAAAGCTGTGGGACAACAGCCGATGTAATATAACTGTGCTTCACTGTGTTCACTGTGCAAAGGGAAAGAAGATCCAAAGGCAATTTCATTATTGCTTGTTTTCCTTCATTACAGGAATTAAACCCAACATGTTGTTGACTATCTTCTTGGGTCTAATCGCCAACTTAACGTTTCTTTCTGCAGAATGCGACGTTGAAACTCCGAAACTGAAGGATTTTGATTGGGATAAGGTGGGTGTTAGTGTTTTCACAAGCTTCTTTTAAAAGAAGCAGCTGATAAAGCCGCTACTTGGATTGTATTTCATTTGTGGTTTCATTAACGTGTTGTCAATTGAGCATAGTAGACCTACGTTCCTGTAAACGAATGATTCGTGAAAAATTATTTGTAATGGTTTAAATGAAACTATCGTATTTTAATTAGAAGTGTAGGTCAGTAGTTTCATGCAAGGTTTGTAATACGACAGTAGGAAACCAAATCGAAAACATAGGTGATTTATAGTAATTACAAATTGCGAGTGTTTGCTTCGACATTTCTGCCCTTCAGCATCGAAATAATTGGTTGGCACTTTACGAATTGTATTGGGATTTAATATTAGAACAATTTTTAAAAAATGTAGAGAAAATTCAAATCCTTCGAAAACTACCTAAAGAATTTTGTATTTTTATAAAATTTTCTCGACGTTCTTCTTAAAATGGGAAACGTTTCAAAAAATATTTTTACAGGGAACACAGGGGCACATTATATGTTCAATCCTTTTCGATAATATTGCTCTTTATGAAGTAATGACAAAATATAGGGCAGAGTGAGACAAGCGACACATTAAAATATAAATTTTCATATGCGCTTTCCGTGTTGAATAGCGAAGTCTACTAAACTCAATCTCAGAATATAAATATTTGAAGATTTTAGACATCATCAAGGACTACTCGAATGCACTTCATTGTCAAGTTATAACTACATAGTGTCTCTTTTGTAGTCTCAATCGAGACTTTAACCAAAACTCCATTTCCAGTTGCTCACGTTGAAAGCTGATCCAGTTCTGTCCGCACAATTATATGTTCAGGAGAACTGGTTTCAAACTTCAGGATATATAAAATAAAAAATAACCAAAGTTAAACTTTAGGAAGTTTCACTCTTCAGAATTGCGTCACAAATTTTGTTTTATCACAGGTTGCAAATGGCCACTCTTGGTACGTACTCATTCACTCCTCCAACAGTGTTGAAAACAACATTGACTGTTTTAAAGTCACAACTTCACTGCCGAATGGAAACATCAGCTTAACAAATTTTGAAACGTATGTCATCAGGTGAGTTCACAATTTGCACTCTTCCTTCACTGCAATTTGTGATAGTAAATCTAAACAATGTGTCAGATGGAATTTTCGTTCAAAAACATGTTTGGGCGATAAATAATGTGGCTTTATAGCGGGTTTTTACTGAAAATAATTTTAATAAATTTTCAAGTTTTGTTCTGTTAATATATCTTGCACAGTAGTCTCTTGATAGGAAGAAGTCATAGATGTTGCAGCTGTAAATCTGCCGAATGTAATGTAACTTGAGAAAGTTGGAAAATTATGAAATCGAATTTATATTAGAAAAAAATTGGATTTCTATTAAAGTGACATCCAATAGAACACTTAATATAGCAGGAGAGAAATATGTTTCCAGATATTACCATTGAGAATCTATATGCTTCCTAATATAACAAACTCTTGAATTCCAATTTGTGGTGTATGAAATTCAACAGATCGCTGGACATTTATAATAGATTAAAGTACAATGTTTAATGTGCTCTTAATTTAATTGTATAAATTTAAATATATGAAACTGTAGGAGAATGCCTGTTGCCTGTAGCAATTTATGGGTTCAAATACATTACTGTCACTTTACTGCAGTGAAGAGTGTTCATTTTCAAGTAATCCCAGTACAAAATTTTAATACTTGTTAAAGCATCTCATGTAATTCTATGGGTCATTTATACTGTACTAAAAAACGTCACGGTTGCCAACAACTTAAATGTCAGTATTTTATAAGTCCTTATACTGATGTCGCTGACTTCCGACTTTTAAATTTAAAGATTAAAACCTATCACTATAAACGTCGAAATTAATTTCTATCTCTAAGCAAATAATGCTTCAGCAATGATTGAAATTATTATGATAAAGACAGAAATATCGAACTTCTCTAATTTTGCTGAAACTTTGAAATATTATTAAATACAGAACAACAGCGTACACTCTACACGTAAACGTTCGTGTCACACATACTGCTTAAGAATAATGTAAGTTCCTTCTTTAATTTTAACATTCTCTTTATTTCTCTGCTCATCATGACGCTCACAAAAATGGGTGAAATCTTAAAAACACGTGGGTTGTCTACATTTTTACATATTACATGTTGTGTTTAATTTTTACCTTATTTTGTTTACAGCGAGAAACGTAACATTAAAACATATGGCTATAAATCAAACTGGACGAGTACTGGATATTTCGAAATACATCACCCACTGCGTACGTACAAAATAAAAGATTTGCTGATCAGCGCAATTGTAGCACTTGGAAATTTTAATGATTAATTATCACAAATTATTTATATAAACCCGAGATATTTTGGAAATTATGAGACATATTGGGAATTTCACTGGTAAATTAAAATCAGATGGAAAATAGATGTTTAAAAGAATCAATATTTCACACATTAATCGTTTTTTGATAATTTTTACTCAATCCACATATTGACGACGACGCTGCCTGTTCGAACTCCGAAATGTAGTCGGCTTTGGAGGCGGGGGTGAAGATTCTGCTCAGCTTCACAGCGCTCATTATGCTACATTATGGGGTTAAAGAAGTTACGAAATATGATATGGAGAATTAGCATAACAGGCAGGGATAAGATGAAGGAACATTAAAAACTGTATGCATGTAACCTGAATCTGTACGTTGTTTTGTGGGACAAGAAAAGTTCAGAGAGAATAAATGCATGCAAACAATGTAAAGAATTTTTTTTTGAATGCCATTAATGTGGCATAGGAAATTAAAATATTTAATCCTTAGATTTTATTTATTCATTTTTAAATTAATGTATCCTTAACAAACCAACAATTTGGACTGCATTTTAATAATTTCTGACTGGGTGTTAAATTTTGCGTTGCTTTCTATCATTACTGATATAATATACGAAACGAATTTATGTTCCTGTTCTGGGTGTTTCAGGTTCAAATCTTTACACAGACACTGAAAAAAGCTGTAATTATCGAAGTTCATTAAAAGCAAGTAACCAATTTGTGAGAAAATTTAACTTATTATTAAACACCAAATATTATCTTATTAAAATATTG
>Ga0123352_10019324_pt1 | contig 10867 bp, 9 predicted proteins | sample TergutLab28metaG_FD_89700 | JGI IMG/M metagenome (GOLD analysis project Ga0123352, IMG submission 89700) | Labiotermes labralis P1 segment gut microbial communities from Petit-Saut dam, French Guiana - Lab288 P1 | ecosystem: Host-associated > Arthropoda: Insects > Digestive system > Gut ... | reverse complement strand
AGTCCAGGGAACAGGTGGTAGTCCGACGGGGCCAGATCCGGAGAATAGGGTGGGTGATCAAGACACCGGAAGCCCAGGTAGGCCAGTTTCTTCTGGGTTGCAAGTGTCCGGTGAGCCGGGGCATTGTCGTGCAAGAACAATACCCCCTTGGTGACCTTCCCGTGGCGTTTTTCCTACAAAATGTCCTTCAATTGCATCAGCAGAGACGAGTAATACTCCGCGTTGATAGTTGGCCCTTTGGAAGATAATCAATGAGGAGGATGCCGTCTTGATCCCAAAAAATCGAGGCGAGAACTTTTCCAGCGGATTTTTGCACTCGGAATTTTTTGGGGTGGGGTGAGCCGCTATGCCGCCTCTCCATTGATTGTTGCTTTGTTTCCGGGTCATAGTGATATAACCAGGTTTCGCCCATGGTCACCAATCGCGACAGGAAATCATTTGGATCGCGCCGAACAAATTCCACAAGTTGCTCAGACGACTGGCACCGGTGACGTTTTTGATCCGCGTTCAGGCATTTCGGGACCCACTTCGCGGAGAGCTTCCGCATGTCCAAATCTTCATGAATTATGGACCCAACCCGCTCAAGTGAGATGCCCAGTTGCTCAGCTATTGATTGATTTTGACTGATATTGGCCCAACCCTAAAGGAGCAACAAATGACATGGCTACTTGCAAGATTCAGGTCATCTGGGATGCCACTCTTCTTGACAGTGTAGGTACTGTCTCTTTGTTCTATGTTCAGAATGACACTGGCTCTGACCTACCCTCCAGTTCAACATATAATGAGGCTGTCTGCCCAGGAAAAAGCCAGTTGGGGCAAGAAACTTCCAATGCACCTCATATACCGTAGTTTAAAATGTTTAAATTTATTTTTATGCAGTTTATACAGAAGCAAACTAGACTATTTATAACCACACACTGTGGTATTCCTAGTATCTGTTCCAACAGCTGCTTCTGTATATCTTTAGCTGCAAATAATCTAATAAAAAGAGTGAAGCTTTTTGTGTCTATATTGGGATGCCATACAAGAGGAGATGTACAGTCCCATTCATTCTTAAGTTTACAACTATATGAAGTTGAAACCACCTGGTGTGTGTGTGACATATTAACACATTATGATATACACAAATATTTGCATAAGGAATTAAACTAAAACATGAACTTCTCCACCAGTCCCAACTCACGTTTCTGATCATCCACAATTTCAAGAAAATTAAGCTTCAAATGAAACTCATGTAAATGCTGTTTCAGGACGACAGAATTTTCTTGATTTGGAGCTGTGTATGGGATGCATCTGTGAAGCAACATCCAACTGCAACCTCACATTTCACTGCACTAGAAACCTTTGTGGGCCATTCTTGATCTCTCAGATATACTGGAAAGAGGCTGGAAGACCAACAATTCCCGGTGATCATCCAAACAAGAAAGGAGGTAAGAATTTGTTTCCACAATAAACAGCAGTACGGACAGAACAGCAAAGGGGTGAATATCTCCCTGTGTCTAAGTACCTTACCATGAAGGTGTGTATAGTATATGGTAGTAACGTTTTGTGCATCTGAGGTCTTGTTACTTGGTAATTGATTTGTGTGGTGATGAAAACAAAATTCATCATCCCTGCCAGAAATCTAATCCCAGCCACAAGTTAATCACATTAGAAAATGAGCCAAGATCATTGTGGTAAGCAAGGAATTTGAACGTTAATTTGAAGGTAATCTTAAATGATCTAAATTTCAAATTCTGACCAGTAGAATTTAAAATAAAATGAGGAAAACTAAAGTCCAGAAACAATAAATGATAGTTCCACTGTGCAGTACATGTGGATCTCTAATACGGCTGCTCTCTCCTGCACAATTCTCTGTATTAATTTTTAATTCCAATTTACATAGATCAACAGACAGAAAACTACCTCAAAAAAGAAGCAAGGAATTATGATAATGGAAAGAAATGAATTGTGATATTAGCCTCACAAGAAAAAAAAAGCAGATTATCCTTAATTTTACGTACTAGGGGATTACTTTTTTTTTGGTGTGTTTTATGGCAATATTGTAGTAATGTATTGTGGGAACAGTGAATGGTTTCACGGAACTGAACAATTGATAATATTGTTTATACAAGATTTTCTTGACCGGCTCCATATTGCATAGAGACATTACTGCCTTTTATTACTACTTTTTATTATGACCTCCTTTTATTTGACATGTTCTATATCCAAAGGTGATACCATGTATGGATGTATGGAAATATGAATAATGAAAGGAAAGAGAATTAAACTGAACATAGCCTTAATGTTAGAAATTCAGAGAATGTGTTGTAGTAATAGTAATTAGCCAATAATTAAACACAAAGTTGCTGGTTAGAATTTTATAGTACCTCATCACAGAACAATAATACATTTCAGTGGGGCACAGAGCTAAACATAAAATGAACTGAATCCTACAACAGAGGATGTGTTTGTAATATCTTTGAAACCATTTGCATTTTACTGTCAATTTCAGCTTACATTGGATGTGTTACTGATCCTTATTGTGCAGCTGGAACAGTTCATCGCTATCTGACAAAGTATGCTCAGGTAAGTTTTGAAAACAAGAAGTGATAAGACAGAATTTTTGCCTCTTGTCACAATAAGGCCCATCTGACACAAAACCTGCCCCCACATTTCTGACTTCTATTTAGTTACCCAGTTCAAACTACATTGGTGTACTGGTTATCTGGATGAAGATTCCTGTGAATTTTCTTAGTCCTACCACACAAATGCCAAGACAGACATTAGGCCATAAACACTTACTTCCATAACTTTTCCAGCTGACTCTTTGTTATTCATCCAACCATTCAACAATATATTGCATTACTGCCAGAATTACTAAAAACAAATAAATAACACCCTGCGAGATTTGAGATTCTTACAACAGTGAATATGAAGATTACTGTCTTCATGCCATGTTGTTTCATATGAACATACCAAAGTTTGAGAGGAATATGCTGCACCCACATGTATGACATTATGAGTAATATTCTTCTACCAGGAAGATGAAGCACCTTTCCTTAAACACTAGTACCTATACACAAAACTAAAGTAAAAATTAAGACATTTGCACCTCCAGGACAAAAGGTTTGCCAGATATAATTGATTGGATACAAGAACATTATACTTAACTAGGGTTCCCACTTTAAAACAATAAAAAATGGGGACACAATATTATTTCAGTGGTGGAAGGATGAACACAACAGTTTTAACCTGAAATGCAGTGAAAACATCAGAGTAAAATATTCAGATACTATGAGACAACTCCAACAATCATGACACATAAATACAAATACGTAATTAGTAATAATAAAAATAATACACCCAATTCATTTACTGAGTTTTTATAATGTATCCACACCTCATTGTCAGCAACTTCAGTCCAGAATCAGTAATCTGTTATCTACAGTCTTCCTGTCGGTAGCTGGTTGATGGCTGTCCTACACTCATACAATGTTTCCTCCCACAGTTGTTAAGTCAAAATCTTGGTAAACAATGTCAGAAATATCGCTTTGTCATAACTTGTAAAAACCCGGGAAATTTGGTGTCACAAATCAAATTTTCCTGGGCACAAGACAGAGCTCTCAGAAACCCACAGACCCAGGACCAACCTAGCAAGAGAGGGATGAATGGAATCCCCCTACCTAATGTCAAGCTTAACGAACCTAACAACCTCAAAGGCAGACAAACAACCATTTTTCACACAATAACCTCTCCTGTTTTCCCTGCTGCACTTTCTATTCCATTTGCATCACTACTTATGTAGAATGGTGTGTGTACATAATACAAAAAATCAACATACCAGTATTTCACTCTTTGAATAATCACATTCTGATGTCAGTAACTTAACTCTTAGCTTATGTGAATTTACCCAATATTAGTCTGTACTGCTGGTTAGTGGAATAATGAGATAGTAATGGGACTCCTTGTCAGTTTCTGGTTAAAGGAGGCTTCAGGATCATCCACAACTGGATATTTCATTTTCCCTGTACAGCATGTCACATACTGTAAGACTGTGAGCTTAAAAAGAATTTTATTATTTGTTCAAATGAAATTAAAAAATAATTATTCTTGTAGCAAACATAAATCGGATTGAACAGCAGTAACATTAGTTTTGGGTTAAACTTCTGGGGTTCAGTCACTGGTCAGATGTTGAATTGTTTTCTATTGCCATTATCCAGACTGGCTGTAGACCCTGAAAAATCTATTCAATAAACACCATTCTTCCTATCCATACCATTATGGTATATAGGGGGGAGTAGAGGTACGTCTCCACTCTTTCTTAACCTCGGCACTAAACTGAGGTGAGTGGTCAACTTCATGCCCTGGCCGCTTTACCTCAGGGAAAGAACCCTGATACCCACTGAACAGAAAGTTGGGTGGGGCCCTTAGCCAGTCTGGACCATACGGAAAAATTAAATATCTCTTATCCCTACCAAGATTTTACACCCAGATAATCCATTCCATACCCTAGTCACTTATACTGACTACACTATGTACAGCTACTGTATATAAAGATCCTACAGTAAACTAAATTACAGTAAATTAGGGCAGGCACCACAGGGATCCTTGCACCTTGACTGTTCCTGATCTTTTTGTGCAACTCTTTGCCTAAGATTCAGCAGCCCCACACTTTGAACAAAGTGCGGTACCTTGCTGATTGAAATGTCAGAAAAGTCACCTGGTTTCAAGTTGGCCCAGGTGCCTAAATCATGTAATATTGCCAGTGGCTCAGTCAGAAAGAACATGTGGGGCTGTTCAAATGCCCGTTTGCATCTATTACACCTCGGACTAACAGCCCCCCAGTTTGCATAACGTCCTTTTAAATTGCAGTGCCCTGTAAGCAGTCCCATCACTATTCTTAGCCGGTTTCTGCTCAAGTGGAGCAATTCTTTTATTAGCACAGGGTCTTTTAAGAAAGCCCTTAGCTTGCCTTGATCCATGAAAGGACTGCCAATGCTCCTTGTGTCCTGCTCATTCAGCCCTTAACCACTCACCTGGCAACCTTCACAGATATGCCAAGGGCACGCTCCAGTAAGATACACACCCTACCTCACAAACCTCAAGTAGTCAACACTGTCTACAGAGATAACGACTATTTATTATGAGAAGCATACGAAACTTAATAAAAGTAGTGTGTGGGCAAAACACAGTGTCTTCCAATGTTACAGTGACAATAATTACTGTTACCACCAGACAATGAAGGGTTAAAGTGAGTGCTGGGTACACATGTTGCAATGAAGAGAATGGTTTGAACTGGTTCAGGATAAGAGCCCAACTAGGTAGAGGGAGTACTCTCTAGTTACCTTCCTTTCATCTCTGCTAGGAGAAGCAAGGATTGTTATATTACAGTACTGGAATCACTGGTGTCGAAGTGGTGATGTTTACTGTTCACCAGGAACATATGTTACTACCACATTGTGTGGGATAATGCACTGACATATGTATCTGTTTCAGCATTTGCTTTGTTTCTTACATGTATGGACTTAACATTTAATGACGAATAAGAATCAAAACTTGCACTGCCGTCATAACAGAGGTGCAGTGAAGCAGGTTATATTTTTTTCAGAATAAGTTAAATGACCAATGTTTCTAATAAAGTCATGAATTTATATAGTCATCCCTCACTCTTCATGAGATTGCTCCACGAATGGAAATTAAAAAATTCCCTGAACTCTCCAGAACATTCTAACAGCTTCAGGTAGATGAAGTGTGGGAGTTGAAGGAAAAAAAGCAGCAGCTCCCCAGCACAATGTTTCTGCAAAGAAACGACTAAAATGGGACTTAAGCATAACAAGAAACATTAAATACATCATAAAGAGACTAAAAATAATAATTAAAAAAAAACTGCAATGGCAGGGGGGGGGGGAGAAAGGGGGTGGACACAGTCGCTTATTTGCAGATTTTGCTTTTCGCTGGGGTTCTTGGAACGTAACCCCTGCAAAAAGCAATGGATGACAGTATCTGTCACATGTGATTTTTACCACATAATTAACTGGCCAGCAAGTATCCATCAAGCTGAATTTTCATGGTTGACACCACATGGTTAGTTAAATTACTTCCAGTAACAAAAGACAAACCTGTGTAATGTGTACCTATTCTGTTTCAGGATTGTGATGGTAATGGGATTATTGACTGTGAAGATTATGCCAGGATACACTACATGGGTGGTCGGCAGTGCACTATAAACATCCAGAATCTTGGATACTATAAAGTGTTCAAAGAGTGTCATAAGAGTATTCGACAGCTCAATGGGTAAGATTAGATAGGACTTGTTTGAAAAATACACTAAAAAACTTTCCCAAAAAGACATTAACTTTATGTCACAAATTCCAGACCAGCGCAACTGTGAAGAGCATGTTTAGAAGTCTTCAAAAATTAGCACAACAAAACATTAAATGAACTGAAACTTACATTTATACACCTCCAATTCCCTGAAGTCTGCAATGTGTCTGACAGCCAGAAGACCACCCAGAGCCACCTTATCAATCCGTAACGTGAGTGAATTACACACAGACATTAATTGTAACACATGGCCTTCTGAACCTCTAAGCGCTTTTTCATTCAGTATGTAAAATGTAAGGTTGACTCTTTGCACACCATGCAGTAGCAAATTCAATACAGCAATAGTGATTTTCAAAAAAATGTATAATTTGACAAAACAATTACAAAGCAATGGCACACATTTGCATTTTAGATTTTATTGAAGGCAACAATGTCAACAGACTGGACATGCTGTTCAAAGTTTTGAATTTCTTCAATCAAATAATCCACAGAGACCTTCTCATCTTCAACCACACACATGATCTGCAGCTTGTTGATTCCAAAGCCCACAGGCACCAGCTTGGCTACAATGACCAAAAAAAAAAAAAATGCACATTCACTACAACATCCAGCCTTCTACCAATTATGGAAATACAGGACTATTTTCATTTAGTACTAAATTGAATGTGTAGTGAAGCCACAATTCTTTAGAAGTTATCAAGAAATTATTAACATTTACAACCTTGAAAATTGGAATTTTTTAAAATTCCCTGGTAAAACAAAAATTCATGGGCAACATAGTATCACTAAAATGCATGCTTACAACAGTGCAATGTATAGGCCATACATGACTACCTGCCAGCAGCTGAATATCTGACAAGTGGCAAAGACTTAATCATATGCCTAATGGTTTTTCTATTATCTGACATTTGGAATTTCAAGATACCCTGGAAACTTCCCTCAGTTAAGTCCCATTACTTAAAACCTCCAACTGTGAATTTAGCTTTTCATTCAGAACACATCACAACCTTGAAGGTGTGTATAATCTTCAGTTCCTCTGATCACAGTCACAATGCATTGTTGGTATTAATGAATGTAAACAGCAGTGAAGCACGTTCATTTTCTATCATTTTTCTTTTCACAGACATTGCAAACTTTTCCCCCGGAATTGCAAAAGTTAAACAAAGAAATAATTTTTTCTGCTTGTTCCACAGTATGAACAGCAGAAATTTAAATTCTATGAGGTAACTAGGTGAAGATATAGAACGGACAGATGATTGTTTCTTAAAAGTATTTAATGTGGAAGAATAATGAGAAAAGGAATGTGTCATCACAGTAGCATTATATTAAACAGATAAATATAAGACTGCATAACACATGTAACTCTTGATATAAGTAGAGGGAATAAGATTACATTTTCATGGATTTATGCACTTATGAGAAAGTTTGAAATAGTTTACTTAAATCTAGAAGGAAGCAAAAGATCTACTTAATTATTTTTGAGAAGATTAATACAACAGAATTTGATACAAAAAACAGCAGTTAAAAGTTAGAGAAAAGTGCAGACATGATTATGCCATAACACTGAAAATGATATTTGGTTTATAAGGCTTGTAGATATTTTTTTTCATAATACTGGCAATACATGTGGTAGATTAAGGTACATGATGAACAAAAATATTGTTTGTACATGCTGACATAAATTTAGGCTATGAACTGCAAACATAACAGTGTTCAGTAGACACAGCCTTCTGTAAAATATGACTCAAAAAAATAAATAAATATTTGGTTTAATTTGCTTTTTCTTACCTCATACTCGAGCCTTTTTCCAAAAATTATAAAGGCAGAACTAGTTCAGGTTCAGCAACAATTCACAATACACAATTTGTTAGTTGAAAGTTAGCACCCAAAACCTAGTATCCTGTGGCTTTTCAGTTTTCTGCTGCAGTGTTTGATCCAAAATTCATGCATGCAATGGAGAATGTTCGAGAAATTTTCTAAACAGTCTAATTATGTGTGGAAGAAACCTCTGCTACAGATAGACAATTTCATCACTTCTTTTCAATATCAGGAAATTATGTGTCCAGAAAACTTTTAAGAGATATACACAGCTACTGCAGTTGACACAACATTTTAAAACAACCACAAGCTTTGGGGAACATAAAACAGCTCTTCACGAAATACAGTACAAAAACTATGCCACAAGAGGTAATTTCACAATTTCTTGTCCTTAATTCCTACCCTCCCTAACTCGCTATAATGTTCAATTCACGCTTTCCTAAATCACATGCAATGTTTCCTGCAGTAATTTGCCTGAAGTAAACACAAAATGTGATTACACAGTACTGTTCCAGAATGGACTTCCTTCTCTGTTAGGACACACCATGCAACATGTGCCTATCACTGATGTTTACTTACATCATGACACTGCATGAGAGTCAAATCTTCCAGGCCAACAATATTTGCTCACAGTTTCATTACTTCAACCCTCTCAAGACAGAAAGAGACAGCAACAGAAAATGTACATTAAAAGTGTACCAAATTAGACAATACATTCATTTTTAGATAAATACCTTTTGATTCAGTACACAACATGTGACTACTTCCTAGTGACAGACTGATGAGTATAATTAATGTTCTCTGACATTATGGATTTGTATAGAAATATGATACTCACAGGCTCCCCACACTAAACCATCCATCGTGATGGTTCTGACTTTGACTTCCATCTCCTTCATATCAGTTTCATCATCCCAAGGCTTTACATCCAGAACAATACTAGATTTGGCTATCAGGGCAGGCTTTTTGGATTTCTTTTCTGCATATGCCTTCATGCGTTCTTCCCTTATCTTTTCCGCTTCAGCATCCTGTCACAATTTACTTTGATGTAAGAGATCAACTACTTATCAACTACTATGCATGTCAAATACTGGGTGCAGCAGATAAACCCAAGAATTTTTAAAAGAAAGTTATGAAGTAAAATTTTACTTCCCTATTTGGTGATTATCATCACTGGAAACTGAATGACATGCCATATGATTTGTTACATTCCTCAAGCACAATTCCAGTTTTGCTTAAAGGTTTCTCAGTACTCACAGCATTATTTCTGCTGCTTTGCTGAGACTTCTTTCTGTATTTGTCACTTGAAGCTCTCCAATGTTCTAGGCCTAGTGACAGTTATATCCCACTACTACAAGGAACTGTGAAGCAGCTTTCTAGAATCAGATTTACGTCACTGTAAACTGATCTCCATACCAACAAGATGGGGTGACTGCTCATACAACAAAGGCCATCAATAAATGTGGTGCAAGAAATGTTTCCACAGCACGTTACTTCAGGGAAAAGCAATGCTCAATGGCCTACATTTCACCTGATTTATGTGTCATCACTTTCTATGTGGTCCCTTAAAAAGTAAACTGTATACCACAAGAATAAATGCTGTATTAAATACAGGGATATGAGATTGATTGGAGAGAGCTTGAGGAATGCTGGATTTTGACTTTTTGAAAAATAAAATGGTATATAATGTAGTTTCCAATTATCATAAAAAACAAATAGGAAAATTAAATTTCAATGCATTATTTCACTTTAAAAGCCATCATGTTTATCCACCACACACTATATTTCAGGAAAAATGGGAATACAAAAAGGCAGTACATCAGCCACTTACACCCTTCAAGAAAGGGACATTATGCATAATATTCTCATTGAGTCTGGTATGCCCACAAAAATAGTTATATTCATTAAAATGTGTTTAAATGAAGCATACAGTAAAATCTGGACACGAAAACAAGTCAGATACTTTCCCAGCTCAAAACGGTCTGAAACTAGTAGACGCTTCGTCACCAGTGCCTGCCAATTTCACTTTCGAGTATGCCATTAGGAAGGTGCAAGTAAACCAGAACAGACTGAAAACGAATAGGACACATCAGCTTCCGGTCTACAGTGATGATATTGATCTACAGGATCTATATAAAAATGTAACAAACAAAAGCAAAGAACCTTTATTAGCTGCCAGTAAAGAGCTAGTCCAGAAATAAATGCTGGGAGAACTACGTACAAGGGGTTGCTATTAAATAACAGTCTAGTTTCAAAAAAGTACTCCATTTATGTAATAATTGTATTTACATGTTATATCCTTCAAAATCATTTCCACCAGAAGCTAAATACCACTACACAGGAAACTTCCACACCTCCCAGCAATATGTGAAATTGTGTAAGAGTGTTTTAAGTATCTCTGGCATCTTCTCCACAAGCCTCACATAACAAACTTAAGGTTACAATGACAGTCTCTTTCATTTTCACAAATAATTTCATACTTACTAATTGCTCCAGTCTTTATTCAGGATCAAGGAAAGGTAAAAAACATTTATAAAAAAGTTCTATCTCATTCATCACTACATCAATGTAGCAATGTGTGGTTTGACACACAACTGAAAGAAGCAACAGTGCTGACTTTATATTTGAATAAAGGTAGACCAACTTTGATGACACTTGCTTTATTATGTCAATTTACTGCTAAACATGTTTCGGATGTTAATACAACCATCTTCAGGAGCTTGCGACTACTTGGTGCATTATT
>Ga0123352_10019323_pt1 | contig 10867 bp, 9 predicted proteins | sample TergutLab28metaG_FD_89700 | JGI IMG/M metagenome (GOLD analysis project Ga0123352, IMG submission 89700) | Labiotermes labralis P1 segment gut microbial communities from Petit-Saut dam, French Guiana - Lab288 P1 | ecosystem: Host-associated > Arthropoda: Insects > Digestive system > Gut ... | reverse complement strand
CACACACACACACACACAGGTTTCAAAGCACACAGATTTCAATGACTGGGGTCCTGTGACTGGACTTTTTATTCGAAACCCCCGCCCTACTGCTAGTCATATGACATGACCATACCTGGTTATATATATGTTTCTTACCTATGTGCATTACTCGCCATTCTGGAACATTTCCTCCGCCGAGAATATTGCTGCTTCCGCAGAACAAGGCTTCTCTACGAACGTGCAGGTATGCAATGACATCACCTCCTGTTATCCCGAAGGATCCCGCTACCGTCAGCCTCCAGGGTTGTCCCTACACTCTGCTCTAGGTGGGGAGCAATCCGGACGGAACCTTCACATCCTGCTCTGTCACGGACGTAACAAGTAGCGCCTCCTCCCGGGTGCACTGGTAGCTACGAACGAACCTCCACACCAAAACTGTACGGGGGCCACTCACTCTTACAACCTATCCCTTTCTTAATAACATCGTTCAAGACCGAGTACAGCTTCGGTCGCGCTTCAAACAGTTCTTGCACTAGTGCCTACGGAGGAACCCCCTTACCAAAGTGTACGGGAGTCTGCCTTCCTTTTCTAATATTATGCGCTCAAGAACGAGCAGTGCGCGGGACGCATTTAGGTCTCCCTTACACTCAAACCCACCATCAGCGTCGGGGTGGCTACAGAGGAACCGCAATACCAAAATGTACGGGGGGCACCGTTCCTCTTTAATATTATGCTCAAGAACGAGCAGTACGCGGGTCGCATTTAGATCCCTCTTACACTCATTCCGAACCTCTACCAGTCCGCACGTAGGAAGCGCTACAAATCTGTACGGTGGTAGCTTTGCTTCCTATTTAATATTGTGCGCTCAATAATGAGCAGTGCGCGGGACGCATTTAGGTCCCTCTTGCACTCAACCCTACCCTATACCAGTCTGCACGGAGACCGCGTTACCAAACTGTACGGAGGTAGCCTTCCTTCCTTTTTAATATTATGCACTCAAGAACGAGCAGTGCGCGGGACGCATTTAGGTCCCTCTTGCACTCAACCCTACCCTATACCACTCTGCACGGAGGCCCCGCTACCAAACTATATGGTGGTAGCCTTCCTTCCTTTTTAATATTATGCGTTCAAGAACGAGCAGTGCGCGGGACGCATTTAGGTCCCTCTTGCATTCAACCCAATTCTATACCAGTCCGTACGGAGGCCACGCTACCAAACTGTACGGGGCTGCCACCCTGATGAAGATCCCAGTCGAAACATTTGGCGTAGCGGGCGACGGAGGAACCTCTACCTGACTGTACGGGGCTGCCACCCTGAAGAAGGCACCTAAAACTACAAGTCGAAAGCCGAACCTTTTTAATAATGTGGGCTATGGCTGCCTGGTTACTACTCTCGTCCCCATCCCACTTCCTGAAAATCCAGGTTAATATTATTCTCCCATCTATGTCTCGGTCTTCATTACACATATCCCGCGACCTTCCGGCTCGTAACGCCGTGCGCCAGCGCGTGCCCCATTCAGCAGCCAGTATAATTTGGTTTTCCTACCAGCACTGCTATGTGCATTGCCTAGAGCTCACTGCCAAATCGAAGATTCCATCCGACTGTATTTTAGCATTGCGACTGCCGGTCATTGTCATAGCAAGACCAGACGGCAGTGCCAGATTGTGGACGGCGTCGTTGTGACACTGACGCGTGATGTGGTGGCGTCAGCAATAAGCCCGAGGCCCTGACCTCTACCTGACGACACACAACACTTACAAGAGACAGACTTCCGTGCCCCCAAGTGGAATTCGAACCCGCAATCCCATCAAACTAACACCGACTCCTCCCAGTCGGATTTATAAGGATGTCAGATATATCGCTTTCGTATTCAAATGCATCAATAAGCTGTCGATTATCAGGATTAATTAAAAACACGGAATTTCGATTATCCAAACCTTCGTTTTCAAGACAGAAGGCAGACGGCGTCAGAAAGTTTCTTAGAACAGCTGGCTCCGTCTGAAGGACCCACACAGTAGGATCGCCTCGTATTTCGCCCTCACACCGAAGGCAGATCAGGGCTCGGTAGTGTAATAAATGAACAACGTACTTATAGATTTGAGTTAGAAATCAGTCGCGAAAAGCCATCGAATGCTGACAAAAGCAGCGCACTGCACTTACAGATATGTGCAACTCAGAAAATGATTTCCCTTTTTCCGTACAGTAGCGAAGTTTGTGAACATTCAGTGAAATTCCCCGTGGCAAACAGTGCAATGCACTGAAGAATACACACATTTCTATATGTGTTAGCGGCCCTACTCTATATAGTCCAATGTAACTAAACAAACGCCCTCATTCTCGTGGCAATTTTGGTTATATTTGCGTGTTTGGTCAACGTGAAGTGTTGTTCTGACTTCTGCGCTGAAGAAGAATTTCTATTATGTGTACGAGACGCAGACTGCTGCTGAGTATCCAAGGTAAAATGTGTTGGACGTGTTAGAAAACAGTTTTGAGTTCATTTACTCGAGTTGAGCAATTTTGCTGAACAGCTATTTAGGAAAATTATTTAGAACTTTATTCAAATATCCCGGCGTACATTGGGCTATATAAAGGAAGGCAAGACGAGTATTTGGGTCCACTGCGGAATTCAAACATTGTATTTGCTATATTGTGACATCTAAATTGTGGTTGTTTCTATATTTTTATTTTAATATTAAATATTTTCGGTTAGTTACTAAATTCTACTGACATAATTGACGTACTGTTGACTACTAATTGATGTCCCTGGAGTATTAGATAAGAAAACTGAGAAATGTGGATGAGTGCATTTTGCATTTTACTTGGTTGTGTGGCAGAACAGTTTGCCAGATTTCCGACAGTCTAAATTTGGTTGTAAGTCTGGCTGGCGGCAGCATAGAAATTAGTGACTTCAGCGCTGACGTTAACAGCCGTGCCCCTTTAAATTATACTGTCTTCACGAGGCAGGTGCAGTTAGGCCAGGGTACCATCTCGGGAGGCATTACATTATATTACAGCTATACAAATTTGAACACAGTAATTTGCCCAAAATTGCAGGGCATTGCAATAAATATTCTTACCTTCGGATTCTCTTAAAGCTGTTTTCAAATCACAAATTCCTTCCTCAAGCCTCTTATCTTCGTGTCAGCAGCAAGTTAGCGCGTTCAGGCACTTGGACAAGCAACTGACAGAACAAAACTAGAACCCCATCACTTGTATATTTCGAACTCACCTACAACTCTCCACCACGGGCTCCCAAATATTTCGGGGTCAGTCTAAACCCGCGTGATAGTTGCGTGCTGGAGGCAATTAACCCACCAAACACGTCTGCCTTGGTAGAATTCTCTATACGCCCAAATACCTACTGGTTTATACAAAAAGGCAAAGTCGCTAATGTGAGGAAATAAAGTTGGATGTGACGCAGTTTGTTTTGACAATGCGCTACAGGCGGAAGGTCGCGGGTTACATTTCCCTCGGGGTCACTTTGGCCCTAGGGTCGACTCAGCCCTATCATATATGAGCATTAGTGGTATCTCTTGGGGAGTAATGAGGCCGGAACGTGAGGCTAAAAACATTACGACCAGCTACTTTCTTGGATTTCACCAAAGTCGCAAGGTCGGGACGGCCAGTAAATTCGTTACAAAGGCCACACGTTTGGGGGGTTCGTTTGGGCTTCACATTTTGCGTTCATAAACTTCTTCCGTAGTTATGAAAAACTGACCATAACGTCTGGCATGACCAGGTTGTCCCGAAACGTCAGCCATTATGCACCATATACGACCCTTTATTGTGGAAGATCTTCCCTAATTAGAACAATTTTCCTTTTTGCTCACCAACCCAAGCCGGCCCTCGGCCGCCTCAGGGATAAGATTTGTGCACTGTAACACAGACACACACCAACTGTGCACTGTAACACAGACACACACCAACTGTACACTGTAACACAGACACACACCAAATCTGTATGACTTCCCTACACGAACGATCAGCTAGTCGCAGAGACCGCAGTTTACATGATATAAAACAAACACAAACACACGAACATCCTTGCCCTCAGCGGATTTCGAAGCCGCGGTCCCAAAAAATTAGGTGACTTCAGAACTACGAATCAGTTCGCTCGGCTATTGACAGCGGCGTAGACTGCTGACCGCACTGTACCGGATACGAACTGCCTGCTTGTAGTTGGCAGTTAGCTGGCTGACAGTCCACAGAACTGTGTGTGAATTGTACTGCTACATGTTTCGATCTGAACACGTCATCATCTCAACATCATCATCACCATAATCATGAAATAGGTTTGTGGTTACGATATGAAACATATATAAATAAATTATATATTTGTGTGTATATATACATATTGTTTCTCGGAATTCACACAATTTACCATTTAGTTTAAAAATATTCTTATTTTCTGTAACCGTCACTGTCTGAAGAAAACCTCGACGCCGAATTATGTCCAAGTTATACAACTTTGCACCTCCCTTGCCAAAAAATAAATGAGTTTCCTAGCAAAGAACTTCGTTGTGTTTGACTGAAATCTGATTATATATTTGTATCCGCTTTTTAAATCCCCACGTGTGAAGCAACGGACAGACGTGACCTACTGCGCCTATAATTTTACGCTTCGTATCCAATCCCAGCGCCCCAAACCGGGCTCCCAAATAGTTTCCTTTTGCTGCACATCTGTGTGTACAGCACCACGTGCAGTGTTAACAGCGGCAGAGCGATGAACTGTACTGCAGGCTGTCACATTACGTGACTTTCAGCGTTCACATTTGTGTGTTTATGGCTGGCATTATTGACATTTCACATTGAAATTCTAGACGATCGGCACTTTTAGGTCGTAGAGTGCCTTTACCGCAAGGAAATATCCCTGGGGCTCATTTATGTTAGGACTGAGTCGACCCAAAGGCCACTGTCACCCCATGAGAAATCGAGTAGTCTTGCAACGCACTACGTCATAGCCATGTTTCCCACTTATCGGCGTTTCATCTTTTTGTATGTAAAAACCTGCCGCTTGTTGCGCGCCAAAAATATTCGGGCTTGGTCGAATATTTTGGTGAAAGAATCGTCTGTGACGCAGATAGTTGTTGGTCTCTCTTGACCTTGTAAGGCCTACTGGTCACGTGATGCACCACCAGTTTAACATTCCCCCCTTCCCCTTCCCTACAAACACAAACACCCTCAAAAACACCCCGCACATCTTGTATAGCTGCTCTGTAAGTTAACCACAACCTGAAGATGGCCTACATATAGGGCCGAAACATGTAGTTGTATTCCTACTGTACTGCTGGGTGAAATATAGTTGTATTCCACTGTACGTTTAATACACAAAATTCTTTGTTATCCAACAACTGTGCGCTCTGCCCACACTGTGTGTATGTGTTAACTGCAAAGAGCGTCTTCCCTGTTGTGTTTGTTAGCACCTAACGTAAAAATTCTATAAGGATATAGCAGTCACCACACAGCTATATTATCAGCTGCATATAACTTGTCAACTGCATGTTTCGGCCATTGCTGCCGTGGCCATCATCAGGTTGGATACAGTTTATCAGAGAAGCTATACCGACATGATATACCACAGGACAATTATTAGTATTGGAGTAGGTGAGGGGCGTCTGAAGGACGTAGCATTGCCGTCTGTATGGTAAATAAATTCTTCGTCTGCTGGTTTGCTGTTAGAGGCTGGCAACACACGGTTGTTATAAACTGTCTGAACTGAAGCTGCTGTTCGGCTGTTAGACTCACAAATTAGCCGCCAATATCTGGGGTTACGACAGCACTTTGTTCATAGACAATATATTGAATTTCATACACGCTTATTTTAACTGGGAAAACGTAGTGTTTCGTGCATTTATTGAAAGTGAAGATCCTGTTTCCTCAACTCCAAGTCGGTACGATTTAGATCGTCAGTCTTGTTGCATTTTGTGGCTGACAGAAGTCACTTTTACCATTACAAAAATGCGTGTAAATTTTTCGCATAATTTGCTTTGTCGAACGAAATCTATCAAAATCGGCATCAATTGGTAATTTGCAGTAAAATTTGCAACAGCGTGATTTCACAAAAATCAGACAGGTGCGAATGGCGATATTTATTTGATGGAAGAAGTCCAAATGAACATAAGGTGGCTGACAGGGTAACTGGGTTTGATAGAGCATTGTCGAAGTGCGATGCTGCACTGACACTGTGCGTGGGTGTGTTACTGGAACTGTGGCTGGTAACTGAAGGATTATATTTGATGAAGTATTTTTCCACGTTTTCGGTATTCATATTTGATTCTATCGCGGGGAAAATAAGGTCAACATATCATGCAGGTGGCGCACGTGATGGGAATTGCTGGTAGCCCTTTAACAGCCGAGTTAAATTCCGTCTGTAAGTTCCCCTGCCGAATTATTCTGCGGGGGTATTTAAATTTTGCGCATGGTATTCGGAGAAAACATGAATATTTCGAGAACTAAGCAGGATAAATCTGAGAAATACAAAGAATTTGGGGGGTGGAAGAAATAGGCATTGTTCGGTGTGCCTTCAAATGCTGTTGTGTCCTTATGGGGTTATGGAGACGAATTGTTTCGGGGGAAAAAACTTGTAAATATTCATGTACTTTTACTTGCATTGTGGTCGAGGCTTCATCTCTTTCTACGGACGAAGGACGAATAGATGTCACAAAAGTTGGTCTTTGTGTCATAATCCTGAAAACAGTTTCGGTCGACACAAAGCACCACGTCACACTTGACACATCTCAATATCACCCTTCGCTTCACGCCCCCCGCTGAACACACACGACATCGCCGTTTCGTGTGATTGTGGCCAAGCCAGTGTTTATTGTGACTTGTGCCCAGTCTTCAGATGATAGTAGAAGCTTGGGCTGGTCTCCCTACAGGCATAGATGGCCGTGGCTCATGCCCAGCCTGTGTCAGCATCACAGTCCCCCGTTGGGGACCCCAATAAAGGTGTACACTACACGCCTTGGGTGTTTGGGGGGCAGTGTCCACTGAGTGGGTAGTGGCTGTTGACCTGCCACTTTACAAATATCATCCTCATCTTCAGAGCTTGCTGGCGGAATGATCTGGACTTGGAGGCTGTGAGATGGAAGACCGTCGCGAAGGTGGGCGTAGTTCCTCTTCGTACTCCGACTCTTGTGATGCGTAATTTTTGTCCTCATCTCTGTCAGAATCCATTACGATTTCTCGTATTTCATCTCCAGACAGCACACCAGCCCGTTTCGCACATGAAACATCGCAACGTTCCATTCTCAACGAACCTTCAGCACAGCTAACGCGCCAAAGAGCAAAATCTCTACTGAAAGAAGTCGAACATCTGCAAATTGCTTGGTGGTATAATGCATAGATCAGGTATAACTTTCCCTTTCCCTACCCAAGAACGGTTACTCAGCTGCCTGTTAGTAATACCCAAATGGTTTATTACCAAAACATTCCATTCCATTTACTGAATGCAAAACATAGCCAACTGCACAGTACGTTTTCAGGACTTATGACACTTAAGCATTCATGGTGAATTGGGGTCTCTTTGGTAGCTGAATAAGTGTCTTCACACAAATATGACACAGGACTGCTTTCACGATTCATTCAGTGTTGAGACATTGTGCAGTCAGATAGACAGTGAAGGCTGTCAGCATTGCCAGACGAAGGTCACCCGAAAGTAGCATTACTAAGAGATGCCACTATAGTGGACGTTAGCAGGTTAAGGGGTAGTTATCAAATTGTGGTCTGCAATCCCAGTTTCTTTTATATGTCTAGAGGTAAAAGAGCGTGATTTTAGGGTAAAGAGGAGAGAAATACTTGTGATTTTGGCCTGTTCAATGAGTTATTCTGCACTTTGCATGGATGTAAATATAGTGAGGGAAAACACGGTACATTACTCTTAGTCAAGACTGACGTATGGTGAGGCAGGGACAGTGCCGCTCTGAGTATTCGGTTGTCAAGTTCTTTCGAGACACAAATCTAATTGGAAGAGGGTGGCACTTTTCGTAATGCCGCGTGCTATTCTGTCCCTCAGTGACCCAAGTCACATGTCGAAATATTGGTATAACCCTCTATTGAGAAGAGAACTGCACCGTATTAGAGGGGGACCGCGGTGGCACAGTGGTTAAGGTGCTTTGCTGGTTCGATCCCAGCTGGTGTCAGTGGATTTTTCATTGACATAATCCTTCCGATCGCACTATGACCCTGGGGTCGACTCAGCCTCGACCAGAAATGAATACCAGAAGCAATTCCTGGGGTAAAAACGGCCGGTGAGTAAGGCTGACCTTACCACCATCCTGAGCTGTTGTCACGAAATTTGGGAGCCTTAACTTCCTGGAATCCTCTGGGCCTGTCCAGGCCTGTAATGGGACTGCTTTACCTTTACCGTATTACAGACAGTATGAAAATAATTGACTTATGTTGACGTCACGCTTTATTGAAAGTGTACCTTCAATTTACTGTAGGCAACATAAAGCAGATGTCAGCTCTCTGTGTAACATTTGTGCTTAAACTCATAATGCGGTCTGGACAGAAATTCGTATTAATATTAACTGTAAGAACAGTGCACACGTGTTGCTGTACAGCTGTCAATATATACCGTTATTAGTGGCAAGGGAACGCAAGGCCGCCAGACCATTAAGTCATAAGTCTACCCCTATCTTGGCTTCATTTTTCACGAACAAACTACATAAACCGATCCCAGTGGCCGGTCTACATGGGTGTGCGGCCTTTGGCTTGCTGGGATTGCGGGTTCGACCATCGCAGGGGCATGGAAGTGTGTCTCTTTTGAGTGCTGCATGTTGTTGGGGAGAGGTGCAGGCGACGGGCCGGTCACTCGTTCCTCTGTGGCTTTTATTTCTGTTTCGTTGTATTTTCTTGTATTATGTCTAATAGTGCTTGTAATTCACTTTGTAACGTTTTGCAAACAGATGCAGACATAATTTCTTCAAGTTGAGGTACGATACAAGAACTGCGATTGCTAAAAACAATCAGCAATGCGGAAAAAATTATAACCAAAGACTGATACCACGTCAAATCGAGTGCTGCAGCCCTCAGGTGATCGGTTCCATTATGGCGTATCGTATACTGCGCTCACCACACAGCTCAGTTGAATGGAATTTCTGGTTCGACGTTAGATATGGCAGACATTTTCTTCATATGATCTCGATACCTGTGAAATTTGGAACATTTATGTCAAATGATGCGTCTCCTAAAAATTACAATGTAAGTCTCATAATTTTTGAATTGAGAAATATTTATACAGGGACAAAAAATATCAGCGAGATGTTCTACAGAGTGTCATTACTTTATATGATCGGACCGATTTGAGACAACATTGTGTTACAGTGTGAGTGAGGGCAGAGTGGAATGTTGGTGCTGCATTATTGGTGGATTGGTGTCATGTAGTTTAGTGACTGAAGGGACAATTCAGTTGCTTTTGGTTATTTGCCATGTGCGAGTGATAAAATGTAGCAGAATGAGATTGGCTGGGCATGTGGCGCGTATAGATGAGGAGAGGGGGTGTGTAGGTTCATGGTGGGGAACCGGAGGGAAAGAGACCACTGGGGAGACCTAGGCGTAGATGGGTTGATATTATTAGGACGGATCTCCAGGAGGTGGGATGTGGGTATATGGACTGGATTGGTTTGACTCAGGATAGGGACGGGTGTCGAAGGCTTGTGAGTGCGGCAATGAACCTTCGGGTTCCGTGAAATGCGGTGAATTTCTTGACTAGCCGCAAATCAGTTAGCTTCTCAAGAAGGACTGCACCATGCAGTAAGTTGCTGCTTCACAACGAGATACTCCCCATCCATCCGTCAACAACGCCTACCGCAGTGAAGGCAGTTTCACATTCATTCACCCATGACGCATAGCCTGCTGAGCTTGATCCACCCCCAGGCCGTCCATGGCAGGTCGCGTTCAAGTTTGCTGATATTTTTCTTCCATTATGTTCATGTTCTAGCAGTTGTTATTCCCTTGTTTCTACTTCACGCAAATCACACCAAACTGCTACCGTTAAAACCGCGACGAACTTTCCTTCGAAATCTTTCCAGTCACGTGACTGTTGTCAGCCGCATTTCAGCTTTCACGATTTACCTACAGATGTCGCGACCAAAGTGCACAGTGAATACAGAATGCAATATGGTTACAGAGATGTTATTTACGTTAGGCACCGCTTTTATTCAGGCACAGAATAACATTTTCAATGCAATTCACGTCATCCCAATTCTAACAAACTTTGTTCCGCCTGAAAGAGACGAATAAATAATATTTCACTTGTGCGAGGATTCGGCCAGCTTTGGCGATGCCTCGACCTTTGGCATGGCAAACATTGCAGTGCTTGTAAACAGACTGGGCGAATGTAAGGAATCGAAGGGTGTAACTGAGGTAAATAGTAATTTAGTGCCTAGAAAATATTTTGTTTAATGTGAAATAAAACGTGCTCTGTTACAAATGAATAAAAAAGTATCGTAGCCAGGAAAAATATTATATACTATTTTGTGTTACATGTTTAGAATTCGAATTTTCATAAGGTAGCCAATATTTCTTTAAAAAATCGATAGAACTGACGACCTAATAGTGTTTCTCACACATTTTTCATACTTTAAGGCTGTGTTTGCTTTCACAGATTTGGCCTTTAATCGCCTAATTTTAGATTATTGTGCATATCTACATTTTGAGATACATAATATGGATCACACCAATATCAGTTATTGTACGGTCAATTTCACTTGTATAAATCTCCCTTCCTCACTTACGATGCTTGTAAAAAGTTGAGTAAGTTTTCAGTTTTGAAAAACTAATATTTTCTTAAAAAGTTATTGAATATGGGAAATATATTACCAAATTATATAAAAGTTGGAAGAGAATGTGTTATTTTAGAATCAGGGGAGATCCTTCCTCT
>Ga0123352_10019321_pt1 | contig 10868 bp, 9 predicted proteins | sample TergutLab28metaG_FD_89700 | JGI IMG/M metagenome (GOLD analysis project Ga0123352, IMG submission 89700) | Labiotermes labralis P1 segment gut microbial communities from Petit-Saut dam, French Guiana - Lab288 P1 | ecosystem: Host-associated > Arthropoda: Insects > Digestive system > Gut ... | reverse complement strand
TACTGCAAAGTCACTCTACATGTTTCGGGTGTCACAGCACCCATCATCAGGAGTACTAAAAACTGTAACCGCAACCTCCGGTACAGGTCATAATACTGGTACAGTTACTTCCCTCCAACGTGGACTGATCAGTTTTTTAGTATTCCTGATGAAGGGTGCTGTGACACCCGAAACATGTAGAGTGGCTTCGCAGTAAATAAATATCTGCATACTGATGCATCTGGTTGGATTTTTATTAAAACTGAATTACGATGCAAGGAACCATGAGTTAAAAAAAAAGATTGTTTGCAATACCCAAACATTCACACGTCACAAGAAAGTTACAATCATACGTCAGGTGTTTTCTAACAAAATTTTTCCGCAAGGACACCAAGTTGTTATTTAACATTGCCTTAAGTTCCTCCCACCTTCATGCTTGTCAAAGATCAAACTGGATTCCACCGCATTGTAATGATGCACAAATTCTCGTGGTCAAAAATATTGGTGCAGCAATACTGTTCACGGCAGCCAGTTAAATTGCACAGAGACATCGCACTCTCCGCTGGAATAATATTCGCAGGGAAGTTCAGAAACATCTGTTGCTGAATCAGGAGTTAGACACATGGACAGAAAAAGCAGTTTGTTAAATGGATTTTGAAGTAGAACAGATACTCTTAACCATTTAAAGCCAAATGCTGACTAAATGCACTGCCTACTGTACCATTAAAAATGTCACAATTTCACACGTCCTGTATTTAGAAGCTTCAGTAACTCTAAAAATAAGCACTGCTATCCTCCTATTGATGATTACTCCGCTGGTCTACATAATTGTGGCCATCAGTGTTCTCTGCGAGAAAAGAAACGAATTTTATGTTCAGAGTGGAACTAAATTCCACCAGAAATTTTCTATGGTTATCTATAAAGTTCACACACCAACAAATGCACACTTTATTAAACTTGACAAAGTTTTAAAATTTACATTAAAATCACTTTGACTTGCTCCTACATGTTTCGGTCTACGACCATCATCAGGTAGCCTTCACTAGAGTCTAGCTAAAGTTATATTTATGTTAAAATTCGGTAAAAACTACATCGTTATATGTTATGCGGTGGTGTGGCAGCATGTCACAGGTATGCTGCCACACAACCGCATAACATATAACGACATAGTTTTTACTGAATTTTAACATAAATATAACTTTAGCTAGTCTCTTATGACGGCTCCCTGATGGTGGACGTAGACCGAAACATGTAGGAGCAAGTCAAAGTGATTTTTAATGTAAATTTTAAAACTTTGTCAAGTTTAATAAAGAATGAATTTGTTGGTGTGTGAACTTTATGGATATCAAAATGCACGGTACAACGATTTAAAAAAATTCTATGTTTAGTTGGCAGATTTAAGATATATTCGGAACAAAAACGCAGTATTCTGCGTCGACTTAGTCACCGAAGTGCAGACTGATGAAGTAGGCCTACTAGTTGTCCCTGTAGGGTTTGCTGTCATTCCTGGGCCTCTGTCGCTGCTTCTAGTTGCATGGTTAGGACTCGAGTGTATGGTTCCATGTAGATAGTCAGCACCTTGATACAGGCCAATGAATGTACTGCTGGGTGTTACTCTCCGAAAAGGGAGCAGGAATAGCGCACAATCTCTATGCCTTTTCGTAAGTAACGTGACTATCTTCAGTGACGGGAATGACGTTTCAAAACTTAACGAAAGATTCCTTGCGTAATTAATTTTTTATTGTGCAAAGGTAACACCGACATAATATGATGATGATCAGTTATTTCAGCATTGAAATTACAACTGCTTCACTGCTAAACATGCACTGAGCAGCATTCGGTGTCAGCTGTGCTGTTCGATGCTGTCTGCATGCTGGACAGAAGACCATCTACTCTCTCTGCTGGATTCTCATAGGCAGGGCACCTCATAGCTCTTCGGGTGAAAGAGTCGAGGTCACTTACAACGGATGAGCACGAAGACCTCTAAAGAAAGACAACTTCGCCCAATCCACCGCTTAGGTGAAAAATTTTGCAAATATACTCGTGCGCCAAGCCGAAATAACCTGCAACTTTATCATGCATAAAAATATCTGTCGACTACCACTTACCGGCACACCTGCAAAAAATCGAAATACCTAGTAACTGTGGCCCATCGAAGGCGCTGTCAGATCTAAAATAGCCCTGTGAACTACCTACTGTCAACTCACTACATATACCTACCGACGAAAAGGCGTTATGATTTAAAATCCAAAGGTACATTTGAGATTGAATGTTTTGATAAAATATTTGAAATGTTAGGCCAATACGTAAGTCTAGATTAACGATGAGAAAATTGCAAATTTTACTTTTGCATAAAAATTTATCTTGTTGAAACAAGTATGAAGTGAGAGAAATATTCTATTTACTGACGTTGTCAATCACTCTACCGACGAAACATCGGCGGTAGATGAATAAAATAGAATGTGGAGTACTGATAGAAATGTACTTACAGGACGAAATTAAGTACACGAAGAAAAATCGGTTTCAGTGTCTTTTCTACAATAAATCTTACATAGGCTGGCCTGGTATCGAAACCGGGCCTCTGTAGTAAGAAGAGAAGCAAGTGCATATTCTTTCTGTATAATTAATTAACTGTACAATAGCCAGAAAATTTAATTGTGCAAAGGGCAGTGTAAGGATGGGCAGCCGCATGTATTGACGTGCCAAACATACTGCGCTACGTGCGCGAAATCGCCTAGCAAGTAGAATAGGATGGGGGGGATAGGCAACGGAAGGGTAACTGAGAGACAGAGCGAGGGTCAGAGGGTCATGTCATAATTAATTAACCGTTCTTTGTAGTAGAATTTTGAAATAGTGGTGCGACGCTACGGCGGATGTCTGACATATGCTCTGTCGTGCGTCTATACATATCTGTCTGAACTTCATGACGAATTTATCGACCAGCCTGGGAGTCAAAGATACGGATAATGTAAAAGAAAATATTGGATACGGCGCAGTAGGGAGTTAAATTGGTTCATAATTTCCGAAGAAGTGTTTGCCTATGAGGTATGAATCCCATCTGTTGACATTTTTACACAAAAAGCAGATTTTAGGAAGTATAGTACTTTAATTAATGACGTGACAGTAAAAGGAAGAGGTGTGCTAATAACAAAACCCGCCATTTTGCACGATCCTCAAGCAGTTTCATCATCCTCCCTCCTTCACCAACTACCCCCCCCACCCCACTAAAACCCATTTTGGAGTACCCCGGCTCCTGCGAAGGGAAGGTGCCCAAGAAGTATTCTGACTAGAATTTTGTATGCATTATTTTCTCTTTCAAACTAGTCAAGTGTCCGTCCCTTCACAGTACCGGATTTAAATTGCCTGACATTCGCAAATACCTCATCGCTACCCTAGACAAAAGACTTATGTTCAAGAACCACACGAAAATGATGTACGTTCCCCAGGACATATCTGCAGCTATACCCCCCTTTTCAAAATAAGCAACTGTCAGCTAACGCTAACTTTCTTTCTGCAAAGGCTCTTATCTGGTGAATCTCATGAATTAGGCTTCTCTGATATGGATGTAAGTGGCCCTCAGCTCTCTCCAGAAGTTTCAGATATTACGGCACAGATTGCTGCGAACGTCAGGAAACGCCCCGAGCGCGACTAAAATACCAGAGCTCCATCACTCACACAAGATCACGACAATGGGTGAATTCGTAGATAAGACAGCAGCAAGAGAGGCAGAACTTGTATGGAACCGTGATAGTAATCTAGTACGTTCAGACTGGGTTAATGGTACCGGTACACACAAAAAAAATGGCACGCGCAGACTTGCCGTAGACCAGCAAGCATTTGTCGCGACAGTTTACAGCTGGCGAAATGTGAAGGCTATGTTATGTATTTGTCGGTCGGGTAGCTCAGTTGGTATAGCGACTGAGCTACGGACTGGACGGTCCGGGATGGAATCCCGGTGGGGACGAGATTTTCCGCCCGTCCAGACCGGCCCTGAGGCCCATCCAGTCTCCTGTAAAATGGGTATCGGGTCTTTGCTGGGGGTAAAGTGCGGACGGGGCGTGCTGCTGACCACTCATCCCCTTCTAATGCCGTTTTCATAGAAGAGTAGAGCTATACCTCTACCCACCCTCTGAGCCACACCAGGCCTGTAACGGGATCACTTTATATTTTTTATTTTGTGTATTTAAATAGGTTATCGCGCATCCATAATTTGTGCACGAAACTTGTACTAGCATCCTCATGTTATACATCCGTACAAACTCATGCACTCTTCAAACGTGTGCATATTGTAAACAGACAAAACCCTTAAAAGCAGAATGCTATAAATAAATATAGGTTGAGTGCAAATATTCAACCGTGATCAGAAATGACCCCGATGTCTTGGTGCTGGGATAGACGTAGTCCAATGTCAATATTCGGTGTGAGAGTTGGTGTTAATGTGCTCAGAGCACTCCCAAGGCGAAGCACGAAACAAGGCTTGAACCTGGCTGCGGCCAAGCTTACGGACATTAAATACATATTAGTTTTAAGCTAAAAGACATAAGACATAATCAGCTCTGCAAAGCCTGAACTTACAGGGGCCTTGTAAAGTAAATACCACTGTGTAGAGAATTTCATCTGTTTAATCTCCAAATGTACATGTTTGTATGTATATATGTATATGAGAGAAAGGCCAAGTCACTGGCCACAATACACAGCCATCTTCCTGTTACACAGGGTGCCCCCAAAAGACAAGAGTGCAATGGGCGGAATTGCTGCTTCAAGCTTTCAAAAGGGCATTGAGAGATTAGTTCAGGCCTCATTCTGTAAATATAAGGCAATTGAAGGTAAATTGTCTAAACAGCAAATATGTTGCTTGCAAAATCCCTTAACATCCAACATTCATACGATTTTTATTTAATATTATAACTTAAATTTTAATTCACGTTTTTAAGGCAAGTGCTCCGGTTAGTCTTGCTGTCTATACGTAGTGCAGGTCACATGACCATCAACTAACCTTACTGAACGCTTTCATTTGACTGACGTCATCAGTACATTTCACGCAGCAAAATGAGTTCTGGAGCAATCGGCATATCAAGTTTCTTTTGACTTTTCTAATACAAAGAAAGACATTAGAACAGTTCAGAGTAAGCACATTACCCGCAGTTACCTTGATAAAAGTAAGGTAAGAAGTAGTGTCATCAGGCGACTGATCCATTAGTGGTTACTTTAGTTCGAATCTCGCATGAAAATTGAACAAGACGTTGGGGTTTAATTTTAAGGATACTTCTAGACTGGATGTTAATTTATTACTTGAGGAGGAAAGTAGACTGTTCTGATATCTGTCCCTAAGTTAAGAGCTGAAGTCTGCTGCTTGACACTGGAATATTTCTTTCCCAATTTAAAAAAAAACCATACAATACTTACTTACTTACTTACTCCATGGTGCAGAGTCCTTCCTGAGAAGCTAACTGGTTTGCAGCTAGTCAAGAAATTCCCAGCATTTCACGGAACTCGAAGGTTCATTACCGCACTCAAAAGCATCCGCCACCTGTCCCTATCCTGGGCCAACCCAATCCAGTCCATACACCCACATCCCACCTCCTGGAGATCCATCCTAATATTATCCACACATCTACGCCTAGGTCTCCCCAGTGGTCTCCTTCCCTCCGGTTTTCCCAGCAAGACCCTATACACCCCCCTCTCCTCAACCATACGCGCCACATGCCCAGCCCATCTCATTAAAACCATACAATATATACTTGAAAAAAATACTTCCTTAATTGTATTTAGTACAACAGCCATTGTTTCATTCAAATCCATTCTGATCTTAAGAACAGAATATAAGTTCACATAGTAAGCTTTGGAGAGTTCAGGAAGCTTTGGAGCGATTTACGTGGAAAGCTGATTGCTTATCAACCACACAAACACAGAACGAAGACAGAAGCTCCAAACTTAACTTTAACCCGAGGTGGTCGATTTAGGACGATCTTACACGTTTGTATGGAAACAGGCGCACAAACTTTACCCGTGTAATGTATTGTATAGATAGACTTGTTAGCAAAGTTGGGCTCGCACTTTTTAGGTAGCTCAAGAGTATCACTCACTATTTATCTTATAAGCATGATGTTAGTGTAACCGTGCATCATTGATACAATAGTATAAACAACCAACTAGATGCAACAATGATAGTTTATTAATAACTTCAATGAGCTCAACATGTTTCGGGTGAGAGTTTCGCCCATCTTCAAGAGCACTAGACTGTGTTTACAGCTTGTGGTATACTGCACCGATGATGCTGTTGGCTGGTGACAGCCAGCAGCACTCAGACAGACAGACAGACAGACAGGCCAGTCTTTCACAATCAGTAAATAAAAGAATGATTCACAGGTATGAGTAACAATAATGCACAATTTACCTATGCCATATACTAAATACAAGAAAACTCAATGGGCCTACTGAGGACGTCAAGAAATTGGTTATGAGAGTAAGGAGCATCGGACGGTGATTGAATAACGAAAACCTATTTAACTACTTACATCAGTAAAGAGGGCTTTCTAGATGACCCAAATTGTGCGGGATTTAATACAGTTGAAATTATTTACAAACAACAAAGCACGAGCCCAAGCTCGAACAGGCCTAGTCTAGAAAGCACGAGCCCAAGTACCAGTAGGCCTAGTCTAGAAAGCACGAGCCCAAGTACGAGTAGGCCTAGTCTAGAAAGCACGAGCCCAAGCTCGAACAGGCCTAGTCTAAAAAGCACGAGCCCAAGCTCGAACAGGCCTAGTCTAGAAAGCACGAGACCAAGCTCGAACAGGCCTAGTCTAGAAAGCACGAGCCAAAGTACCAGTAGGCCTAGTCTAGAAAGCACGAGCCCAAGCTCGAACAGGCCTAGTCTAGAAAGCAAGAGCCCAAGTACCAGTAGGCCTAGTCTAGAAAGCACGAGCCCAAGCACGAGCAGGCCTAGTCTACAAGCACCTGCAGACGATAACTCTCTTCTTGACAGATCGACGAAACATAATATTTATGTTTGACGCGTAAGTCGTAATGGACAGTGTAGTTATACAGAATAAAAATGTATTGTAGACCATTATACAACCAGGACTCAGTAATGTAAAGATTTAATTTGTACGTGAAGAACACATTAATTAGGAGAGCGGCTCAAAAGTAAAAGCTGAAGATCGCAATGAAAGTGCATGTGACATTGCAATACAGACCGTATAGCAAAGCAATTCAGCTACGCTCACGATGTAACTGCGTCATGCCGTAAAGACACCAAAACAAACAAGTCTTTGTTTCTATGCCGAAGTACATTTGAAGCGCTAACATTATTACGTGTCGGTTACTGAAACATACGTTACTGTAAATTACAAGGAACTATGTTGACGTCACCAACAAAAGTACACATCCAGGAATTTTATAAGGGTGGCAAAAGTTTAAAAATATTTGCAATGTGTGTCATCCCGGCTGTGTCAATACAGATACATGAATGAAACACTCAATCTATACACAACGTTTTATTATGGAGATCTTAAAAGCTACACGTTTCGATTGTGTAAGACAGCCATCATCAGTCTTCGTATTTCCTCTGTAAATACTTCTGAAATACAAACCCTGATGACGGCTGTCTTACAGAACGGAAATTGTAGCTTTTTAGGTCGCCGCAATAAGGCGCGGTACATAGACTGAAAGTTTCTTTGATACATTTACAAATAATGCTGGCAGAGGGCACTCATATCCACGTAAAATTTATTGAATTTCGGCCAATAAAGTTTAGATATGGTTCCCAGCGTCACGCCTCGCATTTAACACAACTTATTAATTAAAATTTAAATTTGCGATTCAACAGCAATTACACGATTATTTATGTCCGAGTTTCTCGGATTATTCGGGGGGCAGAGATATAAACAGTAACTCAGAGTGGTTGAGAGGGCAGAATTACTTTTTGAACGGAGAACAACTAAAGAACATTCACAGATTTCTTGTGATCGTGTAAGAAAATAACTTTATTGGTTATAACATGGCGAACAGTCCGAGAAGCGGTGACAATATGACAGAAATGCAAATTATAAGTCACTACCAACATTGTGACACAACCAATGGCTCATATTGTAATTGGACAAACCCCTATATCAAATACATAAGACCATCTCACTCTCACTATATACATAGTTCAGATTACCGTAATCTTATCCATACATCTCCTTCTAGGTCTTCCAAACGGACGTTTACAAAGCGTGTTCTCGTAACCATTTTGTATGAACTCCTCAATTTCCTATTCTACTTACATAGCCAACCCATCATGGCCACATAAATTTCATTCTCCAAGCAATGTTAGATGACATCTATCAATCATGAAGTTCTTGGAAGCTTGATTCCTTACACGGCTCACCACTTTATACCCAAGACCAAATATTCATGCCAGATCGTTCCAGGCACATTTAACTCACGTCCTTTCCTGACAGTAAGATGTCACACTTCATACTCATCGCTAACAGATAATAAAAATATATTTTTTTTAATTCTGAACTTCAACCCACCTTGCAATATTCGTAGTTATAATTATTTAATGTCCAGCAAGACACTGTCATTTAAGAACACGCATTTTTAAATAGAGGACTACAGCAGAAATTCAAACGTGGGTTGGCGGTAATGAATAAGAGAGCGTAAGTGTTCCCTCATTGGCACTAATACAGCTGTCATAGTCTTTTGAATAGTGATAATAATAAACATCATTTCACAGTTGTCATGGCTGCTCCATTCACGGAGTGCAGCAAAGATGTATAAAGGGTTGTGGCATTTGCAGTGGCCAGGGAAAGCGAAAACTGCTGAAATTTAAGGAACAATGGGAGCTCAGAATGGTAAGAACTGTATGGGCTGTAAGGAATTTGAGTGGGTGGAAAGGCAAATGACGAGTTGGTAACGCTAATTACGGACTTTCAAGCACAGCATACTGTGCCGGAAGGAGAAACTGTTTAGCGTGTCCGAGACAACAGAAGATCCAATTGCATTTGACATGGACATCAGTCACAGAAACACGCGGCTCGAAAATGACTTAAACGACTTATAGTGTAAAGACACAAAGAGAGAAGCTATAGAGAGGTGGAACAAAGTAAGTGACATGTGACGGTCGCGTAGAGAAGTGAACATTTCCTGCTGAACTAGGATTATTTGTCAGTCAACCCAACTACCTCGTCTATGCGCGGTCTGACTTGAAATTCTGTTAGCAAATTGGCTGGTTGAGATTTTTTTCGTTTAAGAAATGTGTATGTTCATTACTGTGTTCACGTATGGACCAGTTGAGTTTGGTTCAATATGAATTTTAGAGATAAATGGGACATTTTATCATATATATTTGTTATGAATTTATGTTATCATATGTTTTGTATTTATAGCACATCGTCTAACCTGCAGATACTTAGAACATTGCCTTATATTACAAAATATAAGAGCTATTTTCAATTTAATTGCGTGTTACAGGGCTAAGAATCTTGCTGCTAATCGAAACCGATACATCCACTAAGAAGTGGTTGTGCTTCCACCCAACCATGACGTTCGGTCTAAGGCTACATGTCAGGTGCTATGCATATTTCCAAATCTTGTTTCGAGGCCATTATATACTGCGCAAGGATACACGAATGTGCACTGCTGTTTTGTTTGCTATGGAAAAAGTATTAATTTATACGCATTTTAGATCACCATTTGGTATGTCCGGCCGTTGTGATATACATCAGGGTTCTGGCACGAGTAAACACGTAGTATATGTGTGAGTGGACACACATTAGCTTTCTGTTCCTGTTAATGACAAAATTTTACACAACCAGCTTTATTATCCGATACCAATGCACAATGCGACAAGATGCGCCCTCGGAGAACCATGTTATATTTGCGAATTATAATCATAAAACGTAAAGGTTGTCAGTAATAGTCAACATGAATATATTAAATTTGATGTTTGTGTGACCGTGCGTCGTTGACACAATAACATAAACAACCAACTAGATGCAACAATGACAGTTTGTTGATAACTTCAATCAGCCCGACATGTTTCGGGCGATAGTTTCACCTATCCTAAGGAACACTATACTGTGTTTACAGCCTTGTGGTATAAAGCACCGACGATGCTGCCGGCTGGTGACAAGGTCACCAGCCGGCAGCATCGTCGGTGCATTGTACCACAAGCTGTAAACACAGTCTAGTGCTCCTGAGGAAGGGTGAAACTATCGCCAGAAACATGTCGGGCTGATTGAAGTTATCAACAAACTGTCATTGTTGCATCTAGTTGGTTGTTTATATTATTGAATATATTACTTTGCCAGCTCAGAAATTTTACAATCCTCTTTTAAACCTGTAGCAGTATGTGGCGAATGTTTGTTGTCTTGTATATTTTATAAGTTAATATATTCCTGTAGAATTGGTTACATTTGTAAAACTGGTGATTCATTCTTTTGGTTACAATATTCAGTGTTCCTGGTGTAAGTACATAGGGTGAGCGTGATAAACTTGGAATGTGACTTATTTATTGGGCCTGTAATGTTTAAAAATTTTTAAAAAGTCATTACGAATTAGATTACAAGACAGTTTTCGCAAAAAATTGATATTTTATTTTTATCTTTAACGTACTTACTTTTACAGGCCCATTAAAAAGTCACATTCCAAGATTACCACGCTCGTCCTGTGTTCTTACACCAGGAACACTGAATATTATAGCCAAAAGAATGAAGCACCAATTTTACAAATATAACCAATTCTACAGAAATATTTTAACTTATGAAATATACAAGAAAACAAGAACAGGCCATTTCATGGGACAAGTTTAAAAGTAGAAAGTAAATATTCTGCGCTCTCAAATTAATGTACTCAACTTGCATACATACTTGTGTTTTAGATATATATATATATATATATAT
>Ga0123352_10019320_pt1 | contig 10868 bp, 5 predicted proteins | sample TergutLab28metaG_FD_89700 | JGI IMG/M metagenome (GOLD analysis project Ga0123352, IMG submission 89700) | Labiotermes labralis P1 segment gut microbial communities from Petit-Saut dam, French Guiana - Lab288 P1 | ecosystem: Host-associated > Arthropoda: Insects > Digestive system > Gut ... | reverse complement strand
TACCATTTAGTTTCAAGCCATCCCTGTTTACATGAACCCTCCTAATGGCGTACTCTAAAGCAAAGTTGAAAAGCAGTGGTGATAGAGCGTCTCCTTGTTTCAGACCGTTCCTAATAGGGAACCTGTCAGACACATTCTTGCCTACCCGGACTCTACTATGTGTTGCATACTGCGTGTTTAACTTTTTATAGCCGATGAATATTAGGTATAATGTAATAGAGTGGGGTGTGGACCTTGTTTAGAATTGTCTTTAAAACTGATGTTCGGTCTCTCTTTCTATCTCTCTCTCGCTGACTTGTTTTGTTATCAGTCCGTTTGTCTAAAGGACCACTGTCAGTATGTTCACTTCCTGTGTCGTCCACATGCTGTTGTAACTGGAACGCTATTCTTGTGCATTTTGGTGGATATGTAAACGGTAAAGGTTAATTTCACTCTATAACACGTCATGAAGACCCAGAGGTGAAGTAGCGGTATAGCTATACTCTTTCTTTAACCTCAGCAGTAGATGGGGTTGGGTGGTCAGCACCATGCCCCGATTGCGTAACCCCCGAGAAACAGACCTACTACGCATTTTAAAGGAAGCTGGATGGTCCCCAGAGCCGGTTGGACAGGAGCGGGAAATACCGCCCTCCACCGGGATTCGATCCCCTGGACGGTCTACCCCACAGTTTTGATGATCTGTACCAGAATTTAACAAGAATGTTCAGCCGCCATGTTAAGTGAAGAACAGCCAATATTCCTCCTTGACTTCAAAGAACGGAAAGGCAGTTTCAGACCTGAAGATGGTGGCATCAGATTCACGCTGGCTCACATTCGTCAAATCGCCTGGTGTCACTTCCAAGTAGGCCTTTTAATTAATTTTAACTTGGACCTCTGCGAGAGCCTTAAATGCCGCGTGTGTGTCTGTCATGTTTTAATATTAGACTTCCCCTTTAAGTTTTCGTCCACGGCATGGTGACACGATTCCATGATGTTACCACTGCTATTTACATGAATGGCATGTGACCTAACCGTTCAGTGAGGAATGAAGAACGTGCTGGAGGCACATCCAGTGGAAATGTGCAAACCGGTGTGTAAGACTAGCTCAGTGCAAACAGTGAAAGCTGCGTGCTTCTTCCATACTGACCGGAAAACAACCGGTCGTATGGTAAGTACGCTAAAATAATTCATTGACACAAAACAGGTTTAAAAGAGAGGACTACACTGTGAGTCTTCCAAACGGACTGTTCTTCCGAGAATACTTGTCACTGTTGGGTTATTATCATTTATTTTGTTATTCAGTTTCATGTCTACTTCCATAAACATCAAAATGTGTAGAAAGTTCTGATGAAAACCGAAGTCAGAAACGCGGCAAGCTTGACGGTTTTAAATTTCCTGATACAAATAGAATATATTATATACAATCTAACTTACTTTGTTTTAGTTTAAGTGTTGGAAATAGCGTTCAACCTCAGACAAACTTGACACCTGGTGAAGCGATTATTAAATATTATTTGAAATGCTTGTCTAGAATTTGCCGATAATAAGCGGCAAGTTTTGACAGCAGCTGCGTGCCTCACACACTGCCAGTACTGTCGTTCAGTGTACGATAAACTGCCTCATCAGACATTTTAGTAACGAGGTCTAGTTTAATCCGCTGTCTGTAACAGACGTGCGACGCACAATGTAAGGTACAGTTCTTTTGTTTGTGAGCATGCTGTACAGTTTAACCCTTTAAAGACGAAGCGCAGACCGCTATATTTAAAGACCCAGTCCGTACCGCGCTGTAAACACTTTTCATCTCGGTTATAAAAACCAATCAGTTTATGATGTAAGTGGCACAAATCGCTGTTTGTTCTCAGATAAATACGAAACATATAAATAGTGTGGGGATCGCGGTAGCACAGTGGTTAAGGTGCTGTGCTACATATCGGAAGGTCGCTGGTTCGATCCCAGCTGGTGTCAGTGGATTTTTCATTGACATAGAATACTTCCGATGGCCCTGGGGTCGACTCAGCCTCTAACAGAAATGAGTATCAGCAGTGTCTCCTGGGGGTAAAGGAGGCCGGTGCGTAAGGCAGACAACCTACAACCATCCTGTGCCGTTGTCACCTTAACTTCCTGGGGCCCTCTAGGGCTTTACCTTTATATGTAGAGTGTGGGCAGAGCGTACAATTGTTGAATGTTAAACCTGTTGGTGCATCACGTAACCAGTAAGCTTTAAAGATTAACCTTTTGACGTCTAATGTCAACTATAGTGGTCGTACCGCATCGCTATCCTCTAAAGTTGCATTTTAAATATTTATTCAACAAATATAGGTACTGAATATTTTAAACGTGTTCTATACTGTCCGTTTTTTTCTCTTCAAAATGCAGTTTGTTTTATAATTCTAACTTATTTGGTTCACATTTTATATACATGGTGTGCTAAAATTAAAAAAATAATTCCGGCGCCAAAAGGTTAATACAGAGGATTTGCATTGTGGAAACCTATGTAAGGAAGAAGTTGTATGAAGATTGTCGCAGTAAATTTGTAATAAGTTCTCCGAGTGTTTCAGTTCCTTCGAAATCAAAATAAGCAAATTGTTGAAGAAATTTGGCACAACGGGTTCATTGTTCTCCAGCAAGTTTGTGCAACAGGCCACAGAGCGTCCGGTCACACGCCCAACTTACGGAATCTTCTTAGGGACCGAATAATTAGTCGTTCTTTGTGGCCTGCTCGTTCGCTCGATCTGACCCCCCATGTGACTGTTAGTGACTATTACAGGTGGTGAAGTTTGAAATAACTCATCTAAAGCAGTCCATACACACTGCACAAACTTCAAGAAATTAGCAGGCGCGCACTATCGGTAATTTATGGCAAGAACTTCAGATATTAATAATAATCTGTTCAACGGGTATCAAGTTTGTTCGATAGATTAAGGAGGTCACTTCGAACGCCTGCTCTAACGTACGGTAAGTTTTATTATATAAGAAAATGTAAGTAAATTTAATCTTGCTCTGGCGTCTTTGATCGCTTTTCAAATGAACATTCTCTGTGACTGGACCCTTTATTCAATATGGGTGTAGTACTTGATTTCACCCGTGGGCCGGGTAGCTCAGTCGGTGTAGCGGCTGACTACGGGCTGGACGGTCCGGGATCGAATCCCGGTGGGGACGAGATTTTCCGCCCGTCCTGGGGCCCACCCAGCCTCCTGTAAAATGGGTACCGGGTCTTTCCCGGGGGTAAAGTGCGGCCGGGGCGTGCTGCTGACCACTCATCCCTTCTAGTGCCGCGGTCATGGAAGAGTAGAGCTATACCTCTACCCACCCTCTGGGCCACACTGGGCCTGTAACGGGATCACTTTACCTTTTTTTACTTGATCTCACTCAATGGAACGAACGTAGATTGAGAACAATGGATGAAAAATGCCGAGGAAAGTATTTAAATTTATGTTAGATGAAGATCTAACAAGCTGCAGGGAGGAACTTCGTAATTTTTACAATTCGACAAATCTTTTTTGGGGAGATAACATGAAAGAGACTGAAATGGGTGGGGTGTGTAACACGCATGAGAGAAATGAGACATTTATTTTAAAAATTTAAGTCATGATACTTGAAGAGAAGGGAGTTACGTTGGATTCGAAAGCGAAAATGAAAAGATAATATTAAAATTGGTGATAAAATAAATGCGTTTGTGTGATGTGGACTGAATACAGCTGGCTCCGGATAGGCTTCATTGTTTGCCTTTTGTGAACAGGGTAATGTGCCTTTGGATTTCATATGGGGGTGCGTGGGTGGGGGTGGGGGAGATTTCTTGATTATTTGAGCAAATGTTTTACCTTTATAAGGCGTCTGTGCAGTGGAGTTGGTACTGTTAAGACACCGACAGGGGAACTGCAATTTCAGTGTACTTTACCAGTACACGAGAATAACAAAAATCGCCAATTGACATGAGTGGGCTAAAATGTAATATTTTGTTGTTTTTTTTTCCTGTGGCGCTGCGGCCCAACGCGCGCCATGGCCCCCTCATTCTTGAGGTTTCTAGATCACACACAACGACGCATCACAGTCGGTAGGACTCCTCTGGACGCGTGATCAGCTCGTTGCAGAGACCTCTACCTGACAACACACAACACTCACAACAGACAGACATTTCATGCCCCTGGTGGAATTCGAACCCACGATCTCAGCAGGCGAGCGGCTGTAGCCCTACGCCTTAGACCGCGCGGCCACTGGGACCTGTAAAATATAATATAAGTATATATAATATAATACGGTTATACACAACTTCATATTTTATTAAATTATAATTCCAGCTACATGTTTCGGCCCAATTTTAGGGCCATCTTCAGGCTGATCTTTGAACAGGTGGAGTGTGCAATTGATAATGCTTTCAATTTACGAGATCTAGTATTACAAGGATTGGTTAAAATAATTGTGGTAAGTTTTATAAAATCTTCAGATTAAAATTAAAATGTGGTATATTTATAAAATAAACATTAAAAATGTATTAAAAAGAGATAGAGTAAAATTGACGGGGTGGCTATGGGGCCTACAGTTGGGCCGAAACATGTAGCTGGATTTATAACCTAAAATAATCTAATGAAATATAAAAATCGTGTAATATTATATTATATTATAGCATTTTCAACACAACTGGAATGTATCACTTGAAAACCATGAGTGGGTTTCAAACCAGTGCTTTCCACGTGAAGCTAACTACACAACACAGCCACCAGGCTCTGCAAATAAGACTCCTGATCTGAAATTAAATCATCTGATATCTTTCATCGTTTTCAACAGCGGATATCCGGTCTGCAGGCGGCCAGCTCAAGGCTGTGTCATGATGCGTTTTCAGTGCGGGTCCCCTCCCTCGTTGATACGACGTAGAAGTATCGAACATCAGAGGGACTCTGATGCAGAGTTGCAAGGTCCGCCGGCGAACTGCGCTTCGTAGGGCTGAAGACGACGACGACGACGTCGCTTAGTACTGTCAGCCATTACATGTCCCCCCCCCCCTACCTTGGTGCGACAAACCCTAGTGGGCCAGGGTCTTCTCATTGTCGTAGTTTCACGATCACGCATAGAGAAAAGACACTCGGTAGGGCTCCTCTGGACGAGTGATCAGCCCGACGCAGAGAAGAATATCTGACAACACACAAGAGACAGACATCCATGCCCCGGCGGGATTCGAACCCACAATCCCATCAAGCAAGAGGCCACAGACCCACGGGTTAGACCGCGCGGCCCCCGGGGCCGGTTTTTCCTTACATTAGTGCTAATTTTTCCGTTGTTTTAGGAATTATTAGGGAAAGAAATAACGCGTTATAGGAGGCCGTTGCTTTCTGCCTGTCTGGTTTTTGTTATCTGGTATCAGTTTGTTGGGCAAATTCTTCCTGTTTAGGTATGAAGGACTTGCAATAGAATTGTTGGGTCATCCAGATGTTCAGTCAAACTGACCCACAGTAAGGCCTGCTGCAACTGTCCCTGTTCTCTATTCTCCATGCAGGCAATACTACCTGTTCCTGCTTCAGTTGCCTTGCAGCGTTTGCCGTACGTCCCTAGTCTCGTAGTCCTGTAGGTTTTAGTTTAACATAGTTGTAGGTAATTTGTGAGGGCCGCTCTAGTTCAGTCGGTATAACGATGGCTACGAGATGGACGGTCTGGGGATCGAATCCCGGTAGGGGGCGAGATTTTCCCCGCCCGTCCAGACCGACCCTGGGGCCCACCCAGCCTCCTATACAATGGGTATCGGGTCTTTCCCCGGAGGTAGAGGCCGGGGCGTGGCGTTGACCATCCACCCCCATCTAGCGCCGAGGTTAAAGAAAGAATAGAGTTGTACCTCTGCTCCACTTCTGGGGCTTCGTGACTTGTTATGGGGTGAACTTCACCTTTACCTTTACCTTTACCTGTAGGTAACTTGATGCCTTCTTAGAAAGTTTTCTTCCCATTTCTGATGACGTTATTTGATTTGTTTTGACGCACGTATTTGTAATTTATCCCACCTCCCGCCTTTCTGCCCAGTTGTAGGGTGTCTAATTATTACCAGGAGCCTCATCTCCGCAGTAATTCTCAGTGCTAGCAGCCACACGTTACTTGCCCATAGAGATAAGACAGGCTAAGTATAATTTTTAAATACTTAAGTAGCTTTTCTTGTTTACCTTTTTGAATTCCATGTAGACCAATGTTCTGACGTATTAGTTGAAACGTGCGCAGTTTCTCGTCGTTATCGATACCCTGCTGATAGCTGATGATACTCAGTATCATAAACAGATAAACAGGCCGCAGACCAACATAAGAAACTACAGTACCGCCGGTGAGAATTCTGTGCACTAATAAAAATGTACAATGATGTATCAGTCAAACACAACAACACTTTATTGTGTTTATTATTGTATTAGGGCAACATGTTTCGATTCTTATAGAATCATCTTCAGACCCTTCTAAGGCCCTGCTAAGTAAGGATCTGTATCTTAGAAGGGCCTGAAGATGATTCTATAAGAATCGAAACATGTTGCCCTAATACAATAATAAACATAATAAAGTGTTGTTGTGTTTGTCTGATACATTGTTGTATGTGTTAAACACTTCGGGATGGCAAACATTAAATCTGTGCACTAACATTGCACATATTGTAGTCTTGGTAAAGACTCGTCCTTCGGTTTGGGTGTCTAGCCGTGACGTATTTTGAATGCGACCGAAGGGCGTTTCAGTAGAAACTGCAGCCGTAATCTCAAAGTTGAACCGCGATGTCCACCAAGATTTAGCGCGGCTTCAACAGCCGGCGCGGCGAAACCCGGATATCGGGTTTAGTCTAGGTTTATAGGCGCGATTGTAAAATTTCACAAAACATGTGCTAGCTTTGTCATGTCTCTAAGTCTGTCCGTCCGTGCGCATGGATCAGCTCGGCTCCCACTGGACGGATTTTCATGAAATCTGATATTTCAGTATTTCGCGAAAATCGGCCGAGAAAATAACGGTATTTTACATGAAAACCTATGCATTATATCGCTCAATTCTTCTTACAGTGAGAATATTTTAGACAAAAGTTGTAGATAAAATCAACATATTTTACCCTCAAAAATATTCCCCCCCTCCCCCCCCTCCCGAGAATTGTCCGTTTATGAGATAACGTGGAGAAATTTGGTAAAGCCGGACAGGCCACAGATTACAATATAATATGGCGCATGCGCTTTGCATGCCGGATAACTAAACCTACAGACACACACTCAGAATAAGTAATATTTATTGCTTGTCCACTGCAAAATGGTTACAAAAATGCGCCACATTGTTACATGTACTGTACACTGACTGTCTTCTTCTGTCAGCGACTGGGTTATGTAGGCAGCAGGACAAATGTGGACAAACAACAGTCACTTGCCAGGAGGAACTGACGCAAGTCGGAACAACGTCAGCAAGCAATTGAGACGCCTACCTGTACGGGAACAACCCAATACTATTAATAACACTTTACTATTGTGCCTACCACTTAGGCAGCTCTTAACAGCACCTAACAGTATATCGACTTAACAGTAAGGAAGACATCGTTCATGCGAAGGCAATTAAACATGTTGGTCACGTTTAAGATTTTATGTCTCCCCCCCCCTCCCCATCACCGTGGCACGACAGCCCTCTAGAGGGGCAGGACCTCTTACTTGTAGAGGTTTCGATATCAAATTCGGCAAGACATAACACACACGGTAGTACTCCTCTGGACAAGCGATCGACCCGTCGCAGAGACCTCTATCTGACAACACACAGTACTCACAAGAGACAGAGAACCATTCGAACCCGCAATCCCAGTAAGCGATCGACCGCAGAACTACGCTTTAGCCCGCAGGGCTAGGAGAATTGGGTCTATCATTTTATGTATTACTCTCCTTGACATTCAGAAGCCTTGCGCTGCGCCCTATACTGCACTTACGTTGCATGCTATTGTGACAAGAAGCAGTAGTTGTTGCTCTGAACTGCATTATCACTTTGGTCTGCGATGGACACTGCTGCTGCTGCTGGACCGTATTCTGAGCCCGAATGGTCCAGGCAGTGTCATCATACCACAACGTAATCCTCACATGATCTGTGAGGTTTACGTTAGTGGATATGATGACTGCCTTCTTGTGAAAACTGAAGCCGTTGTGACAGGTCCAAAGCTTCGAAATGCAACTCTCCGAAACTGCGGCAAACTACATGACGTAAAGTGCCATAAAACGGAATTGTTTTCGTTTTGGCGTTGCCCACCTGACTACAGGGATCCATGTGATTTATTCTGTTCAGCTTTTCCTCTTCCGTGGGTGTTTTACCTTTTGTACATGTTGTAAAATTCTAATTTGTCTCGTGTGTATTGTTGCTAGTTTTAAGTTGTCTTGTGTGTAATTGTTGTTGGTTGGCCGTGGGTATTGTTGTAGTTATCTTATGTGTATTGTTGTAGTTGTCTTGTGTGTATTGTTATCATCTTATGTGTATTTGTTGTACTATGTGTGTATTGCTGTTTTTACTTCAGATGTCGAACAGCTGGCTAGAAGTCAGTACTCGGAAGGTCCTGCGACCGACCATCTCGAAACAAGTTTTTCTTGGTTTCCCTGAATCTATAAGCAAATGCTGAGATGGTTCCCAACATTCCAAGTTGCCACTATATGCTTCTCATGTAGCCCTCCAGACTTTAATCTAGTAGTAACCAATTTCATGTTTTGTTTACATGTAAAATAACCACTGCCAGCGGGTAAAAACCCAACTGCAGTAAATAATAATAATAATAATAATAATAATAATAATAATAAAGTCTATATGCAACAGATCAGTCTTTTTTCCTTCGCCTCTTAGCCGAGACAGAAAACATTCCGTCACCTTCGCTCCTCAATTTTCTAACGTTGTATCTAATTTCCTACTTGTCTTCAACAGAAGAGCGAGCCGCCTAGGGCAGTGTTTCTCAACCGCCTGACCTCGGCTCGGTACCGGGCCCTGGCATCAATTACACCGGACCGCGAGAGATTCTCCTGGAATTGATAACTAATTTAAATGTAATTTTATATTTGCCAACATGCCACACCGTACACATAACTGTACTAATACTCTTTATGATTATGTCATAATTAATTATTAATATTTATGTTAGTTTAATGTATGAACTTAAAAAAATGCGTTTTGTTTATATATTCTGTAGGCCAGCGTTTATCCACCGCCGAGCCGCGACCCGGTACTGGGCCGCGAGAGATTTCCTGGAATTGATAACTAATTTAAATCTAATTTTATATTTGTCAACATGCCACACCGTACACATAACTGTACTAATACTCTTTATGATTATGCTATAATTAATTATAAATACTTATGTTAGTTTAATGTATAAACTTTAAAAAAATTGGAAATGTACTGACGAGTAAATCTGGTGGGACCGGGCCCTCGTCTTATGAAAAAAAGAATGTACCGGGCAGCGGTCTCACAAAGGTTGAGAAACACTGCGCTAGGGGACCATCAAAGCCCTATATCTCTTAACGTCTTTTACCCAAGGATTTACATCGTACTTCTTCTTCTGCCACTCTTTCTCTCTCTTCACAAATTATTTTATTTTATTAGAATGACGCAAAATAGCCATAAGGATAGGTCTTAACGATTGTGGGAGTGTATTTTAAGAGTGCTTAAGCAATAAGGAGCTATTCTTGTAATGGCTGCAATCAAGACTTTCGGCTGCTAAACGAAAGTTGCTGTAATGATTCTGTGGTCTGTAAACTGACCGCATCCAGAGCTTCGATTACATGACACTTCAGGTGACCAATTCTTCGTTAGTGTTTCTGATGTGTGTTTGCAATCTGCATGACCTTTGAATGATGTTTGATTTAGTTGTGTCCTTACTTATGTATGGAAGTAAATAATTATCACGTCCAGAATTCGTTATTCTCTTAATTCAGTCATAATTCTGGTTCCTTTTAGCATACTTCAACTTTCCAAAGAGCTGTGTCAAGTTATTGTTTAAATATAGGGGTTTTTTTTTGCTTTAGACCTAATTATATCATTACTTCCTGCTTTTTGTCGTGCTCTGTGTTTAGTTTTTAATTGTATAGGCATGCATTCGCCTCCTTTTTCAAATACTTCGTATATCATGTGACCTATTGATAGGATGACGATATATACGAGGCGGGTTCAAAAGTTTTGCTTCTCCTGTGATACTTCATCATCATCACCATAAACATCAAGGATTGGACCGTGTGATCCGTTCCGTCTCCAGAGTTACAGCTGCTCGCCCCAACGCTTCTTCGGTCTTCCAATTGTTCTCCTTCCTTGTGGTCTGTAGTGGTATGATTTCAAAGGGATTCGGTTTTGTGGCATTCTTTGCAAGCGTGAAAGCCAGTTCCGTCTGTATTCATCTATCTTGTCTAGTATGCCTGTAATCTGCAGTTCGCGGCGTATGTAGTCATTTTTTTTTGTAGTCATACAGGGTGTGACCTGCCAGAGGTCTCAGTAACTTCATTTCGGCCGCTTCAGTTCTTTGTCTTTGTAAGGCTGTTAGAGTACAGTTTTCTGACCCATATAAAAATGTAGGTAAAACTAGTGTGTTGTATATTTTCAAAATAGTTTCCTTTCTCACTTTCTTAAAAATAGTTCTCTTAATAGTACCTATTAATTGTAAAAAATTTGCTGATTTAATTTCTACGTCATTGGAAAATTGGTAAGATGGTAAGATATCTTACCAATCTTACCAATTTTTTGCGATACTTTTTATTAGATTTATGAAAATTGGATAAAGCCTCATGAGGTTCGTCATCCCCGTTGTGTTCTATGGAATAACTAATGTACAGTTTGTGTGCTCGTCTAACACAACTATATTTATTGGTAGAATATAAAGTATTTTCTACATAAGGTACAGCTACATGTTTCGGCGCTTGATAATGGCCATCTTCAGGTTGTACATG
>Ga0123352_10019319_pt1 | contig 10868 bp, 2 predicted proteins | sample TergutLab28metaG_FD_89700 | JGI IMG/M metagenome (GOLD analysis project Ga0123352, IMG submission 89700) | Labiotermes labralis P1 segment gut microbial communities from Petit-Saut dam, French Guiana - Lab288 P1 | ecosystem: Host-associated > Arthropoda: Insects > Digestive system > Gut ... | reverse complement strand
TTGTGAAGAAGATCTGTGTTGCAGGGGGTAAGTGTGTGTGTATGTAAGTGTGTGAGTGTGTGAGTATTTTATATATATATATATATATATATATATATATATATATATGCAAACATACACATACATAGATTGTAACGAGATACGTTTATACGGTGAGGAGTTGTTAGCAACTCGCCCAAAACCCAAGCTGTAGAACCACCCTTTGTCGGCTGTCCGCGACAGGCAATTCAATATATTCGAAGCTATCCTCCATATTGGAGGCCGTTCTTTCATCCGCAACCTGAGGGACGCGCCTTGCCGTGGTGACAGGGACACACTTATCACGGTCTGTTTCTTCATAACGTGTTAAAAATTAATTAACTTCACGAAAGCGACATCATTACCGTGATCAAGACAGTTCGCCACTGGACTCTACCATAAGCCACTTGAAGCCAATGCACATCCCCACATTCTTCATAATTTAATATTATCCCCCGACGCCCCAGTCACTTAAATAGCTTCTTATTCTCAACCTTCGGACGAAGGCCATGTTTATAAATGTTCGTCGACATTAGACGATTCGTATATTTTGCTGACACTCGCCTGTTTTATAAGATACACTTAATCATACCGCACCTTTAACGAGGAATTGTATCAGTACAACATCTGGTATATGTCACTCTGTGCAGATGACCGTCTGGTACGCAGGAGCATATGCTCCTGCATACACACACCTGTAATGAGGAACACAAATTAATGCCATATTTCGCCTCCTCGTACAATACGTGGGCGATCTGTATTAGCAGGAGCCACGCGTGCTAGGCTTCACTTCTAAATGACACCTTGCTACACTCCTAGAGACACATTAGCGTCTGGAAGACGTCAACGAGAAAAAGTAGTTCGTGTTTCTGTGCCTGTTGTTCTGTATGGGTGTGAAACTTAGTCGCTCACACTGTTGAGCCTAAGAGGGACGAGAAGACACGGGAGTGTAGAAAACTACATAATGATGAGCTTAGTGGTCTTTTCGTCCTCACCAGATATTTTTAGGTTGATCAAATCGAGAAGAATAAGATGGGCGGGTCATGTAGTGTATATGGGGGAGATGACAGATGTATAAAGGGTTTTGGAGGGGAAACCTGACAGAAAGAACCACTTAGAAGACCAAAACGTAGATTGGAGGATAATATTAACATGAATCTCCAGGAAGTGGAGGTATAGACTATATTGCGCTGGCTCAGGGTAGGGACAGGTTGCGGGCACTTGTGAATGCAGTAATGAAACTTCGGGTTCCATAAAATGCGGGGAATTTCCTGACTATTTAAAGAAGTGTTGGCTTAAGAAAAAGAACTCTGCTCCATGGAGTAAGTAAGTGAATGAGTGAGTGAATGAGTGAGTGAATAACTGAGTAAGTAAGTAACTAAATAACTAACTAAGTAAATAAGTAACTAAGTAAGTAAGTTAGTTAGTAACTAAGTAACTAAGTAAGTAAGTTAGTAAGTAATTAAGAAAATAAGTTAATAAGTTCGTAAGTAAGTTAGTAAGTAAGTTGATAAGTAACTAAGTAAGTTAGTAAGTAACTAAGTAAGTAAGTAATTTTCATTACATCAGTACCAACTCAATTATTAAAAGAGAAATTAAGTGCTCAGAGCATGCCTCACGATTCGACGCGTGTACATTGCACGGTCATTCTGTCATAACCGAGCTGTACGCCGTGTGCCTTGAGGACACACAAATGTTGTTCAGTTTAGCAAAAATATAACATCTCTGAAAATTGTTACCTCAACTGAAGTTTCCGTTCTTCTGAGTTACTTCGCAGCGTGTGTTTCTAGTTGTATACCGACGTTTCGGGACATCATATCCGTCCTATCTTCATTCACTGTTGACCTTGAAGATGGGAATGAGGGACAGTCCCGAAACGTCGATAAGGAACTACCAACATATGCTGCACAACAATCCAGAGTCACGAAGACATAATCTACACGCGACGGAAGATTTTAATCTGGCTTGTTCCTGCATTTCTCGATGATGTGTCAATCGAAAAATGAACGTGTTTGGGGACAAGATGTGTTACATTAAGCAGGGCTAATCCGAATGAAAAGACTTAAGTATTTACTGTTTAATTTTTACACTGCACAACGCTACTTGAGAGAATGTGAATAGAAATGTTATACAGGGCGTCCAACGAGGAAATGTCAGTATTCTGGGAGGTCACACTATCGGTCATTCCAAGCTAAAAAGTGCATATGTACACGTGTCCTATTCCAAGAGGTTTCCGAGATAAAGCTATTGCTCTGTATAGTTGCAGACTTGTTGATAAATACATACACATGTTTTTTTCTAATACAGGATGTTTCACAATATTCTCCATGGTTACAGATATTTATAACAAGAAAACCAAAGGACCTACCTTAATGGAATTGTTCACAGCCACAGGAAAACTGAAAAAGTTTTTTGACAACTGGAGATGTTCGATGTGAGCACCACGGGTGACATGGCACACATCGATACGATATTCAAGTTCTTGTCACACACGCGTCAACGTGGGTGCATTGACATTCTTCACTGCTGCAATGATCCGTGCCTTTAGTGATATTCCAACACACAAAACGACTTCTCCCCCGGAGCGACCAATTTTTTTACTACATGGACTCTCATCGCCTGGCGGCAGAAATGTGAACTACGATGAAAAACAAAATAATGTTTGAGATGTTCCTTCTATCTGTGCAGGTTTCGTAAATACGCGTCCTACGGTTTTCCTATAATAAATTTTTGTAATCCCGGAGTACATTATGAAACGCCCTGTGTATATCGGTATTTATTGTTCAAGTGACAAAGTTGGTACATTTTACCTAGTACAATATGCTTCGTATTATCGAAAATTCCACCCTCAACATCAATGACCTTTGCAACTCGTTTGAGGACATAGCGTGTTGCTCGTCTGAGTGTATCTTGACGTTCCTAATGCTGGCGATAACAACCCTTACGAAACCGAACAATTCGTCTCATGTATCAACTTTCGTTCTGTACACTTCACCCTTCATCTATCCACATAAACAAAAGTCTAGCGGGGCCCAGTAAGGTGGGAGTGAAGGAAAATATTGGGCGCCAAATCCAAACTTCTGTATAGTAAAATAGCTATATATCGAAAACCGTTCGAAGTAGGACACACACACACACACACACACACACACACACACACTTTATTGCTTGGAGTGACCGATAATATGATCTCCCAGAATACTGACATTTCCTCCTCGGACACCCTGTAGAATTCTTAAAGATGGACGCAATGGGATATTATGTCACGTACTTGGCTATATTGAGCTTTCAGTACAAAAGTGAGAAGTTTAAGTCTTATAAAGTTAAGTGAAGATGAAATAGTAAATAAAGAATTGCACTGGATGGGAAAATTGTGAAGTAGGTCGAGAGTTTGCTGTGGTGTAGAGGCAATTGAAACAGAATGGCACCGTTGTGTTCTTCACGTCTGAGGAAAAGTGTTTCATATTGCACAAGAGACACGTTTTAGTTATGGTCGTTTCGGTAGTAACACTAGACGAAATGACTGGGGGGGTAAATAAAATAGTGGAATTTGTGGAACTGCTATTCTTTTTGTATAAAAATCTTACCAAAGGATCCTGCCAGCACCAAAAGAAAAAGGGATGACGGTAGTAATATTGTCTTTTGGAGATGAATTTGTTTTCGGTGAAATGTAATAATTGTCCAACAAGAAGCGACTGTATTCAGTTTCATGTTAATAAAAATCCAACCACATTCAACAGTATTCAGATATTTATTTTACAGCAAAATCACTCCACATGTTTCGGGTGTCACAGCACCCATCATCAGGAGTACTAAAAACGGTAACCGCAGCCTCCGGTACAGTTCATAATACTGGTACAGCTACTTCCCTCCAACGTGGCCTGATCAGGCCTCTTGGCAACACAACACAACACAACACGGCATGCTGCCACAAAACCAACTGGAATAGTGAAATTAATATGACTTTTAATAGTGTAACTTTAGCAACGACGATATAGCTCCCTGATGATGGTCCTAGGACCGAAACATGTCAGAGCGTTTTTAATGTTTTAATGTTTTAAGGTGTAAATGTTATAAATTTATATAAGTGCAGTGGTTGGTAAAATAATTGAGTGATAACAAAATTGTTTTGTGTGGTTTTCTGAATCAGTGATTTTTTAACCTTCTCTTTGGTCACGTGTCAGTATTATAAGCAAAATTTTTAAGTGTAACACCAAGTACTGAACTCGTTAATAACGTTCAATTTTTACTATTCTAATTTAATTATTAACCAACGCACTGTATAAGATTTCACATTAAAACACTTAAAATCGCTCCATGTTTCGATCCTAAGATCATCCTCGGGGAGCTACGTTGTTCCTTGCTAAGTCATTTTAAAAACATTCACACAATAATTCCATTATATTAACAGGGTGTTGTGGCAGCATGTCGTGTTGTGTAAGAGTACGTTGTTGGGAATGTGTCTGGCTATGGTGTGTGTCACGTGTTACGTAGTTAAAGAGTCTTTTCGCGGGCGATGGCCTCGATTGGCCTGCTGTCCCTTGCCGCCCTTGGCTTTCGCGTCCAGTGGAAGCCGAGTAGTTTTATGCGGACAGATGGACGGACGGACAGACATGACGAATCTATTAGTCGTTTTTCTCAATTTTTCCAAAAACAACTAAAAAGACTGCGCCAGTGAATGCTTGTGTGACCTACTTAAACGTTAAGGTTTTTATAAGCCTTACAATAGCCTGTTGTATCACAGCCAACAGGCACACCGACACACTTATCTGCGCTACAACGTGCTTACTGTAATACGTCTGCCATAGTGGTAAAAGATAAAGCAATCCCTGTACGGGCCTGGGCACGCCCCTAGGGTTGCAGGTATTTAACGCTTCCATGTCTAGAAAATCGGATCCTGCAGGTGTAAGTTTATCAGCTCTACGCACCGACCGCTTTTACCCCCCATGAGTTACCCCTGGTACTAATTTCTATTAAGAAGCCTAGTCGACCCCAGGACCGTGATCGTGCGGCCGGAAGGATTAAGTCAATGGAAAAACCCCATTGACCTCAAAGGGAATCGAACCCGTTATCTTACTGCTTGTAGCGCATTGCCCTGCCAAAATGGTACAGACATATATGATAAAATTATTAATTTTTTCCGTATTTCTTTAAATATACAAAAGCTGTTTTATTCGATTATTCTGTGCATGTCTATATTTGTCCTCTGAATTCTTGAAAAAAATTTGAAATATAGTTTTATTGTGACTCCACGAATTAATTTAGATATTTATTTTTTACATTTTCAAAAGTGCGAAATCATGTGTGATGGCTTTAAAATTCACTGATTCGTCCATAATTCAAATTACCATGAACACTGTATATTACAAATTTATTAAAATTCCTTTATTTGTTTATTTGTTTTATTAGCAACCAGAAATAATACAATGTATAAGGTAATGTGATGATTATACAAAGTACGAGATTAAAATTCCGGAATATATTTTCTTTAATTTTCAAGTTCCTTGCTTTAACTTAATGTATTTCTCATGAATATTTTTCACATACTCAAAGTGCGTGACTAGCAACAGTCACCATTTCTTCCTTGCACTAACTTTCAAAGTAGTAGAAACCACCCTAATGCACTGTGAGTGTGTACATTTCTGGACATGAATAATCCACCTTCCATGCAAAATTGTAGGCCATTTCTCTTGCCATTTTGACAAATATGCTGCACCACACCAGTTTATGCTGCACTACACCAGTTTGTGTATTCAGTCGATTTCCACATTAACCATAACATATGCACCTCACTTTGTGCACTTCTTTTGAAAGCTTTAGCAAGCAGGAAACATGACATAAGACGGTGTGAGGTATGAGAGTGTGTTGAGTGCCTTATGCAGGCATTCTGCAATGCAAGTTATGTGAAAATGAAGACACTTCTAAAGTAATGTTATGTTATCTTCTGTGTCATAACACAATACAAGATGAAGAAGACTAATGTCGACATACAGGCGTACTGTAATAGTTTATACTTTTTTACCCTGCAAAAAGTTCGTTCTTAGAAACATCGAAATATTTAATCCAAAAATATTAACGGCTTTTTAACGTTAATAAGGATTAAAAATTGTACTTACTAATGCTTGATACTGGGTAATTGCATTAACAGTTCAACGGAAAGCAAGCAATGTGTAAATAAGAAGCAAAAACCTTTAAATTGACAGTATATTTTTTTTGGCCTCCGCTTGAGGCAACAATGTCAATTTTTAACTTCAGTTGTAAAAATAATTTTTGGAGGAAATAAGTGATCCCGTTACAGGCCCGGTGTGGCCCAGAGGGTGGGTAGAGGTATAGCTCTACTCTACCATGACCGCGGCACTAGAAGGGGGTGAGTGGTCAGAAGCACGCCCCGGCCGCACTTTACCCCCGGGAAAGACCGGGTACCCATTTTACAGGGGGCTGGGTGAGCCCCAGGGCCGGTCTGGACGGGCGGAAAATCTCGTCCCCACCGGGATTCGATCCCGGACCGTCCAGCCCGTAGCTCAGTCGCTATACCGACTGAGCTAACCGGCTCAAATTTTTGGAGAATTATTTAATATAAATAACCTAAACTACCATCAATTTTCGAAACTTAAGATTTCTATAATTGTCTGTCTTGAAAAGATTCGTTTGGTAGTTCAGTAGGTCACGCTGTCGCAAGCAGACCTTGACCTATTAATAGACTACATGATTCTCAGTACAAGAAATGTCAGTAAAATTCAGACCCTAAACCATCTTACCGCCTACATAATTTAAAGTCTTGCAGGTTGTTTTGGCTTATGGTTTTCGTACACCATTGCCGACATTTCGGAGAGCCTTCACTGCTTCCTTCCGCAGAAAACTTCTCTGAATGATCGGTAACTACAGTGTGTTTCTTTTATTGGCCCGCTGTGAGCAACGGCTGGCATGAGATCTGTGGACGTTTGCGGGGTTTTTCAAAGCAGTAATGCTGCCGTGCTCAAGGAAACGATAAGAAACGGACTGCAGTTACCAAACGACACGGCGTCATATTCCGTATACCTGAAATCCCCATTAACACCGCTGTAAGAAAGTCCAGGCACATCCACAGAAGTTGCTGGGTTACGCGATTTTACATGTAAACTTCAGCTTTTCCGTATAAGTGAGAAAGACCAACAAGATGCACACATTTTCTAACTAATGTATTCCCATTACAATATTCTCTGCATCTTGAAAATAAAACCAACTTGGTGCACTATTTTCCTTAGTATGATTTGTATGATGCCATCCCGTTGTGTACGTGTAACTAATGTATTGTAATGTGCCGTCGTTACAAAACATATAAAAAAAGTCGTAATTTTTCAACTGGTTAAGCTCGGCTACGTGTTTCGGCCGTTACCCGGCCAACAAAGAAATTGTGTTAATTAAGGTACATTCATTAGCTTTACCAATGGGATCCCATTGTTTAAAGTTTAATGTAAACAATGGGATTCTGTTACCAGGCCATCATCAGGCCAACAAAGAAATTGTGTTAATTAAGGTACATTCATTAGCTTGACCAATGAGGTCCCATTGTTTACAATAAAGTTTAAGCTTCTAAAGTCTACATTAATGGTCAAAAAACTATTGAATCTAAAATTCCTTTAAATTATATGTAATTTTAAGTTCACTTGCAGGGACGGCGGCACAACGTACATCCGTCCCTGCAAGTGAACATAAAATCATATAATTTTACAAGCAATTTTAGATTTAATAGATTTTTAACAATTAATATAGACTCTAGAAGCTTAAAGTTCATTGTAAACAGTGGGAATCCATTGGTAAGGCTAATGAATGTACCTTAATTAACACTATTTCTTTGTTGGCCTGATGATGGCCTGGTAACAGGATCCCATTGTTTACATTAAAATTTAAACAATGGGATTCCATTGGTAAAGCTAATGAATGTACCTTAATTAACACTGTTTGTTTGTTGGCCTGATGATGGCCGGGTAACGGCCGAAACATGTAGCCGAGCTTAACCCGTTGTAAAACTACATCTGTGTTTACATGCTGTGTAACGAAGGCACATTAAAATAAATTATTTTCCTTAGTATGCTTATTTCTTTTCTCTATTCGTTTCGGGCGAATGTGTGTCCATCATCAGGAGAAATATCGGGGTGCTGATAAGTCCTTAGCTCGACCAGGAAGGAAACAAGCTCAGAAGCATGTCAGGGACGCGCGCGATTTCAACAACATAGAGACGCGAGTTGTCATCAAGTTTTTTTCCTGCAAAGGACGGCGCCGAAGGAAATTCACGCCATTCTGACAGAAACTTTAGCTTTTTTGTTCCCTGTAACTGTGTCTACGCGGCACTTGGTACTTGTTAAGCTGTGTGTATGACTGTCTGGTATGCACCCTGCATACCAGACAGTCATACACACAGCTTAACAAGTACGAAGTGTCGCATAAATACAGTTATTTCTCCTCATGATGGGCACATAGTTGCCTGAAACATGTAGAGAAAAGAGATAAACATACTAAGTAAAATTGTGCACCAAGGTGACTTTATTTACAAGAATATACAAGGATGCACGGTCAATAAAACTCAAACAAAATCATCAACATGTTTCGAACAAACAAATTCATCATCACGAGGTTATTTCTGTACACAGTATTTCTCATGCATCTATGGGGTGTCTAGCTGCTAACACGATACGATTGCAACTCCAGGAACAATGTCGGAAAACGATAAAAATTGCTACCCAACATCGTTTAACCCAAGGAGATCCAATCGTATCGTGTTAACGGCTAGACACACTATAGATTGTGATAAAATGCTGTATACTGCGTGTACAGAAATAAACTCTTGATGATGAATTTGTTTGTTCGAAACGTGTAGAAGACAGTTTAATTGGAAATAATTAATGAGGAAAGGTGTGCATCTTACTGGTCATTCTCACGTGCATGTATCACGACGCACGGTTCAGAGAATGTTCAGCTTTTCCGTTAAGTCCTGAGGTCTTGTGTGTTTAGGTGGGTTTAGAAATAAGTTATAGTAGAATATTGTGGGACGGGTAGCTCAGTCGGTATAGCGACTGACTACGGGCTGGACGGTCCGCGATCGAATCCCGGTAGGGACGAGATTTTTTCGCCCGTGCAGACCGACCTTGGGACCCACCCAGCCTCGTGTAAAATGGGTACCGGGTCTTTCCCGTGGGCAAAGTGCGGCCGGGACGTGCTGCTGACCACTCACCCCCTTCTAGCGCCGCGGTCATGGAAGAGTAGAGCTATACCTCTACCCACCCTCTGGGCCACACCGGGCCTGTAACGGGATCACTTTACCTTTATAGTAGAATATTGCATACGGAATTGAAACCATGTGAGAGACGGCATCTGTTTGGAGTGAGCTGGACACCAGCTGCGTTGACCTTGTGAAGATGGCATGTCGGACTTACTCATAATACATGTTATGTAGTGGTTATCACTTGGGACAGACAAACAGTGAAATGAAGGAGATTAGCTGATCACCTGCCTGGTGGCGACGAACAGGTATTCCACTTAGAGGGTTTCCGCGTAAGCTTAAACTGAATCGTTGTTCTCCATGTTTGACAGGTCGTTAAGGATGAAATGGAAAGGTATTTGTTTGCAAAAACAGTTGCACTGGGTGTGAGTGTGTGGGGGGGGGGAGGTGGGGGGGGAAGATAAAATTTGCCAAAAAAGTTTTAGAAAGTAAATTTGAATAGAAATTAATATCTGTTAACTGAAAACACTCTCTGCCCAACGGGCTGTTCGTATCATTTGGGCAATTAAAGAAAATTTAATTTTCCCAGCAAATAAGTGTTACAGTAAAAAAGTAAATTAATCCCGGTACAAGCCCGGTACTAGATATCAGGTGCAGCTGTTAAAGACTTCAGTAAATAACCCCCCCCCCCCCGTTTGTTTTAAACCGTATTTTTTAATCAATAAAAGTATAAAATTTCTTATTCTTTAAAAATTATTTCGCCTTTATTTCGGTTTGCGCTTAAAAGGGGGGGGGGGGGGTTAGAGATCTTATTTTTTAGAGACAATCTCGTTGTTTTTATTGAATTGGAAGACGATAAAACAGTTTCTGGTTTTAGTCAAACGGAACCCGGGGTGCTGATAAGTCCTTAGCCCGACCAGGAAAGAAACAAGCCAATGTTTCTGTCAGAATGGCGTGAATTTCCTTCTGCGTCTTGCCTTGCAGGAATAAAAACTTGACAGCTCCCGTCTCGATGTTGTTGAAATCGTGCTCGTCCCTGACATGCTTCCGAGCTTGTTTCCTTCCTGAACGGACTAAGGCCTTATCAGCACCCCTGGTATATTATTTTATTTTATCTTGGTGACGACATGTGTGGGTCAATTGACCATCATCAGGACATCTTTATACAATAGTTTGAATAAGGGAAATGCAGTGCAAATGACATGAATGCAATATGGGATTCCATAAGAACTGCACCTGCATTAACATACAGTACACTAAAACAGTGTAAGATGAAGTTTTTTAAGCCTGTGATGTATATAAGCTTTTTATAATAGTAAGCAAATTGTTGGGGGCTGAAACGAAATCAAAATTAACATACAATTTTCAATAAATAGCTTTTCTATTAAATAAATATGTCATGTTATTAAAATGTATGTGCATATTTCCGTGAGTCACAAGTAACTGCACATAATGTGAATTTCTTTTCGTAAATGCTCAGTTCCAAATTAAGAGCAGACTGAGGTCAGGAAATGCTTGCTATCATTCGGTGCAGAATCTTTTGTCTTCCAGGTTGCTGTCCGGGAAATTAAAGATTAAGATATATAGAACTATAATCTTGCCTGTTGTTTTGTATGGGTGTGAAGCTTGGTCGCTGACATTGAGGGAGGAA
>Ga0123352_10019318_pt1 | contig 10869 bp, 4 predicted proteins | sample TergutLab28metaG_FD_89700 | JGI IMG/M metagenome (GOLD analysis project Ga0123352, IMG submission 89700) | Labiotermes labralis P1 segment gut microbial communities from Petit-Saut dam, French Guiana - Lab288 P1 | ecosystem: Host-associated > Arthropoda: Insects > Digestive system > Gut ... | reverse complement strand
GGCCGAAACATGTAGTTGTCCATTATATAGTCATTAAATACACCTCATGTGACACAGTTGTGTTTGACTACATACAATTTTCCAAGTTTCGCACACACAACGGGGATGACACACTTCCTAGATTTTATCTGAACTACTCGCATTCTCCTATTAAATTGGGTACTGGGCCTTTTTGTATGTCAGAAAAGCGGCCGGAGCTTGAAGCAGCACAATTGATCAAGCCATAGCAACACTAATAAATAAATTACCGGGTTTCTCTAAGCATCGTCGTGATAAATGTAAAACACATTTCATGACACAGGAAATCATGATTAATAGACTTGTTCAGTAACCTTTTTATGGCATTTTATTAACTGTTCCAAAATCTCATAAAGCCTTTCTTCCGTCGTGCCTACCGTTAAGGTAGATCTTAGCATTTTCATGGTTCCTCGCTTGCGTAAGGAAATCGTAAATTTTACAGGCATGCAGCTTCGAAAAAGAATTTGGAAACACAAATACATAATGCTTTTAATTGTAATTTGTGGAACAAAATAAGTAAACAAATTCTAAAAACTGTATAATACATAATGAGGAATGCAGGACATAATATCAACATTTTATAAATGCATGTTAATATTCCGTATTCGATAATAAATATCACATGAAAGAAGCAATCATGTTAAGTTGTTCAAGTACTCCTGTATCTCTTGTTCCGTGAGTGTTCATTAACAAAATTTATCGTAACAATGCAAACGCAGTAACCATGTAAATGAAGTAAGCGTTAATTCCTTCTATCGCACCGCTGCCATCAGTTGGTGGAAGCCTGGTAACCAGTGACATGTTTGTCTGTTGTCACCGGTGTGTTGCCTTTACGCACAACAAGGGCGTTTATTATATAAAGTGAATGGCGGAGAGTCAAGAAAAACATTTTTTACACAGAGTTGTTTTGAGGATAACAATGTTTGTGGTTTTGATGGGTGTCATTTTCGGTACTACGGGTGTTCCTTTTTTTCTGCCATGATCATCTACTTAAGCAAAATCACAGTTAAATTAGGTTATGATAAATTAGGTTATGATAGTGCCTTGTTTGCACAAAGAAATTTTTATTTTTATCATTACTTCAATTTTTCTGTTGAAGTAATATACTGCATTTTTTTAATTTTGCTACGTTCTTTTGTTTGTTTCTTTGTATGTTACTTTTGTGTATCAGTGCCGATCCAGTAACTGGCAAGCCAACCATCGAGTCACCAAGTAAATAAGAAAGAACTGAAACGAAATTAAATCTCATTAACGCCATGAAAATTGAACTTAATAAGACCAGAGTTATATTCTTCTCAAGAGAAAAAAAAGTCCTCGTTTTTAAATACAAAGTTCATGAATCTTTTATTAAACTAAGTGATAATATCAAAGATCAGGGATCAGCGTAGTTACTTATCCTAGACTTCAGTTTTAGCATTATGTTCATTTCATATTTTCGAACTCCTTCTTTTCTCTTGACTTTCTACTTTATCCAAAATCAAAACCACAGCAGGTCTCCACTGTACGACATTCGGCTACATGTAGCGACATAAATAAATTTCAATTCGCCCAACATTAAGTTCTTTCTCTTTTTATCGTCGCTCTTTTAATCGTGTGTAACGCAGCTACTCACATGTTCAAGACTGCGTCACATTGCACACGTTGTGTGTTAGGAGGCACCACTCAGACGCGGTTTCTTGGTCAGCGCTGACAGGGAATTAAAAATTGTTCGTTCCCTTTTGGATAGTGCTGGCTTTTGTTTGCCGATTACGAATCTCAGAAATGTTATTTTATTTAATCATTTGATGACTTAATTCATGCAAATTGTAAATTGTATATAAAACCCCCATTTCTACCACGCAGAGAATGCAGGCCTTTTTCATTTTCAACACAAATCAGTTAATGCTATAGAGGGAAATAATCCGTATTTTATTGTGAGCAGCGCATGACTACAGAAATACACCGTGTGGAGGAAATGCGAAGTTTCAATGGTCCAGCACGTGGGCCATAGAGTTACCATTAGGTCTTAAAGTGTCGTGTTTGTTTCACACATCGTAGCTCTCCAGCTAGAACCTCCTTAGCTCCAAATGCTGTTACTACAGTTAGACCTATCGTTAATTTGCCATGCTACATGATTTCGCTTAATTAACTATTAATTTTACCGTGCTCATATATATCTGTTGTGGTATGTTCATATTCACATTGTTATATATGTTGTTTTGCGGGTTGCTGGTTGGTGTATTTCGTCATTCGTTTCAGTGCGGTGTCTGTCTGGCTCTATGACTCATATGACAACAAATTTGAAATGAAATGAAAATTTCTGGTTTTATAAAATTAAGGGAGTCGAGTGTAAATTCTCCTGAAAAACTGTCTGATAAATTATATTTTCATTACTACTGACTGTCTTCCTCACACAGTTCTACAGTATGACAGCCTGAAAGTGGCCTTGTCCAGGTTGAAACAAGCCGCTCATGCTAGTTACTTAGACTGAACTGTACGACAAATATAGCTGTGGCGTGACTGATACTGACTGTACTGGTTTATGTCACTGGCACACAACCGGACGTCACACGTAAATAACGTACTCTTGTAATTTCCTGCAACCAAAAATATAAACAAAGCCGAAGTGTAAGTTTTTGAGGCGCAAGAGACTTGCTGTTGTATCCTGAAATATTGGATGACGATAGACCTAGGAAGAACTTCGCAGTTTTGTTAGGATTCAATTTTTGTAGGAAATAAAACAACAATTTAGCGCTCGCACAGACAATTTCTTTAGCTCTCGGTGCGATGGCAGTAACTAATAAACCAATTTAACCAGGAATGTCAGATTATGCGTGAAGACATATCATGAACAAACTTATACATTGTACATAAATTATTAATCCATATTAACAACTACAAACGTGATGATGCGAAATATTGCGGCTACATAAGTGCACGCCGGATGCAATTTATACAGACTCTGCAATTCAGTAATCACTTAGTCAGAAAAGCATAATAATAATAATATCATCATAGATACGCTGAGCTATATGTATATGTATGTACACTGTAAGAAAGTAGGATTTTTTTAGGATTTACTAGGAACTTTTTCTTCTAGAACAATCGAAACTTTACCTCAACTAAGAGCAATGTAACGGAGCTTTATTCGACGTCAACATAACTTTACTCACAAAAAAACCGGTAGAACAAGAGCGGTTATCAGTGGAGGTCTGCTTGATGGCAGAAAGAAGGGAAAAACGTACAGACTTCAAGTTGCACGTTGAACGCCTTTATTTCGGACGGTCACACGTGCATGGACACGTGTTTTAAGCGCAAACCATTTTTCACTTCTGAGTTATGATGCAGCAGTGAAGGAATAAAGATAACTCACTTACTGTAAGCAGTAAGATGGATGATATGCAAGTGCCCGGCCGATGGGACAGTCCAGAAGGCCGGTGCGACAAAAGAAGAATAATGAAGGGCAAACACTCACCTAAAACAAAATAAAAGGGATGCATTACATTTTGGGAGACATTAAGGTATTTAAAATGCGATTAACCAAAATGAACATTTAAAATGAAATAGCACACAAAGATCACGTAAATTTGTCTCTTCAGGCAGTCCTCAAACGACGAGACAATTGAGAGATTTAAGTGTGAGATGCCTAAAACAAGAATGAGAGAAATATGTTGGATGGAAACCTCCGTCACTAAGTTAACTATGAAGGATTAGAAGTAAAAACTAATGTTAAAGGGAATCTTAAAGGAAGAGGGTGTGCAAATTTTACCGCATCCCATAAACAGACCATGTTCAGACAAAGAACATTTCAATGCGCCTTACACGGCTATCGTACCTACGCAACCGCCATCATTGTATTTTAGTGGAAAGAACATTATTAAATTAAGCACGTTCTCAACGTCGTGTTGCAGAAAATTCACGTATTCTTGGATGTTACGTCACGTCTATTTAAATTCATTTTTCAATAACCAGTCTTATCTTTCGGCAGTACAGGCCTATGCACCTGACAAGAAATTTATAGACCAAAAAAGGCAAAAATTAACCTGAATTATATTTCAAGATTCAGTGCGTACCACACAGTAAATACATCCCGTCTAGTTTATAAAAGTAAATTGTTCATGCTGTAAGGGGAATAATCTATTTGTTCCTAGAAACATACAAAACACACAAACGCACTCTGCGGGCAGAATGTACACGTTTTGAATATTAAACATGACTGTAAAATTAAACCGCAAAGTACCTGTCCACTGCTTGGAGGCACACAAGGAAGGTAACTTATTGCTCCATTCTTTATTAACCTCGGCTCCAGTTGGAGGTGAGCGACGGCCGCTTTTTCAAAAGAATTTCGATCCCTATTGACGAGGAGGGTGGGTGGGGTCCAGAGCCAAATTGGACGTTTTGAAGAACAGAGAAATATCTTGTCCTTACCGGGATCCTAAAACTGGATCCTCTGCCAGTGTGCTAGTAGCTTCAACGGCTAATGGCGGAACACATAGTAACCACCAAAATTTAAAGGTTGAACTTGTCTAAACTCGAATGGTCGGCACAATATCCTCTCTGCCAGTGCAGATCTCCGAGACTTGCCACTGCATCATCGCTCCTTGCGGCATGCTGCACTTCAGCCCTGAACTATTACGTAACAGAGGGCCCCCATAGGTACTCCAACTCCGAAGATTACTAATAGGTCTACTACTTCTGCTACAACTACGACCTCTTGACCCTTGAAGATGAGACCGCAAAGGCTGCGCCGAAACTCATAACCGATTATGTAGGTTTGACGTTCATAGATCGGTACGTAGAACATGGTCAGGAGAGGTGGATTGTATCCAACATAGGATAGCTAGTTAGAAGAATGTGAGAGTCCCACAGAAATGGGTCCTTCGGGGGCAGGCAGAGGTAGTGTAGCTAGAATGAGTTCGGTAAGGGCTGACACCCTACTTCAAAGGGGAGTTTGGATGTTATAGCTGTGAAAGTCAGGAAAGCGATTTTATGTGAATAGGATCGTTCGAAATTTGGCATTTTATAAAGTTCAGCATCGTAAAGTTTTACAGAGAGAGCAGCTGCCTCCCACGTCCATTTTTTTGTGCCTTTAGCTATGGCCCGAGGTTTTCCTTGCAGAGCCACAGAGTTGTTCGTGGCTTAAATCAAAAATAGCCAATTAAAAATTAGAATTTAATACGTGATAGGGTGACTGGAAATTCTAAATTAACCAAAAGAAAATTTTGCGCAAAGGAATCAGAAAATGGCCGACAGAAGATGCGTTATTTAATTGGCAACTGGCGTTTCGGTCTTAGGTAGCACAAATGTGCGTAAACAACTAACAGGAAGCGGTGCGAGACTGCCCAGAAGAGCGAAGACCTTAATTATTATTTCTATGTTCATAACGTGCATACTTATTAATTCATGTTTATTATTATACCAACATATCCACAAATGCATATGTTGGTATAATAATAAAGCTTAATTATTGTTACTACAGTCCTGCTGCTGCTGCTGCTGCTGCTGCTGATGATGATGATGATGATGATGATACCAGTACTAAAACAAACGAAACGAGAATTACTACAAATAGAGTGTACTGTGCAACACCAGTTATGAAATGTTCGTCTCAGGTCTCTGCTCCATGCAGACGTTGTCATAATGCAGAATGATGCAGACGACTGTTCTCACCCGAACGACGCAAGCCCAGAACATAAACAATATCTTACTGTTCCAGGCATTCTTCTTGGACTGCTTGACCCAAAATTTGTCCCGAAGCACTGGTAAATAACTACCAATCAACACTGCGTAACATCCCAGAAGAGCGAATATCTACGAAAATATCTGTTTCCGAGAGCGGGTGTCTTATAGCAGGCGTAGGTTTTCCAATTAAACTTTAATGTTAGGACGGTCCGAGGGCCATGTCACCTGCACTTAACTGGCAAAATCCAGTCCGCATCCGATGACTGACTGTCCGCGGAACGGGAAGTTGAAGGTACAGAGGGCAGAACAACAAAAGCAGCTACTGCTGCAGTCGTAGCGTCTCCATTTCTTACGGAGTGTCTTTATGAAAACAAACCACAATAAAGAGGGTTATGCGACGTCTGGGTTGCCTTGAGCCCACTTCCCTCGTCGTGTAGTCTTTTGAGAGAATTCATTTTCCGTGAAAGGAGGGAATTCATTCAAACTCTGTGATTGAAGCTGTACCCCGGAATGCGCTCCTTGAAGCTCCAGTGAGTCGGAATCAACCGGAAGTGCACGGAGGCGCTCCGTAATTCGTTGCAAGCAAGGGTACCCCGAAGCGAGCACCAAGAATATACACTACACTCTTCATCTTCTGTGTAAGAAATGCTCACGGATGTGCCTCTTGTTTATCCGCGCAACTGACGCTGACGTGTTACTTGCTCCGTTTATATGGTCGCTAATGTGATGTGATTGTAAGATGATGACCGATATCGTCCAAAGCTATGGATTACATGAAGGAAACAATGTGCCCACCTACAATGGCTCGGAAAAGAGAAAGTCCACGAAATATCTGTTGGAATGGCCTATATCTGTGTCAGTAAAATTAGCAACTGTTTCCCTAAAGTAATGGTTCTCAACCAGTGTGCAGTCGCACGCTAGTAGCCCGCGAGATTTTTCCACATTTTCCGCGGAGATCTGAATAGTAGGATGATTATATAAAATTAAATATATAGATTAAAATATATAAAATTGCAACACGATAAAGCTGATCTTGATAAGCGCGCGCACACACACACACGCACGCACAAAAGCGCGCGAGCGTGCTAAGTTAAGAGAGCAGGTGCGGTGTCGATGAATTTTCATCTAAGATGAGATGGTGCCGTTGTATAACACATGGAAGCCAGGACATTTACTTAAGTTTTCCAGTTTTGTATTGTTTTATATTGTTTCAGAACTTCTTAATCTACTTTACAAAATATTTGAATTTGTATACGAAATTATTTAAATTGCCGTGCTTTTATGTGTTACAGTTCTCTTTTCTAAGTCTAGTGCGTCGAAAGAAAAACATAAATATGGTAATTGTGCAGTGAAGATGAAAATATAGAGCAACACTTCCCGAAACACTGGATAACTTATGTGTTTTTTCCCCCCCATGATGATAGGAGTTAAGTTCTAAAACGTTACTTTGATGAGATTCGACGTGATGGATTTCAAATTTTTGTTATAGGGACTCTGGTATTTCGAAAAAGTAACGAGGGTGACTGATTCTAAATTGAAGATTAGAAAAATGAGTTTCCGATTTAATAACTCTTTCAATTGTACAAATTTAAACGTTCGTGTGGATCTACACCAGAAATATGTCAACCAATTATTATTATTTGATGTTTGAAATCACACATAGCACTTGCTTTCGAAACGCTATGGTTCCTGCTCTGAATACACACCCTCATATTACAATGTCAGCCCACTTGTTCTGATTTAAATGATACAACAGCCGCATGCGACAGCCAGACTGATGTTCGGAGCGACGTGGCGATAAATTACAGACCCAACATGCTTTATTACCTTAACTCCGCTTTGTGGCACATACCTGAAATGTGATCGTGTGTTCAATTCCCGGGCACGGCAACAACGTCAGCCTACGTAGCGACCGCTTTCTGTAATCTCGAACACTATTACTACTTTATCCATGAAGGTATCTGAAAGAAGTTACTGTGCATCGTGACTGCACCCCCGTTAAGAATAAAACGCGTCTTCAGCGAATGACCCAACGTACAAGAAATAATGATTTCTGCAAAAGGCTTAAACAATCATTTACTGGACATACATGTCGCCATATTTTATATCATCAAACATGAACGTGATATGTGCATGTAGAAGAAAATATACTGGCACTAAGCGCCAACTGGAAAGTGTGTAACAAGAAAACCAAATCTCCGAGGCCGTAACGTATAAAGGGACGACAAGCTATATTTTGAAAGAAATTAACTGAATCAAGTGACTGACTGATAGGACTCTCCAGCACGAGAAATGCGAACTTTTGAAAATGGGAAGAACTCACAATGCTGTTGTAACTGCTAGGGATATAATGCGACCACAGATTTAGCCACTCTCATTTCTTGCAGTTTTTCTTTTCTGACAAGGGGATTGTTGTGGAGAAAGAACCACAAGTACGACAGATTGTCCCAAGATTAGTGAGTTATGCATAATTTAATGACACTGCATAAACTGAAGTGGATCATATGTGAGGTTTCAGTTACAGGGACATGGCAGGATTTGACAGCATTTGGACGGTAAGCTAAACAAGTCAATGATATGAATGTGTTTCTGTTCTTATTGGAAGAACGTTGCCGCTATGCAAACTCAGTTTGTGCACAGAAATAATGTCTGTCTATCCATTACCCGGATCGTGAGCAAGATATTCTGTCCGGCGTAACTTACTTTAGTGGGGCAAGCAACTTACTACACTGCCAGTGGAGCCACAAGGCAATGGGTTGTCTGATTTAGGTGTATGAGCTTGATATGTTGTACCGTGTGACAGTAAGTTAGCGAGACAGGACGCTGATGTGTGATCTGCTGAGGAATTCAGAGTTCGTCTCTTCTTTTCTGATAAAAGTGAAAACCAAAAGACAGTTCTTTGAAGTTACGCGCGTCAATTTTTCTGGCTGGGCGGAGAAATTCGACGACAAATCATGCTGCTGTATTGGTCGCATGATTCAATGGTTGAACGCTAGTATACAGCAACTATTTTCAATTCTTGACACACCTGGTGCCTAATATAGGCCTGTGTTTTTCCCCCTGTGTTGTAGAAAGATGGCAGCGATTACTGACTTCGTGGCAAGTGGCAGGATCTGACTTCTGAAAACGCAATTTTCTCTAACATGTTACAAGCATCCGGCTGTAAACTTCTGTCGTTCATTCAGACACTACCATATAAATGTTTTCCTCCACGTAGTATATACATACAGACGACAGCCATTACAGTCTGCGTCGTGCGATAGAGGAAGCCGTTCAGGCAGCTGACTGGAGTTACAAGCTCCGTCATTAACACAACCGGTTCGGTTCCCACTAGAATGGGCTAGTGCTCAATTGCACAGATACACATGGATTATTGCCTCCATGAAAACTGAACTGTTAGGTTGAACTCAGTCAGCGGCAACACACGCTACTGGATAAAATGGAGGAATATGCCGCTGACATGAGGAACTTGATTACACGAAATTCCAGCTCAAGGAATTGTGTCGTCACGAACATAATTATAGATCTAGTCTAATTCATTGGTGATCGCGTATTTATATACTTCACTGACATGAAAACAAATAAGTGACCAGTTAGACAAGAAATTCATGAATGACTTGCTACAGTTCACTTCAGAATCTTTCATTACATCTTAATTACTTCCTGTATCTTTCACCACTTCTCGCGCGCGCGCTCTCTCTCTCTCTCTCTCTCTGTCTATACAGGGTAATTCATAAGTCCCTCCGGGATTTCCGACATCTGCGGTACAGTAGCCAGGATGGTCACGCCGAAAAGGAGCATCTCAACAGAGGGAGACACAAAAAACTTGGAGATATTCTATACCTTCTGATATGCTCCTTTCTGCTGTGTCTGTCTTAGTTGTTGCGCAGCCGAGTTCGGAAGTTCCGGAGGGACTTATGAATTACCCTGTATGTATATATATAGGAAGTAAACTGACAATCAAAACACAAATTTATGAAATAATAATTTACTCAGCTACATGTTTCGACCCCATGCGGTCATCAGGCCGATATCTGAACATATTAGGGAACTATACATATCATATTATGGAGGACAGACCTCACGTCTTACAAATTATGTATAACCCAGTTTCTGTACATTCAGTTCAGGATTAAAATTTGTGGCAATGGCTACTAGAATTTAAATTTAATTTTAAAAATATTTAAATTTTACATTTGGCAGGTGTCGGTAGTTGATTTTATGAAGTTCTGCTGGCAAAAGTCATATATGTAAGAAATAAGTAAGTAATTGACAACTACAAATTACACAACCAAAAAATATCTATCATATTATTTCTAACATATTATACACTGTTATAAGAAATCTCCACACGACTTCTGCCAGCAGAACTTCATAAAATCAACTACCGACACTTGCCAATTCTAAGATTTAAAAGATTTTTAACTTTAAATTTTATTCGTAATAAATACTGCCACAAATTTTAATCCTGAACTTAATGTACAGAAACTGGATTGTAACACAGCTTGTAAGAAGCGAGATCTCTCTTCCATAATATGATGTGTATAGTTCCTTAATATGTTTCAGATATCAGCCTTATGACGACCACATACGGTCGATACATGTAGCTGAGTAAACCATTATTTCATAAAATTGTGTGTTGGTGTTCTATCTTCTTATTTATATTCCAAAATAACGGGATGCATGTTTAAAAAGAAAAACTTTATTTCGTGTGCGCGCACGTACACATGCACATCTTATGCGTATGTTTTACGTATAACTGAAAAGCCGTATATCTTTCACAATGATGATAGCAGAAGTAGATATAAGTGCTGCCGAGACAATTATATCCGAAAAATCTTTTCACTGCACACTAACATGTGCGTGTGTGTGCGTGCGCGCGCGCGCGCTTCCACATTACACACAGGAACTGCGACCAACGATCATGACTCTTTAAAAGGGAGATACACATAGAACCTAAAGCGCAGCGATTTACTTGTACACGTGGCCATAACGCATCCGGCGCGGGGTTCAAACCCAGATTAACCTTTTGACGCCTAATGTCAACTATAGTGGTCGTATCGCATTGCTAACCTCTAAAGTTTCATTTTACATATTTATTCAACAAATATAGGCACTGAAAATTTTAAACACAGTATATACTCTCCGTTTTTCTCTCTTCAAAGTGCAGTTTGTTTCATAATTCTAACG
>Ga0123352_10019314_pt1 | contig 10870 bp, 7 predicted proteins | sample TergutLab28metaG_FD_89700 | JGI IMG/M metagenome (GOLD analysis project Ga0123352, IMG submission 89700) | Labiotermes labralis P1 segment gut microbial communities from Petit-Saut dam, French Guiana - Lab288 P1 | ecosystem: Host-associated > Arthropoda: Insects > Digestive system > Gut ... | reverse complement strand
TGTGCTCAACATGTTTCGGACATTAATATATCCATCATCAGGAGCTTGCGACTATTCTGTTGAATTACCACATTGGTCGTATTGTTCTTGGTTCGATGTGTGTTGGGGTTTCGGTGTGGTTGGGTTGGAGTGGTATCCTTGTTGCAGGCTGAAGCACAATTGTGCTTCAGCCTGCAATTTGTACATTAAGTTGGTCAAACGCTAAGATTATACTGAGATGCACGGTCAGCAAAACATAATAAAAGTGCAAAGTTGTCTACATTCCATACATTAATTTAGTTCGTTTCTCATACTTAACAGAATGTATAAATACTAGAGAAACCAATAATTCTATGATGTGTAGGAAAATAATCGCTGTTTATTGTGCGAATCATAACGGAATATGTAAATAAACTGTGCTGACGACACGCAAAATTTTATTGATAAACCAGTCGAAACATATTGTTACCACTGGAGTTTAAAAGTGAAAAGTTATAGGTACGGGAAATGGAGGTAGGGATCCACGCATTTATAACCGCAACACTGGATGGGGTGAGCGACAAGCTTCACTCTTCGGCTGGTTTACCCATTAAATAGGAAAAGCCGTAGGCCCTAAAGGCGGTATGATTGTGCTGGGGAAAAGAGAAACTTCGTAAGGCGGATTTTACGACAGGTGAGAGGTTTGTAGATGTTAAACGGACTGATGAAAAGATACCGGGGTTCTGCTCTTTCATTGACCAACTTCCTTTGATTTGATAAGATATGTCTTTTTTTCTGAATCTCATTGGCCGTAGGTATGTCTGTTCCCTAGTTAAATTAAAAATACCGATTTTTAAGGCAAATTGACCAATTAAAAAAAAACTGTTTTGTTCATTTTATCGCGGGAGAGCACCTTACACTGTGACGGTACTCTTTTGATGGCTCGACAGCAAAAACCACAAGAACAAGCCAATTGGCCTTGTTTTGCGAGCATGAGGGTATCAGAGCGCTGATATTGAAGATTCATATGCACTTCCCAAACTTCAGATGGAGGCACTACTTTCTTTTTTTTTCGAAATACAAACAAATTTATATCAGACAGCGGAGAGTAATATCGCAGCAAACGGCTATATTCAGCAATGGCCACTTTACATAAAGTGCGTTTCCACGTACGCCACAAGGAAGTATATAGATATTTTTTTTTCACGCGAAAAATATTTGAGGGAAAAAACTGTAGATAAAATTAAAACCTACTGTATGGCCAAAATAAATTTCCTTTACGTCTTAAGTTTTTTTAAAAATAATTAATAGCGAACAAACATAAAGGTTTGTTAGGCCATGTGCCCATTTATTAATTTGATAACTTCCTCATTACCTCATATCCTATAACAATCTTTGTTGACTTATCAGCTGTTTATGTTCCAGGCTATTTTTCTGTCTGTGTGAATTTTGATTCTATTCCGTCTGTACCCGCCTGCCCACAGTGATTCTTGGGCAATTTCGGGAAGCACTGCGCTATTTAAATAGCAAAACTTATATTAGTGCTGCTGCCTCTCTTAAACTACTTACATATTTTTATGCGTGCGTTAAGCAGGGGGCGCTGTTAAATTAAATGCATTCTGTGTGCCGGTGTCCATCCGCGTTTAGAAGTGCTGCTGGTCGACGCAGTCCGGTCGATAAGGAACAGAGAGACCGGCGAGCAGGCTAGGGAACACCGCCAAGTGAATTCCTCCCGTGCCGGCTAACTCGACAATGCGGTTGTGAGTACCGAAAAGACACAAGTAGACTTCAGTGAAGGGGGTGGGAATGTATATAAATTGGACATCAGCTGAACCATAATGTAACTGAACACTTCAAAATTAAAGTCATTTGAAACATGACGCCCTGCAGCTTCGTAAATGGATACAGAGGTTTCGGAGAAAGTTTTCTGTCTCTCTTCATCTTGAGAGTGGGTGAGTAATAAAGGCAGTGGTTCCCCCCCCCCAAATGTTGCTATGGAGCCAGCCTACTACACTTTATGCAGTGACAATATCAGGAATTAACCGATTAGTTGACGACACATACATATTTAAAAAATAACAGATTATATTCAACTTTATAGAATATAATTTTGTGAATATGCTAAGAAGAATGAAGTCTGATGCTGTGCTAAGAAGAATGAAGTCTGATGCCATTAAAAACATAAGAAGTTTGCTACTGACTAGGACTAATATTACATTTATGTAGAATGCTACAAAATGAGGATACGAATTTGTTTCTATAGTAAAACCAACTAGATGCACCAACGTATCAAATTTATTTTATTTTGGAATGACAGTCTACATGTTCCGGACGGTCTTTTCGTCCATCATCAGGAGTTCAAGACTGTAATACAACAACAGGCATATGTCAAACAGATACTGCTTGATTGCTGGCTAGCAAGCAATCAAGCAGACAGCAGTATCTGTATGACAAATGCCTGTTGCTGTATGTACAGTTTTGAACTCCTGATGATTGACGGAAAGACCGTCCGGAACATGTAGATTGTCATTTCCAAAATAAAATAAATTTGATACGTTGGAGCATCTAGTTCAAGGAGTTCAAGATTGTGCATTCAGCAACAGGCATGTGTAAAACAGATACTGCTTGATTGCTGGTTAGCAAGCAATCAAGCAGACAGCAGCGTCTCTTTGACAAATACCTGTTGCTGTATGTACTGTCTTGAACTCTTCATGATGGACGGAAAGACAGTCAGGAACATGTAGAGTGTCATTCCAAAATAAAATAAATTTGATACATTGGTGAATCTAGTTGGTTTTACTATAGAAATAATATTACGATGCACGGCCCTATGAACGTCAGATCTGGATTTGTTTTGTCTGAGCAAGGACAGGAACGTTTGGCGAATGCTTACTGGTGTAGTAATGAATTTTTTAGTTTCTTATTAGGTGTTTGTCTGGCTGAATTACCATCAGATTCTCAAAGAGCGCTCTTCTTCACAGAGTGAAGAAAGCAAGGGCTCTAGGTACCATGGGGTCTACAGTTCAAATATAACCCTTCCACTGTATGTTACACGGCTTCTGTCTGCGAATGAATTGACTTAGCTAAAAAATCTGCGGAAATTTGCAAGGAATTCTTACTAAATATCATAAAGAAAACTACCTAAACTTCTAGTCGTGCAATTTTATTACTGTTATGTAGTTATTTTAGTGCAGTTACACCAAAATCGATTACTTAAAAACAGAAATTTTCACTTTAAATTTTTCGAATATAAGCTTAAAATTTCACATCGTCGCCATGTTTGAAATTCTTAAGGTAAGAATAATGTTTGATACACGGTCCGTATTCACATTTACGATCTATATACGTATTAAATTTCACGTGCGTAGTTTCGTTGACTCGTTACTGCAGCAGTTAAACCGAAAAGTAATGAAGATATTCGCTCTTTCACTTTTTAGTGTCATAAATTCTTCAAAATAAACTACTTGAACAAAAATTGTGTAGTTTTCCGTGCGGTAATCGTATATAACTTCATGATTCTAAATAAATTTACGCTTTACTCATTCCCACAGTGAGTCATTGTCTCGCTGTTGTTGTTATTAGAGGTGACTTCTTGGATGTGCTGCTGGGAATAATTTTCATATGAAGTTTCATTAAAATCTGTTAAATGTCTCAGAAATTAAATTGGAGACTCACACAATGTGATTATGTCAAAAGCTTATTTTCTATTCTTAACTGAAGAAAGTAGTCTAAAACGCGCTTATAGTTACAATAAATTTAGCGTTTTCTCGTTGTTCTAATTGTCTCCTGTCTGAATTGTGAGCTCCGTTAACACAGTGAAGTGTGCAGCCTGCAAGTCCTTCCGAAATCAGGGCGCTGCTTAAGCTTGTGGTTAAGATAGACTTTTTCAAAAGACCATATGTCTTGTTTTATTTATGTTTGTGTATTTATTTATTTTTTCTTCGTCCCTTCGTTCCTTATTCTTATGATTTCTCCGCATTTCTTCGTCCTTATATTTTCTTGTTTTCCCTTGCTTCTCCTTTTATTTCACTTTCGGTTTCCACCTTTGTTCTTGTTCCTTCTATCCATATTCTTATCTCCTGCCCTTCTATACTTTATTCTCTATTCCGACCTCATAAAATAAACGCAATAAATTAATTAGTGTAGCAGGTCACGTCATATGGTTGGTTACGCTTTAGTGACAGTAATGATTTATAGATGTAAAATTATAAATGTATGTTAATTTCTATTGTTTATGCGTAAGACATTACGTACAGTACAGTAAACTGAGTTTATATATATAGCATTATGTAATAAGAAAAATTAAGGAATATATAATCCCAAATAGTTTAATGATATCAGCAACCAACAAGATGCAGTAAATTGTGTTTTATTGATTCTTATTAGGATGGATCTCCAGGAGGTGGGATGTGGGTATGTGGACTGGATTGGGTTGGCCCAGGATAGGGATAGGCGGCGGACGCTTGTGAGTGCGGTAATGAACCATCGGGTTCCGTGAAATGCAGGGAATTTCTTGACTAGCTGCAAACCAGTTAGCTTCTCAAGAAGGGCTCTGCACCATGCAGTAAGTAAGTAAGTATTGATTCTTTTAAGCTTGCTCTACATGTTTCGGGCGACAGTTTCGCCCATCTTCAGGAGCACTTTGACTGTAAAAACAGTCAAAGTGCAAGCTTTAAAAGAATCAATAAAACAAATTTTGTTGCATCTTGTTGGTTGCTGATATCATTGTACTAATGATACACGGTCACACAAACGTCTAGTTCCAAAATAGTTTTTCAGTTTAATTCTACATTTAATCAAATTATGCGAATAGCTGTACACAGAAAGCGGGTGTTTCTATTAACTTCTCTGTTTAACTTTGTTGTCTTTGAATATGATGCCATGCTTTAGGAGTGACCCTGTCTCCGAAGATTCTGCTGCCTCCAACAAACCCGTCGACAAACATTGTTACATTCACTTCCAACACAGCCCACAGCGTCAGATGCCCCTGTCCTCTCCTCCCCTTCCAAAGAGAAATCTTCATAATCACTGCTGTGAAATCTGGAATCTACGCTTTGTTCGCTCAGGTCGGTCGGGAAGTGTCGTCTAGCCGTAGATTTTCCCGCACGCAGCCTTTTCCGGCTTCTACCGTAGACGATTCGTGCCCTTGCCATGAGACCAAAAAGAATTGTAATTTTAAGATAGCCCCTTGTCTGTCGGAGATACAGAAACGGTACATTGCTGCTTAAATCTGCTGCTCGTGTTAGTGAGGGCAATGGAGAGAGTCTTATTAAAGTAAATGCTCAAGTGTTAAGTGTGACAGCAACAGCACTTTGCTGGAAGTTACAAGCTCGCGTGTTGGAGTACCAGCAACAGCGCATTGCTTGTTACGGGCAGCTGTTCCTATGTTGAAATGTAAGGAAGTACGCATTGGCTCTTACTGTAAGTGCTCGCGTGTCAGTGAGAGCAACAGTGCCTTGAAATTTTGACAGTGGCTGTACATGAGAAATATCAGCAACATTTACCAGAACTCTTTTCATCGTCACAAAAACACTCAAAGCAACACACTACTTTCCACCCGAAGAAGGAAGCAATTTGCTTTCGAAAGACAGTGTGTTGTTTTGAATATTTTTGTGACGAAGTGGTCTTGTAAATGCTACTGATATTTCCTCTGACTGTCCATTGCTACTTACGTTAAGTGTTCGCGTGTTCGTGACAACAAAAGCGCTTTGCTACGTGCAGTACCTGGTCGCGTATTCTTGAAAGCAATGGCGCGCTACTTCTTGTGGTAGCCTCTCTTATGTTAGAGCGAGAGGGCACACGATAAAAAAGTCTATGTAATGCCACACAGATAAACACATTAGTGCCGCGTAATTAGGACCGGGTGGGGGTACGTTCCTTACGAGTTAATCCGTAAATCCCTACCATCCCATCACGGACTGCTGTTCCGCATCACGTCAGTGCTGACACAGAGAGGAAACACTCCTTCCATTTATCCCAGTTTAATCCGTTAGGTAATAATGTTTTTTTTAAAACTAGATAACACGATTCAGTCTCAAATTTTTATGTGTTATCTCGTTCTCTTTTCGTGATGCCACATCTTGTTCCTCTGAACCCCTCTTCTCAAAAAGAGGGTGCACGAAGCCGCGTAACATACAGCCAATTAGAGGCAATGCTAATTATGTGTGACAGATAAATGGAATTCGCGTATCTGCAGTGGGATGAAGTAAACACGTAACTGTGGACTGGCATAATATGGGATTATGGTACCACAAGTAAAAGTGCAAAGAGCTGTATAGGCCTTGCCAGATACTAGACACCGTTAATTGGAGGAGGGGATGAACTGACTGAACAGGTGGCATCAACTTTAGAAAAGTTTATTTTGCCATCCTTTCATGGCTTAAATACAGCTTGTCTGCTAAATCCGCAGTGATAAAAATTGGTTCTGAAATTTTTTCCACCCCCCCCCCCAGTACTAAGAGTATCTAGGGCTCTTACTGTTTATAGTACAGGGATTATTAAACCTATGTGTGCCAAATGTTGTGACATTAAAACCCCTGTATTTTCCCACGCAATGCATTTAGAATTTCATAGAATTATAGCGATAAACAACGGTTATTCCCTAAATAGCGCTATCAATTTACGATAATAGTGCAGACTCGATGTGGTTTCTGTGAGACAGGAAATTATTTTTCGGTTGTCAATTAAATGAAGTTCAGAGGTCAAATTTAATTGAGTCTGGCGGTGTGTGTACACAGTGACTGGAGCTTGAAAGACGAGGTTTGGTTTTTGCAGGGGTTGGTACTTGATTATTTAAAAGTCTGTAAACTTTAAGAATTTCCAGAGTTTTGGAGGCTACAAGATGAATTATGAGGAAAAATCAGTCAGCTCATTAGATCACGTTCCTCTTGTTTACCATCTCTGTATTGTGGTCACGCCTGCCATGAAAACCTCACGAAATAAAAATCGCAGATTGTTTTCGTATTATATATTTTAATTTCATCCTCCTATTTACAAGTCGTCTTTACAACTGCCGTAAGGACGAGGGAGAAGATGTAAGCAGCTACTGGATGATATTGAGGAAACAAGACGATGCGAGAAATTGAAAGAGGAAGAACTAGATCACACTGTGTGGAGAACTCATTTTGGAAGAGGCTATGGACCTGTTGTAAGACAAAACAATGAATGAATTTTTAGCACAGTCTTCAAAAGTAAGTTCTTACTCGAGTTTTAGATAGATTTTTGGTTTCCGAAGAAATAAATGACGGGTAGTTAGAGAAATGTTCTTGAACTACGAGCTATATGTTACATTACATACAATATGCAAGAACGCATTAAAATAGGTCATAATGGTATAGTAAATGTTTCTTTATAACCTGACATTTCCTTACCCTATTAAATGTATAGACCTATTTATATGCAAATGGTCTGTACGTCGGTATATTATTAAGCATGTGGGTTAAGGAACTCTGTGGGATACACTGTGACGCAAGAATGCTTGAAAACCGAAGAACATCTGTATTTAGGTTTATGCACCACATATATGTCACGTTTGACTGCTACTGATTTGTTGACTGTGTCGTTAGTAGAACTGGAGGAGTCAAGTTCAGTAGGGACACGTGCTTCGATGTTGGTGTCTTCTAATGGCTGCAGTACCGTATTATGTTGGTAATGCTGTGAACTGTTTTGTTCCTTATGTCTAATTGGCAGCAATTCAGTGTTAACTCTCGATCAACTACAACCAGTTATAGGACACCAAAGTACACGTAACTTAAATACGTCATGTTTACTCTTGTATGGTTTTCACATAGTTATAATTTTGCCCCAAATATTATTGTCATATATATATATATATATATATTACCGTATTATTATTCATATTGTAAAGGTAAAGTTAAAGTGATCCCGTTACAGGCCCGATGTGACCCAGAGGGTGGATAGAGGTACAGCTGTACTCTTCCATGACCGCAACACTAGAAGGGGGTGAGTGGTCAGCAGCACGCCCCGGCCGCACTTTACCCCCGGGATAGACCCGGTACCCATTTTACAGGGGGCTGGGTGGGCCCCAGGGCCGGTCTGAACGGGCGGAAAATCTCATCCTTACCGGGATTCGATCCCGGACCGTCCACCCCGTAGCTCAGTCGCTATACCGACTGAGCTACCCGGCCAAAATTATTCATATTGTATCTGATATAAATATAAAATACTATACACATCTGATATATCTGTTAACTGCAATTCGGTTGACACCCGGTGGCTGTAGTACAGTACACATTTACGCGAAGCAATACACAGAACAATACAATGAAACAGAGTACCCAGAACGGAACATACATAACAATAAGAATTCTTAAACTAACAAAAAATACGTAATATAAAAATAAGAATACATAATTTACAAAATTAATCAGTAGCATACAAAACATGAACCATATATAAAATAATACAAGATAGAAACAGAAGAATATGGAAAAAATGTGAAAAACGAAACAGCCATATATGATCTATATAACTTATAATAATGATAGACACTCTTTTACTAAGACCTTCAATCCACTTCATTACACTTGTCGACACTTCACTTCTTTCCATTTGAAACTTCACGCAACTACACTTCACTCCACTTCACTACACTTCACCTCTTCCCATTTAAACGTCACCCAACTACACTTCACTATCCTGTAACTTGACTTAATCCCATTTAAATTTCCCACCGCTTCATTTTACCACACATCACTATACTTCATCCCACTTCACCTCAATTCACTGCACTTTCAGACGATTTTCGCCACACTTCTATTCCTTTGCCTTCATCCCATTTATTATTGCTCTCCTAGCTCACTTTCCAAAGGTTTTAGCTTCACAGGGTGGTGTTTATTTAAACCTTTTATCTTACGGTGCTTCAGATGCTGCGACAAAACCCAACTCACAATCCATCCGGATTGTGAGTTGGGTTTGTCTTTATAAATTTCGTTGGTTCCAGTCTTGATGGTAATGCCAAATGTCTTCCTGATGGTGATATTTAAGACTGAGACAAGTTGAAGAAAGCTGTAGAGGAAACAAATACGGCACATTAACTCTACTGTGAGTCTACAAAATTTATTTCATTTATAACTGCAAATCACTCTGAAAATGAAGTAATTCAATTGACCATCAGTTCTCATCGCGCCATTTGTTTGGCTCTAGAGTGACACCGGAAGTGTTAATGTTGCTGAAAGGGGTGAAGGGTGGAACTTGCCACCTACGGGAGAACAGAAGTGTGTAAAGTCGAAGGAGAGAAACAGAAGTGTGTTTGGTTTTTCGGCACCTAGTTACGGTTGTAACATTCAATATATACACATTTTTTAATACATTTTGTGTGTTCCATTTTCTATCTGCGTACACATATTCCCTGCCTAAATTTAGTTGCTCATTATGTATCGTCGTAAACACGAATTTAGGTAAAGCTTGTGAAAAGTCACAACGCTTTCCTTCAGACATCGTGCGCGTCGCTAGTGTCTGTAGTCCCACCGAAGCCTGCACGGCATCTGTGATGGTAGAAGAGGTGAAGTGGTAGTGACGAAGTTAGAAATGACGTTGTTTTGCTTCCTGCCTGCAGATATGGGTCAGTTCGGGCTAAGTGCTACCAACAGTCACTGGGGGTACGGAGCCGCCAGCCCTTACTCTTCGTACCTGGGCCCCGCGGGGGCGCTGGGTAGCTGCGCTGCAGCTGGGGGAGGTTTCGGTGCACCAGCCCTCGGCTTCTCGACAGCTGCCGCGACAGCAGCAAGTGACTTGAACGGCGGAGGACCAGGCGCGGCTTCAGCACACGACACCTTCGGCGCTGCCAGCGCGGTCTCTTCACGTGAGTACGGCTGGTGATGCAGGTCTCACTGCACGTAGCTAGCCAACTTCTCTTTCTTCAGCAGCTGCACTGCACATTTACGTGATTGTTCTCGTGTCGTACAGTAATATCAACTAACGGACAGTATGTTAGGGACGGACATGGCGTGGTGGGCATTGCGACTCGCTACACTCCGGATGATCAGGGGTTCGAACTCCGGTAGGGAAAAGAGATTTTCTCTTTTCCAAACCGTCCACACGGGCCATGAGGCCAACCCAATTTCCTGCTACGATGGGTGTCGGGGTTTGTTCCTGGGTGTTACTATCCATCACAATCTAGCGCTGAACTTATGCATGAGTATTTCTACACTTCTGCTCCCTTTCGCACCAGTCATGGCACGGCACAGGGTCACCTTTATGTTTACATACAGTATATAAGCATATATAATTTATGAACAGTATATACGCGGTGGCGCAGTTGGTTGAGGCACTGCGTTACAAGCCGGAAAGTCGCGGTTTCTGTCCCCGATGGCGTTATTAGAATTTTTTATTGATATAATCCTTCCGGCCGCAATATGGCCCTGGGGTCAACTCAGCCTCTAACAGAAGCGAGTACCAGGAATACTTCCTGAGGCGTAGAGGTGGCCGATGCGTAGTGCTGGCAAACTTACCACCTTCCTGTGCCGACTGTCATGAAATCCGGGCGCCCAGCCTTCAGGAAACCTCAAGACATATCCAAGCCTGTACAGGGGTTGCTTTACCTTTACCCTAATATAAGTCTATATAATTTGCGGGAGCAATCCTCTATACTATCTCGAAAGATAATATTAAGTTTCGAGACGTGAAAAGTGAATAAGGTAAAAATTGCTTCTAGTATACGACGTCATGTGCATCGGTAAAGTTTAGCGACCTTTCAGAAGAATATACTGCCTCCGTCTTAGAATATTAACAGGTAAATTGCCTCCAATCCACACGTCTCAGAAGACTGTGTTCTGTATGGTCAGCACTGTTGAAATCTCATCTGCCGAGCACATATTTTTTGTTTTGGCAGGAAATAAGAGATAAAATGTTGATTCTGTCTCATATGCACGGGGTCGATTCCATTCAGTTT
>Ga0123352_10019311_pt1 | contig 10870 bp, 2 predicted proteins | sample TergutLab28metaG_FD_89700 | JGI IMG/M metagenome (GOLD analysis project Ga0123352, IMG submission 89700) | Labiotermes labralis P1 segment gut microbial communities from Petit-Saut dam, French Guiana - Lab288 P1 | ecosystem: Host-associated > Arthropoda: Insects > Digestive system > Gut ... | reverse complement strand
GCTCACCATATTCTTCACGTTAGCAGGATAAGGGTTAAATCCCATCTGCCATCTGCTGGCATTATTAGGAGCTCACCATATTCTTCACGTTAGCAGGATAAGGGTTAAATCCCATCTGCCATATGCTGACATTATTAGGACCTCACCATATTATTCACGTTAGCAGGAAAAGGGTTAAATCCCATTTGCCATCTGCTAGCAGTATTAGGATCTCACCATATTCTTCACGTTAGCAGGATAAGCATTAAATCCCATCTGCCATCTGCTGGCATTATTAGGAGCTCACCATATTTTCCACGTTAACGGGTTAAGGGTTAATATTCACCTTCCTGTTCAATGCATGTACGAAATAAACTTCATCAAACTTCATCAGCATAAGAACAAATTCCATGTTAAACACATTACTGACTACAGACTGGTAGAATGGCTTCCTGTATCAAAGTGCAATTGTACTGTCTGAAAAGGCAAGGAACGTTTTGAAACTAATGTTTTTAAATTTGGTATCATTAGTAATTTTGTTAAAAACTGGACTCAATATCTTCATCCAGTTTGAACAGTTAAAAAAGTATGGCCCATTTGGGAACTAAATCTTATAAATCACAAATAACAACATGTTCTTGTTTTCATTTGGTGCCCTACGCTACTGAGTTTATTTCCGTCTCTGCCTGATGCCACTGCTAGAATTGTCACTAACTCTATTGCAAATTGTTCATCGGAACACAAGGAATTAAAAAAAAAATATTTGAAATATTTTTCTGATATGATCTGTAATCCTCGCCCAATATTACTCTTTTGATCAATTGAAACGAATGAGGTGGGTGGGTCATGTAAAGCTTATGGGGGAGAAGAAAGGTATATACAGGATTTATTGGGGAAACCTGAGGGGAAGAGACCACTTGGAAGACACAGGCGTGGATGGGAGTGTAATATTAAGAGGGATGTTCAGGAAGTGGGATGTGGGAGTATGGATTGGATTGATCTGGCTCAGGATATGGACAGTTGGTGTGTACTTGTGCGTGCGGTAATGGACTTTCATGTTTTATAATACGCGGGGAATTTCTTGACTAGCTGACAAATGGTTAGCTTCTCAAGAAGAAGTGTATAGTGTAATATATTTAACTATATATCTCGTCCCCAATGGGATTCGATCCCCGGGCTTTCGAGCCCGTAGCTAGTCGCTATACCGAATACGCTATCGGGCCCACGTGGAACAAGTGGATAGTTTAAAATTACAAGAGTGCTTACCATAAAAGGAAGAGTGTTACAGACAGACAGACAGACAGACAGACGGAAGTCGTTTCAATAATAATACTATTTACATAAGAATGTTATTGAGATTCTATCATTTGACTGTAATTAACACCATTTTATAATATATGCCCCTACAATTTTAAACTATCCCCTTGCTTTAGAATGACAAGTTGCAAGTGTCATATAAATACAGTTGTTCGTCCTGATGATGGGCACATAGTCGCCCGAAACATGTAGAGATTGGTAAATATACTAAGAATAAATATAAGGTAGCTAAGGTGCACCCGTGTACAGGCACCGAGTCTCTGTACAGGACGTACGGCCCATAGGGGGAGTAGAAGTATGGCTCTACTCTTTCTTGACCACGGCACTAGAAGGAGTGAGGGGTCAGCGTCACGTCCCGGTAGCTCTTTACCCCCGGGTAAGACCCGATACCCATTGTACAGGAGGCTAGTTGGGCCCCAGGGTCGTTTCGGACAGGTGCGGAAAATTTCGCCCCAACCGGGACTCGATCCCCGGACAGTCAAGCCCGTAACCAGTCGCTACACGGACTGAGCTACCGGGCCCACAAGAATAAATATACCAAGAATAAATTGTGTACCAAGGTGGTTTTATTTAAAAGATTGGAAAGATTGGTTAACAAATTGAAGTTCAGAATAAAGTGGCCTTGCATGGCCCTAGATATTCAACAGGGTCACTTGGTAATGCATAACACGGATTGTCCATTGGCTCTGGATTTACATTACGGCTGGGATAGAAAGTTGTGTAAATTCTACTTTCCTGAAAATTGAGAAAAACTGTAACTTCTCAGTCTTATCATAAAACCAACTAGATGTACTAATTTCTCAAATTTATTTTTTGAATAAAACTCTATACGTTTCGGACAGTTCCTCTGTCCATCATCAGGAGATTTCCACTGTACATACACACACACACCAATGGTATTTGTCGTACAATTTTCTGACAGCTTGTGAGCAGGATCATGACAGAAAATCTCCCGATGATGGACAGAGGAACTGTCCAAAACATGTATAATTTCATTCAAAAAAAATAAATTTGAAAAATGAGTGTATCTTGTTGGTTTTATTAATAGAAATTATCACGATGCACGGTCACGATGCACGGTCACGATTCACGGTCACCTTAAAGTCAAAACTTTAGCTTTTCGGTCTAAATCAAAATTTATTACATTTAGAGGATTTTTTGTTTCCTGAAATTCTGAAGGATCTTTATACAAAAAGTGGCTTTTGCTGGGGCAAAGTGATTTATCTCTCTTTGCATCGGATCTAGTCGGTCTGTCTATTGACGCTGTCTAACAGGCTTTTTTTGCTGCGCTTAATTAAGCACCATTCTATGCACACGTGGTGCTTTAGATATACGGATCAAAGCAATTTTAATTTGCTGGAGTGGACGGAAAAGGATGGTCAGCTCACGCCCTGATAGCTATATCCCATAGGGACTAGACCCTATTATTCATTGTTTATAAGCCTGGGGTTCCCTAGATATGTTCTGGATTTTACGAGGAAGGTAAAACTCCAGAATTCGAAACCGAATCCCTCGTCGCCCAGGCGGTCAATACACAGAGAAAGTCACCTCGGTTTCATTTTTTGTTCGATCTTACGTGTGCCATTCGCATTTCGGAAAATAATTTTATTATTTTTTCTTCTCCTTTATCGGTTTATTACACCAAAAATTTACTGTCTGCGTAACAATAGTAATATTTTTTGCCCAGTTTACTTTTTTAGTAATGAAATTCATAACTTCAAAATAACTGCAGATTTATCTTTGCTGTTTATTTCGGAATGTAAAAAAGGTCTAATGTATTTCTATTCCATATTCATATTATATTTTTCTTATTTCTTACCATTGATAAATAATATTATTATATATTATAACACATTTATTATACATACTATATACATTATTATATATTATAATAATGTTTTTATGTATTTCTATTCCACATTAATATTATATTTTTCGTATTTCTTACCACTGATAAATAATATTATTATATACTATAACACATTTATTATACATACTATATACATTATTATATATTATAATATTATAAAAATGTTTTAAATATTTCTATTCCATATTGATATTGTATTTTCACATTTCTTACCACTGATAAAAAACATTATTATATATTTTAATAAATTTATTACATATATTATTTACTATTATATATTATGATTTTATAAAAATGTTTTTAAATATTTCCATTCCGTATTAATGTTATATTTTCAAATTTCTTGCCACTGATAAATAAAAATATTATATATTATAATACATATATTATACATGTTGTGTATTGTTACATATTATAACACTATAGAAAGGTTTTAATTTTTTCCATTCCATATTAATATTATATTTCTCATATTTCTTGCCACTGATAAAAATATTATTATATATTATGACACACTTGTTATATATTATATATTATTATATATTGTAACTTTATAAAAAGGTTTTAAGATTTTCCATTTCATATTAATATTCTATTTTTCATATTCCTTGCTTCTGATAAAATTACATTATTCCGAAATCAGCCTTATGTTTTCTACTTTCAAACCTTTCAGTCAGTCGCCAAATTTTACCACTGTACAAAATTTTCGCTGCGAATTTTCTTATTGCATTTTGGGTAAATAAAATTGTCATTCCTGTTGCCTGTACCTGCCTTAGATACACGAGATCGCGGGGTTACATTATTAACAACTATAGGCACAGTTGATCACGTGAACCTCGAATTTCCACTCTGTCCGATTTCCAACGAGTCATACATTAAATTGGAAAGGTCGATAGTCGAGACACACTCGACATTGCAGTGCATTGCAACAGCGCACCCCGACATATCGTTTTACATAATTTTATGTAATTTCCCTTAACTCCCTGCCACCTAGTGACCGCTCTTCGAAATATAAAGTATGAAACAATGGGGGGGGGGGGGTTGTAAAAATTAGTGAATTTCACCGAAACCGTTCACACTGCAAAGCCTTCGTCTGCATGTTGTGAACTACGTGTGGCTTACCTGATGAATTATGTTGGTAAGGATTCAAAGGGAGTTCCTTCGTTAACAAACCAACCACTGAGTTACATTAAGTTGCGATCTATAATATCACGTCACAATTAATTGGGAGTAGAGTCAAACACAACTTATATTAGCTACGGTTGGTTTACAAATCTGTCAACAACTACATGTTTCGGCCTCTATATTGGCCATCATCAGGCTGTACTCTTTCTTGTTATAAGGCTAACAATAAAATATACAACGTGACTGTTATTTGACGAGATCTCGTTCACATTTAAGATATTTTTTTTCTTCAAATGACTTTAAATGCAGTGATATCGATATACGGAGAAAGGAAAAGATTTCTATGTCTTTGTTACTGGTGCAAAGTGCATGGTGGTCGCCAGGGATGTTCTGGGTGATACTGCTGGACCCTGATCTGTTTTTTCATGTTGAGGCGTTGGCAAGAGAGGGCGGTGAATGTTAATCTTTTGACGTCGGAACTATTGTTTTTATTTTAGCACATCCTGTATATAAAATGTGAATAATACAGGAACCAAATATGTTAGAATTATGAAACAAACTGCATTTTGAAGAGAAGAAAACGGAGAATATATACCATGTTAAAAATGTTCGGTACATATATTTGTTGAATAAATATATAAAATGCTACTTTGGAGGTTAGCGGTGCGGTACGTCAACTATAGTTGACGTTAGGCGTCTAAAGGTTAATTCATGGATGTTGTGTTGTGGAGACTCTCACACCTCAAAGTTATAATATCAAGTGTTTCTATACTGAAGTTTAGGAACTATTTTGTGTAAGATTTATGGACACTGCCTCACGCATGTCATAATTTTGTATCAGCCGTCTTACTGTAAAACATGTTCAAAATAAAAATTTCAACCAAAAAGAAGAGTGTATTAAATAAAATTTCTCTATTTTCTAATGTAACGTCGTGTAGGTTCGTAGTTCCTTATGATTGGCACGACAAAATACCTTGCTTTAATTATAAGCTATTCCTAAAGAAATCCAGTAAATCCACATCGATTTATTTCTTCAAAAACACATCATCACACCCTGTACGGCCCCAATCTTGAAACAACCACCCACTTCTCCGGCAATATCAAAGGACGTGTAGTGAAAATTACAGGCAAAGGGATTGATATGCTTAATTAAGACAATTTGAAGCCATAATGGGTGCGGAATTAGCCTATATGCTCATATACACACGTTCATAATTTGAAAAGAAGATGGATTTGAACCTTCGTCTTGGGCCCATGTTACTTTCCAAAGAGAAAGAACTACATTTACAAATTGTTCCAAAATAATTACCAACCAGATGACACTTATGGACTATCCTTTATTTCAGGGTTAGTCGTCCTTCACTCTACACGTTTCGAGCTTCAGGGAGCTCATCATCAGAAGTTCACTTTTTTACTGTACAGGCAGCCTCTGGCATACTGTGTAATCTTTTGCTGTATTCCACCCGTAGGAGAACGTGACATTTGAATTTTACATAATGGCGTCTGGTAAAGTCAAAATTTTTAATCCAAGCTGGAGTTTCGTCTTTGATACCCGTCGCTGACTGTGGTTGTGTGGATGATACGAGATTTTACAATTCTTATCAGAGGATCACATTCTGTAAATGACTTCACACTGCTCTATATCTAAGGTCGATCTGAAATTTCAACATTTATATGGTGTTTCCCTTATAGCGAAATGTAAAAAATGTATATTGCTTGTTTCGTATCCTGATGCAAGCACTCGAATATTAAGAATCCAACAATCATCACGAGGGGAAAGTACAGCTGTCACATAAAGTACGTATCAGCGTTCCAGATTGTGGTCGCAATAAGGAGGTGGGGGAACAAAATAATTTACTCTTGGGGAAAGCAAGCTCTAATTAATAGGTTTTATAATTTTTTCTCCTTTTCACGTTTCTTTCTATCTAGTCACGTGTCCATCCATCCAACAATCTTCTCCATAAAGCCTTTTCATGTTTCACGTTACCTGTTTCTTTCTTAATTTCTATGATAATTAATCTTTAAACTTTTGGCGCCGGAATTATTTTTTTTAATTTTAGCACACCCTGTATATAAAATGTGAAAAATACTGGAACCAAATACGTTAGAATTATGAAACAAACTGCATTTTGAAGAAAAAAGGAGAGTATACACCACGTTTAAAATATTCGGTGCCTATATTTGTTGAATAAATGTATAAAATGCAACTTTGGAGGTTAGCAGTGCGGTACGTCAACTATAGTTGAAGTTAGGGGTCACAAAGTTAATTAAATAAGGGATATTAATGGGAAAGAGCCGGCCCCGGTGGCCGCGCGGTCTAAGGTGTCGGTCTTCGGCCGCTCGCCTGCTGAGATTGTGGGTTCGAATACCACCGGGGGCATTGATGTTTGTCAGCTGTGTATGTTGTGTGTTGTCATGTAGGGGTCTTTGTGACGAGGTGATCACTCGTCCAGAGGAGTCCTACCGACTGTGCTGCGTCGTTGTGTGTTATCTAGAAACCTCGTGAATGAGGAGGCCTTGGCACACTGGGGGGGGAGGGGGGAGGGCTGTCACGCCAAAAACAAGCAAACGGGGAAAGTAATACAGTTTCTGAAGAGACAGAAATAAGTGAATATTTAAAAATCTTAAAATATCAAAGAGTCGTTAGAATGTCCCCCTTTCGTGGTGGTCACAATTGTCGAAGGCTGGACTGAATAACTGAAAGCGCTCTAATAATTGTTATTGGGAGGGTGGGATGATTTGATTACAGTTCCTAACGCGTGTGGGTAAGAGAACGTTCGGCTGAAAATTTAAAGGAAGGAGAGAATTGGGAGGACATAGGAACAAATGGGAAGATAACATTGGAATTTATAGAAAGTGTGTGATTTGTGTTATGAAATGTCTTTATGTAGCTTAGACTAGGGACCGCTATTGGATTTCCTTGAGCTAGGTCACTAAAATCTGTTGCACCAAAAATTCAAAATGCATTTTTGAAACATTTCAAAATCTGTTTTGGCGTTTCGCTGACCGTGCATTTCAGTATATTTATCTAAGTAATTAACCAATTTGATGCACAAAATTTTTGTTTTACAATAATTTTTTTTCATGCCTCTACATGTTTCGAGCACCATGTGCTCATCATCAGGAGGTCAAAATTATATTATACAGCATCTGGTATCATCACACTTTTAGGTGGCTGTCCTGTGCACAGATTTATTAACATGTGCACCGGACGGCCACCTATAGGTGTGATGGTACCAGATGCTCTACAATACAATTTTGACCTCCTGATGATGAGCACATAGTGCTCGAAACATGTAGAGGCATGAAATAAACTTACTGCAAAACAAAAACTTTGTGCATGAAGTTGGTTAATTACAAAGACAAAAAAAATTCAAAACCTCTCACACTCTATCGGCTTTGGCTTTTATGAAACAAATATCCACCCCGATATTTGAAACACGGTACAAAACAGGTGACGTCATTCAAAACAACGGAGTTGCCACGCTCTACTAACTTAACCAATTTCCATGCTTAATAATTCCACACAATTGATATTCATTTATAGGTACAGAGATATTGTGCCATAGTACTACATTACCTTGTTATTGGTCTGTAATTATCTGTCGAGCTCAAATAGTCTCTGTTAATTTTGTTAAAAAGCAATATTGTAATCGCGAATTCGTCGCTTATTTTGCCATGGAGATTAGCCTGAATTTTCGCTGAAGTTTTTTTTTTCTCCATTCAAAATAACTTTTAAGCCAACAATTTTCACATTCGTACCGCGCAGCATCTTGATATTATTAAAGTTTTATTTATTCACCCACTGATGCACTAGTGAGTTGTCTTAAAAAAAGAAACAAATTTAAAATATACATTAAAATTCACATTTCAATGTAAATTTTAATATTGTTTTTAAGACACCTCACTAAAACATCAGTTGGAGAATAAATAAAATATTTATAATTTTTAATTAATATTTTAAGTATATTCTGTTACATTTCGTAACGCCTGAATTACATTCGGTTAACCTAATAAAATGTATGCATTACATTACGTATCACCAGGTTTAACATTCAAAATTTCTACATGCTTATTACATTGCTTTTATATGTTATGTGTAGCTATCAGAAAAAACAATAACTTTTGCCTTACACATCATTAGCAGATTTGTTCTTATAACTGAGGTTGAGAGGGTTTACTGCGCGTTACGGACTGTCCCTATATAACACGGACACGCCTCGTACATAACGGGCTATTTCTCTGACGTAGTAGTCTCTTCCATTTGGTTATGATCGTGTCTAGACGAAGAGTTACCACTGCAATATCGGAATTACTACAGCTCTTCAAAGTAACAGCAAATGGTTCTAATTTAGGTAATTATCTCGGTTTTACATCGCAATGTAATTGTATCCAGACATCCAATATTGTTCTCTGAATAAATACTTTATTTTATGTGGATATAATCAGTAGAACGATACATGCAAATAAATATAATTTATAAGATGGTACTGCCTCAACGTATTCCCTACGTTGGCATCCCACATCAGAAAATACTCAGTTTTATTCTCCGTCCACCTTTATTCCTAATGTTTCCCGTGCCATAAATTGCATGTGCTTATCAACTGCAAGAATAAGTGGCACGGAGATAAAAATGTAACCAAGAGGCGAAAATTATATATAATTGCATTACCCAACACACGTTGTGTTAACGTGAAACGTTTAAGGCACTTTAAATAAGTCGTAGCGTGTTGATTGGTATTTTTCTATTATACTTCGCGTTTGAAAGGTTTAGAATTTAAATTTAGGCTTCAAACCATAAAAATATGTGAATATTCTCTGATTTCCTTTATTTACTTCAAACACTAAAAACCATAACAATATGTGAATGTCCCCTGATTACCTTATTTACTTCAAACAATACAAACCATAAACAATATACGAATATCCTTTCATTTCCCTTATTTACTTCAAACAATATAAACCATACACAATATGTGAATGTCCCCTGATTTCCCTTATTTACTTCAAACACTATAAACCCTATACAATATGTGAATATCCTTTGATTTCCCCTATTTACATCAAACACTATAAACCATACACAATATGTGAATATTCTTTGATTTCTCTTATTTACTTCAAACACTATAAACCATACACAATTTGTGAATATCTTCTGATTTCCTTTATTTACTTCAAACATATATCGGAATAACAAAACAAATTATTCAGTAACTGCCCCACAGTTTTGCCAAGAGACTGGCCACTTGCATTCAACGGATTGAAATGTGAAGAATAGTTGAAACTTCAAAGCAAATCATTACTTCTCCGCCAAACACAACCACGTCTCTTTATTTAACATTCAGTGCATGTTTCGGTCGAAAAGGCCACCATCGGACCACCATTACAATACCTTTAAATTATGGTATATAACAGTGCAAAATGTGCTTGTTATTTGGTATCTCATATTACTTACAGAGATTTTACAATACAAAATTTATAAAAACCATATAAAAATCGGTAGATTTGTAATGTCCTGGCCGGTGATTGTGTCAAATTTGTGTAAATAAAGGAAAAATATAGTTGGAAATTTACCTCCATTCAACCTCGCCTATTCATGATTTGGCGATTACTGACTGTGATAAACGTGTCTTTACTTTTGCAGATTACTGGTAGCTTATTCTAAATTAGCTTTCCGCTAACGGATGGCATGTAACATGAGCCTGACGTCATATATCAAAGGCCCTGATCAGCACATTGCTCGCCATTAAGAACCATATCATGTATTAAAATCTCTGATACTCGGTTCACACTACACATCCAGCAGTTTCCAGTCACGTGATGCACGCATTAAGTCTCTGTCATAGTATGAGAAGTACGGTCTCCAAAATAAAAGATAGAGGTAAACTGTAAACAGTGGAGACAGTCTGTGCCCTCCACACTGCCTTCAGCTAATTAAACTAAAGACATTCTTGCTTTCTCTTCTTCAGATTCAGAATAGAAGGATTGTATAATGGCAGTTGCATTTGTGGGACGGCGCGCTGTCAGAGTGAGGAGCCGTGTTTTGTGCAAAATTTGAATTTCTGTTATGACTTGTTACTAATTCTATTATTATTATTACTACTACTACTACTACTACTACTACTACTACTACTACTACTTCTACTGCTGCTGTTGCTACTATTAATACTACTACTACTGCCGTTACTGCTATTATTACTACTACTAATACTATTACTACTACTACTACTTCTACTGCTGCTGTTGCTACTATTAATACTACTACTACTGCTGTTACTGCTATTATTGCTGCTACTGCTACTACTTCTTCTACTACTACTACTACTACTACTTCTACTGCTGCTGTTGCTACTACTAATACTACTACTGCTACTGTTACTGCTATTACTGCTGCTACTTCTACTACTACTACTTCTACTGCTGCTGTTGCCACTACTACTGCTACTACTTCTACTGCTGCTGTTGCTACTACTACTACTGCTACTACTACTACTTCTACTGCTGCTGTTGCTACTACTAATACTACTACTGCTACTGTTACTGCTATTACTGCTGCTACTTCTACTACTACTACTT
>Ga0123352_10019309_pt1 | contig 10870 bp, 6 predicted proteins | sample TergutLab28metaG_FD_89700 | JGI IMG/M metagenome (GOLD analysis project Ga0123352, IMG submission 89700) | Labiotermes labralis P1 segment gut microbial communities from Petit-Saut dam, French Guiana - Lab288 P1 | ecosystem: Host-associated > Arthropoda: Insects > Digestive system > Gut ... | reverse complement strand
CGCGCTTCTCCACTGTATTAATACTGTTGTCTTCTGGGATGTGTCCGTCTGTTTATGTAAACAGATAAAAAGGTAAAATTAAATTGCTCCCTTGTACAGGCACTGAGGCTCTACACAGGACTTACGGCTCATAGGGGGAGAAGAGGTATAGCTCTACCCTTTCTTGACCACGGCACTAAAAGGACACACACTTAGTACTGACGACAATGGGAAAATATTTCACGTACTGGACAAAGAATGGCGTAGAAAATTTTATTACTCATTAAGTTCAGGATGTGGCGTTGACCACCTACCCCCAGCCAGTGCCGAGGTTCAAGAAAGAGTATAGCTGTACCTGTACTTTCCTCCGGTCCTTCATGATCGGTTCTACGGAGAATTTTACCTTTAACTTTACCTTCAGTCATTAAGTTCTGACATTGTCTTAAGATTTAGAAATAACATATCTTGATAAACCAAACATTCAAAAAACGGTAAAGCAATCCCATTGCAGGCCTTGACAGGCCCTGAGGGTTGCAGAAGGCGGCCGGAAGGATTATGTCATTGAAAAATTCCAATGACACTAACGGGAATCGAACCCGCGACCTTCCGGCTTGCAGTTCAGTGCCTCAACCAACTGCGCCACCCCTTGCCTCAAACGTTATTTGTTTGTTCTTGGCGCTACAGCCCTCAGTGGGCCAGGGCCTCCTCATTCACGAGGTTCCTATATCACACACGACGACGCACCACAGTCGGTAGGAGTCCTCTGGATGAGCGATCAGATCGTCGCAGAGACCTCTACCTGGCAACACACAACACTCACAACAGAAAAATAACCATGCCCCTGGAGGGATTCGAACCCACGATCTCAGCAGGCGAGCGACTGGAGACCTACGCCTTAGACCAAGCGGCCACTGGGACCGGCCAGACGCAGAATTCTTGAAACTAAACAAAATTGCTTTTGGGTACATTAAAAGATACTGCTTCAAAGTGAAGGTCGGCAAATCTTTATTTCCTATAACACTGTATTATTTTACTGTCATCTATGCTTTGATCTTCTTAATAAATTTCTTCCTTTAAATTTTGCGACCCGACGTGTGTATTCATCTCCTATCACCCACAGGCGCGGTAAATACATTTCCCGCCCTTGTCACTGCCTTCAATATTATTTTAAATATTCTCCTCAGAATGTGATTGCAAAACACATTCGATTTATGGCCATCCTCTATAGCGAGGCACAGAGCATTCCGCCAATTGTTTCACCAATATCAATCCACATATAAATTTCACAGTACCAGTCCGGCTTTCCGTCCGTCCGTCCGTCCGTCCGTCGCGAACCGTGTCTCATAAACTCACAATGATACAGGGCATATGTAAATGGAAGATTTGTTGATTTCAGAATGTAAACTACGTAACATTATGTCAGTTTTGCTTTTACTTGCTTGGATTCGAATCTAAATCAAACACTTTATTGTGTTCAATTAGTGTCAAATTCGAGGCAAAACCCGCCACGCAAATTCTAACTTGCTCGAGAGTAGCCCGAGGATCTAGGAAAATTTAAACTGCAGCCTTTGCTAGGAAGAGAGGAAATCCCGTACTGGTAATCTGTAGGTGTATTAGGTTCAGGGAAGAACCGTTGCTCGATTATAGGGTTGCTGATATAATAACGCGGAGACAAGTTATTGTCTGCAGAATGTGCTGTACACGTAAGATATGTGTGGACATTCTGCCCTTACGGCGAATATCGACAAAGTTTCACATCCTTCATTCCGCGCATTACACAGCCAATTATTACAATTCAAAACAACCATGCACACAATTGCATTACAATCACAATATCACAGCACGCCAGCTGCTACATGTTCCAGGCCCACACTGGTCTATATTCAGAAAGCACACAGCTCTGCAACACAGTCACATAACCTTCTGTGCATGTAGCTGCCGGTAGCTTCTCACTAGATGATACCGTATATTCTCGAATCAAATCCGCACCCGAATCTAATCCGCACTAGTTTTTGTCGATTTCTTAAACAGAAAAAAAGTTAGTTCGCGGTTCTAATCCGCACCTTTCCTTCAACCGCCCCTTGCCTACAAAGCAGACTGATTGAATAATACTGGATGTTAGCAACGCTTTAACCGCTATCCGACTAACGCGCCGTGTGTGAAGTGGCCATTTAACTGCCAGCGGTACAAACGCACCACAGATGATTAGCGCCGCGGCCATAAAGATGATAGTGACTGGGTGACGGATAACGATTCAGTTATGAGTGATGACGGCGAGTCTGATGAATAATAAATTATAAATATTTTGTAACATATTACATAATATTATAAATAATAAATAAAATAATAAATTATTGTATTGTATTGTTCTTACGGCACGTACAGCGGCTCTATCATTTTTCTAAAATACAGCTCACGACCGCGAATCTAATCCGCACGCGATTCTAATCCGCATATGATTTTTTAGCCATCTGAAACTGTAAAATGGGTGCGGATTAGATTCGAGAATATACGGTATTTATATAGTAGGCCCTGTTTTGGGCACAAAAGGGTAATTCGAGGAGTTTTCGGCAGCTACAAGCACAGCACGTTAAGCAGCTGTTTTGTACAATTGTGTGCTCCCTGTTGATGGGCCGGTGATGGCCGAAACGTGCGCTGATTGGTGTTTTATTATATTATTTTAATTTAAATAAAACTGAAGTCATTCTTTGGTTACAATTTTAATAATATCGACGAAATATAAAATGATTTGAGCTACAAACTCATGCAGTCATTAACCTGAGAGTTAATGACTGGCCAGATCAAACTGTTTGTCGTTAGGTAAACTTTTTAATTGAAATGAGATCGAAATACGTTAATTGTTAATGCAAAAGAAACAAATGCCGGTCTGATATCAATTATAATGAGCTGGATTAAAATAAATCCCGTAATTACAACTGGCAACGATCCGTGAACCGACGCAATTTGTGCTGCTTTTTTGAATGTCACTGTATGTGGAATGACTGGTTGACATTTATTAATAATCTATTTATACTTTATTGTGGCCTATTTTCACCCTCTCACTGTAAGTGCAGAGCGTTATTCTTGCACCTGATCACACTCATCGACAGACAGACATACACAGGCGGCACAATTCCTCTGGATGAGTGATCAGCCCGACGAAAGGCCCTCTACCTACACCACACAAAATATTCGCGAGAAAAACTATCATGTCCGATAGGACTCGAACCCGTAATCCTAGAAAGCGAGCGGCCGTAGACATACGCCCTAGACCGCGCGGTCACGGAGATAGGAATTTATTAATCCTTACGTAGGTCATTGTAACATAGCCAGTGAACCAAAACAAAAAATCAATCAAATATCCTAAAGGTACAGCAATTCCATTAGAGGCGTGGGCAGGCCCAGAGGGTTCCAGGACGTTGAGGCTCCCAGATTTCAAGACAATTGGCACATGAATGTGGTAAGATTTTCAGCCCTACGCACCGGCCGCCTTTACCCCAGGAAATATTCCTGGTACTCCTTTCTGTTAGAGGCTGAGTCAGCCCCATGGCCATTGTGCGGCCGGAAGGATTTTGTCAATAAAAAAATCCAGTGACACAATCGGGAATCGAAACCGCGACCTTCCGGCTTGTAGCGCAGTGCCTCAACCAACTGTGCCACCGCGTGCCCCAAAAATATCCCGAAACAATGAAGCGGAATCGAACAAATACATAAATACAATTAAACAAGGTACTAAACAGCCAGTAGCCTATAAACTCCATTAGACCGGTAGCTGAACGTTGCACTTGAAGGGGTTCCCACGGTTGGGTCTCCAGTCTACGTGGATCCGGGGCAGAAAGGAAAATATCTGTGGGGGATGCAATCGGTGTATTTTGTCACAATATATATTAATGAATGTATTTATTCAACAAATCGTCTGGCGCAACACAACTAGCGATTTCAGTGTTACAAGTTTCGGTCTACGTACAGACCATCATTAGACCTGTACATTATTTCTAACATGTGAATAAATCGTACAATCTTTTCATGAACTTAGGAAAGTGGTATCATCCCCTTGAAACACTGCTTACAAAACCTGTCAAAAAATGTAAAATTAGATGAATAGACAATTCCGTATTAAAAACAATAATATAATTAAATAAAGAATGTAGACAGCATAAAACATATTTGGTGTAAAGTGCAAACCGAAGCCCCCTGTTCTGCTGTGCTGTAACTGACAATGCACGTTCAGATGGTCCAATGCTGTCTGGAATCCCAGTTTGTTCTAATGTGGGGACACAACACGTTATTGCTGTAGTAAGATATTTCCTATTCTTTTCTATATATCAGCAATTTGCTGGAGTCTGTGAAAAGTTAAAAAAAAATAATTTTATTAACTTAGCGGATTTCCATGTTATTTAATGAGCAAATTTTTATAGTAACATAATTAATTTTTATGTTTTCTACAATTTTTGTATAACTATATTCTTGATTTTTAAATATATTGCTTATATTCATATAATATTTACACTGTGTTAACACGTTTTGTAAATATTACAATCAGGGAATGAGATCTCTCTGTCTCCCAATTTCATGAAGAATTTTATTTTATTTTTTCACATGTTGCAAATACTGCAGAGGTCTGATGATGGCCTGTACATAGACCGAAACTAGTAACCTTAGAAACTGCTAACTGTGTTGTGCGCGACGGTGTATTGAATAAATATATCTACTGAACGGTGCACAAAGAGGAATTAACATTTCACGAAAGAAAGGCGCCTTGAAGTCAAGCAATGTCGCCCCTTTGTTCAAATACGCATTGCGCCACGAATGTGTGAGATGAGTGAAGGAATAATTAAAGAACGAAAACATGAATCTGTCAGTACTCATATCGTGAAGGAAGCGGAGTTATATCGCCCATCATTCTTGACATTGAGACTACATAAACACGAGTGGCCAGCCTTACGTCCGTTTTGCTTTCTCCCCGAAAAATGTTTCGCCGGTACCCCTAAACAGGAGGCTGGGTTGGCACTCCGGAGCCAAATCCGACTTTTTGGAGGAGAAATAAACCTTTGCGCCTGCCGAAGTTCGAACTCCGGATCATCCAGCCAGTAGTCCAGTCACTACATTGACTAAGCTGTTATGGCTCCTGCTGAATGCGCGCATTGTTACTACAGCACACCCCGAAGATGCACTTCCTTTAGGTCTCCTCCATTTTCTTGTCGGGACAGAAGTCTGTTGTATCCACCGTATCAGCGGTAGTGTGGGACCCACAACCATTATTAACGCTCTTCAAGAGAACAAAAGGGAGGCAGTGTACGTACAACGAAAAATCTAGGCGCGTTCGCGTAACCGTTGTAACCGTAGAAAAGCAATAATTATTACATATTCCAAGTGTGAGTTTGTAGCCTTATTAACCAAGCACGCAAAACACATGTGCTGTATTGTAAGCCTCCATGGCTCAATCAAATTTTTCCACATTTTCTCATAAAAGGAGCGATTTTCGGGAAAAAAAAGTTATTGAATGCGTGTTTTGATTTTCTCTACGATTTTGCCTGGAAAATTTCTTACTGTAAGAAGAGTTCAGAGAGATATTATTATAAATGTACTGTACTGTACACGTATTATTCTTGTCAGATGTTAATCAAACTGGAGTTCTGTTGACAAATTGTCTAAAAATATTCAAATACAAAATTTTATAGAAATACCAAAGAAGAATGCATTTCTCCAGCACCGAACTATACATTTCACCCATAATCCTCACTCTTCTCACGGTTTACTCAACTAATAAATTTATTTACTTCAAAACCTGTAAAATATAAATCCAAGTGTACACATAACCCCAACTTTCTCCTAAATATAATCGTCATTCAAAACCAACAAATTTTCTGAATACCACACTTCTTAACTAAAAACTGCTTATAATATAGGATCCTTAACTTAGTTCAGTTTGACGACAAACATAAGTCTCCTCCCACAAACCCTTCACTTAACAACATTTACCTCGACTACAACAGCAAATCAACAGATTGCTCACAATAAGGAAGAAAAATATCCTCTCACCCATTTGTTACAAATTCTGCAATAGAAATTGACACCTATACACTCCATTTACACCGTAATACAAAGCAATTAATTGTACAAATGAGATCTCATTTATATATAAACCACCCATAACCCAAAGTCTGTTCTTAGTAATTTTTGATATATGTATTTCCTGAAGATGATCCCTTTCGATCGAAACACTTTGTAACCCCCTATATTAATAACAATAACCCTTTAGATGCGATCAACAGATTTTTTTCTATATCTTTTTACTATAATCACATATGTATGAATCGGTTAAAGATCACAGAAATACGTCTAGTGGAAGACGATTTGTTCCAGACGGACAAACATGACGCAGCATGTAGTCCCTTTTCGAAGTTCTTCGAATGCGCCTAAAATCCTCTGCCCTGCCTGTAATGGAAGCCGAATACACGCTCCTGTACCCCTATTCACTACAAAGAACCAGCTCTCTCGCCCCACGCATTTTGTCCTACTGTGTTAAAGAAACGAACGAAGTAGGTGACGACCGTCCACTGTCATGAAATATAACAGATCTGCTTGCTCCTGTGGCTGCTGACATCTGACAAGTGTGTGTGTGTGTGTGGTGCCTCCTTTGAGCGCTGACACGTGACAAGTGGATCTGCTGTGTCATAATAATTTCGGGCGCCTCAGACTATAGGAACGTCTCCAATGGAACAGGACATAAAGCGACGTGACGTCATCAATCACACCGCGGCGAACTCGAGATTGTTTGGACAGAGTGCAGCACTGACAGCAATGGATAATATCCACGTGTGTTGGGATGTGGTGTTCAAGAAAATAACTCAGTTACACTCAGTGCAGTGACGCATGTTTACAATCACCAGAATGTGCAAAAGGCTAAAGCTTGTTATTCCGTCTTTGTGAAAGTTTGAAAATAATTATGAATTGTAGCGGAAAATTTATTCTAACAAATGTCATTACAATGTCAAAGTCTGACGACAACTTTTCACAGAATACCTGCAGCTAGCAGCACCGTTCGGTGCACAATCTTATGCTATTCACCCTTTGTTATGTTTGTGTCAATACAACCAACGTTTTAAATACAGAAACCCAATACCAAATACAAATGTTTAGATTACACCCGCGTTTCTGGAAATTTTGAATCCAGTGAAATTATGTAATTTTGAGAAGGTTCATTTTACAAGCGTAGAAATTATTTTCTGCGTACATTCTATCTTCGAAATTCGATAACAATATTTGTAACCGTCTAATATTGCGTTGATATTTGAAGACGTTCTACGCTAGTACAAATAAAATGTGAACCACATCAGTATAATCTGAATCAGTTTAGGCATTGCATCAGCCGTCGCGAGAGGAATGTTGGCTCTCCTGCTTCGTACTTCGTAATTCTGATCCGTAGGCCTGCTATTCAGATTGAAGTGTTTCGCGGTTTTTCTCAGTACTTCCAAGCACATGCTGGAGTAGTGTTTTATATTATGCCACGGACTCATTTTTCTGTTCTAATTTCTCAGCCAGTAATAATCCTAAACTTTGATGACAGACAGACGGAGAGACTGCGTCCTTAATTAGGCCATAAATTCAATACATAAACAAGGCTTAGGATACACAAATGACGATACCCTTCTGTCGCCATCATGTCGAGGTTGGCTCTGTAGCGTTATGCCAGGGTTCGCAATGTGGGGCCCTTCAAAATACATTTCGTGATGATTATCCGTGAGTTTCTCAGCTTCCGCGGCGGTGCGAATGGGCTCTGCACTCTTTTGGGATTTCACGCAGCATATAATAGTAGTAGTTTATTATAGACGTTTAGGAACAACCTATTGGTCCAATCGACCAAACTTGGCCCTTGAATATGGGACCGATTGGTAGTTCCGAAACGTCGTTTATAAACTACTATCCTACTCTGCGTGAAATTCCAAAACAGCGCAGCTCACAGATTAAATGGTTAGCTGTCTAAATTAACCAAGTCCATGGAGGATAAGTTTTGTGGCTCGGATACCAGAGACTAAAGTTTATAGCAGTCAGTTCTAAAGTGTTCAGTAAATAATGTATTTGGAAGAAGTTTGAAGGAAGCGGTTGAGGCCAAATTCGAGGTATTAATCCTAAATGTGCCTGGAAAAAACGCAAAAAATTTCACTCGCGTTCCGTGGAGTCCAGGAACTTGATCTTGACTTTTATTTATTCTATATTCCTCTTTTCTTTTCTCCTATTATCCTCTTCTTTTTCTACCTCCCATTCTATTTGCATCTCCTCCAGATTCTGCAGTGCCTTCCCCTTCATTGTCTTCTTATTAGGTTCTACCATATTCCTTCTTGTTCAAGTCCTCACGCACAAAATTGTGCGTTGTAATTATGCAAGGTGTAGCTCTGTATTATGTTTCTAGGCTGAGGGATTCATAAGCAACAAAAGCAGGTGTTGCTAACCTTGCAGTGCAGCAGACATATGCTCATACTACTTCACATGTGCTGCACATTTTGCCAAACAAATTTCAAAAGCTCTTTCCAATTTCAAAACTTGAAAAGATTTCCGATTTTGGTAAATTATAATGTATGTGACATATTTGAGGTACTTTAAATTGTCTGAGCCCGAGTAATAAATATATACAGTTTTGGAGATAGTTCTGCCTTATTCTTCAGTTATAAAGGGTACAGGGGGCATAAGAAAAGTAAGGGGGAGCTACCCTCCCCTTTCAAACTGCGAATGAGAAGAGATCCATTCCCCCCAAATTTGCTCAAGCCAGTAGTCAACTGCATAAAACATTATTTAAAACTTTGTGCATTTTTCTGCCAACAGATCAGATTTCCGCTTCAGCATTTTGTCGTTTTAAAGCAACAAAGTCCTAAAAATGCCTAAAACTAAAACCCAACTTTGAAATAAAGAAATTAAGACAACTGTGACGAGTCAGTGACTTTTCACTCTGAAACCAAAGAATACGTGAAACTTCGCTCTGAAAACAAGGGCTAAGTGAAGTTTTGGTCTGAAACCAGTGGGTGTGTGAAGCTCCACTGTCAAATCAAGAGGTATGTGAAGTGTATATCTGAAATCAAAGTTTACACCTCAAGTGTCAGTCACATTTCAGCTTCCGTAATTCCGCTATACCAATTACCGAAGGAAACCTAAGCACACACATCATAAATCCACGGTACGGATCACATTTAATTTGTCGTTCGGACTTAGCGTCTAAGTTCAGAGAATACACAAGAATTTCTGCGTTCTTCTTGAATGTGACGCCGTGTAGTTTGGTATAAATGTACAAAGTCCTCGGACGAATCGGTGTTTCCATTTTCAAGGTAGGCAGAAAGTGCCTCTAAAACTTCGGTAAAATCTACGAAACTCCATGGCCTCATATACCAGAAGAACGCAGGTTTAATTTTTCTTACTGTGGCACAACAGCCCATTTTGGGCCTAGACCACTCGTTATTGAGGCTCCTAGATCACACACGATTAGACACACACACACAAACACCGGGTATGGCTCCCCTGAACGAGTGATCAGCTCATCGCACAGGCCACTATCTACACAATGCACAACAAGCACCAGAGACGAACATTCATGTCGTAAGCGGGATTCGAACCCTCGATCCCAACAATCTAACGACTGCAGACCTACAGCCTTATACTGCACGGCCACCGGTATAGACTTGCGGCCTTGATACCTGGTATAATCCAAAGACGAAATGCTGCTACTGCAATTTATTTTCTGTTCACTTAGTCCAATACAAAAATGTAAATTTTCCCTCTCCTTTCCCAGAACTTTCTGTATGCTGCACTCTAATGTGGAACTGTCACGGAACAGTGACACTACCCGCGAGATATGCCACGTTGTAAATCAGGGCTGACCAATATGCCATCCTCGACTGAAGTATTTGCGGCCCTCGGTCACCTGAATTGTTTCAGTAACACAATTTAACAAACATATAACAAGTCTACAAAACATAATATGGCAAATTATTAAGAGAGAAAATGTTTAGAAACCACAACTCATCACTTTTAAGACGGCACACAGTAAACCAATATTTCTTTTGTTTTGTTCAGTGCAGTAAGACCTACTGCCTTGTCATTCAACCATGCTTTTAGCCTAACTTAACTGTTTGTAAATCAAAGCGTTCCAATTAATTCAATCCCTCCCACCCCCACCCCAACCCACCATATATATGCATACAAAAGTTCGGCCCGTTTGACCAGCTCTGTTCTAAATTATGGAGAGGGAAATTTAATCAACCCTAAGCCCCCAAACAAATCTTTATTACAGTAGAAACGTTTTAAGATTTCGAATCAGGACATTTATGCAGAAGTTTCATTCTTCTTCATCATCTTAAAGTCGACATATGACGCTCAATGATTGTTCAACAAATCAGAAAGCCTACGTTTTTCGGTGAAACAAATTTGGACCCTTGCTTTAAAGTAATCCTGGCAGCATTATTTTAATAATCAACACAAAAAGAGAAAAGATAGGACAATCCAGTATGTTTTTTTTAAGAAGCGGGAGTTTTGTAGGTATACGTGGTTAAAATTCAAGAAAAGACCTCAAACATATACCAAAAAATATGATCAGGTGCGAGATCCACACAGAATCTGGATCTTCTGCTACGAAGTAAGGTAATGTGAACTGCTGGAAGAAGCGGAAACAATTTCCCAGCCGATGCGGGCTTCATATGCGATAATTTCATGTAAGAGCCAAAATAATGAGGAAAGAGATTAAATAAAGAAATATATATATATATATGTGTGTGTGTGTGTGTGTGTGTGTGGTGTGTGTGTGTGTGTATGTGTGTGTGTGTGTGTATGTGTGTGTGTGTATGTGTGTGTGTGTGGTGTGTGTGTGTGTGTAGTGTGTATGTGTGTGTGTGTGTATGTGTAT
>Ga0123352_10019307_pt1 | contig 10871 bp, 7 predicted proteins | sample TergutLab28metaG_FD_89700 | JGI IMG/M metagenome (GOLD analysis project Ga0123352, IMG submission 89700) | Labiotermes labralis P1 segment gut microbial communities from Petit-Saut dam, French Guiana - Lab288 P1 | ecosystem: Host-associated > Arthropoda: Insects > Digestive system > Gut ... | reverse complement strand
TTTTTTTTTTTTTTTTTTTTTTTTTTTTTTGTTTTTTGTTGTTTTTTTTTTGGTTTTTTTTTTTTTTTTTTTTTTTTTTTTTTTTGTTGTTTGGGGGGTTGGCATTGACCAGATTATTATAGCTCAGGACAGGGATATGTTGCGTGTTGTTTTGATCGTGGTGAAGGCCCTTCGCACTTAATAAAATGCGGGGAATTTCTTCACTAGGTGAGGAACTATGACCTCAAGAAGGACTCTGCTGCTTGGAGTGAGGGAGTGAGTGGATCGGTTCATGCCGCACAGATATCATATGTCCATGACAAAAATAAATTATTTCATGTTTAGGGAAATAACTGCTGTTTGCTGGGAGTTGGGGTAGCTCATTTGCTATTTTAACTGGGTGCAGGTTGAACAGCCAAGGAGTTGTGGCTGGATTCCTGGCAGGGGACAGGGAAATCCTCACCAGAGCATTCTGAACAGCCGTGGGGCCAAACCTTCTTTTTAATGGTTATTGACAGGTTCTGTCACCGGTGGTACAGCGACTGGGGCCTGGAACCAAACATTCTTCCTGTAGTGCCAAAGTTCTGAATGACTGGAGCTGTTGCCACTCCCTCATGTACCTTCATGGCATGCACAGAAATCTTTCTTTACTGCTCCTTATTGTTAGAATCATGCCAGAGACATACTTTCATGGATGCTGTGGGTAGAATGTGACGTTGCTTTATGTTACATCGTGGTTACTGCTATAATTTGAGGGGTCAAACTGAAAAGATTCTGAAGTACACGCTCATACTGCTCAGCAGGGGATATTGGTAACTTTACTCAGAAGGTGTATGTGATGGTATTTTTCGCCTTTTCTTTCAATTGGCAATTCAGTTATACATGCAGAAACAGCATTTTTTTAATGGTATTTTGCATTTGAACACCTATAAAACTGGAAACAAATGCCCTGTACCATTATGGGGTCATATTTCATGAAGCAAAGAATTTGGACTTTTGGTGATTAAATTATACATGAACACTTACTTTTCATGCATGTTAAGACACAGGGCCAATAAATAAATATGCAGGACACAAAATAAAACCATTAAATTATGTGTAAATTTAAAATTTGTCTGGGTAGCCGTTTCATTAATGTTACATTGTACGGGCAAAGCTGAACGGCTGAGGTAAAACTGTTCCTTTGTGAAACTGAAAATAACAAAATTGCATGTGATAAAAAAAGAGTTAACGTGTGTGTTTCTCCTTTGTATGCCGCCACAGCAGTGTTTGTGTTTGTGTGGCTGCTTATTTCACTGAGTCATCCATCAGTAGTTGATAGTAATAATCAGATTACCACACTCACAAACCAAGCATTTTGTACGTTGTGATACAGAATTTTTTTAAGTAGTTCCTTTGTACAAAAAATATTTCCATCCAAGTACTTTTCGACTGTGTAGTCTAGATAAAATAGCAACAGATGTTGCATATTATCAGAGTAGTTTTGCTTTAAAGGTCAAAATTTTCAACCTGAACACAGCAGAACAGTGCATTAGGATTCCAACTTTGACACCCGACATTTACAAGGTTAAATATACACAGTTAATGGGAGGTGATGCATTTTTTTGTTATTGTTACTGTACTCTGATTGAATAATTAACCATTTAGTATGAAACCCCAAATTTCAGCACTGCTGATATGAAAAATAGTGAAGTATTTTAATGCCTGAAATGGGATAGGTTATTCTTAAAATGTTCTTCCCCGTGACTTCATATATAATCTGGTAGTTCTATATTATATGTATGGTTCTTCACCACCAAATTGCATAGTTGGTAAATTTAGTGTACATATATAATTCATATGTAATGGTGGTAATACTGTAATAGTGCTTCATGTGAAGAAGAATGGGACTGCCCTGTTCGTTGCACTGAGTTTCTCTTATCTTAATCATGTTTATGTGTCAACTTCGTATGCATGCCTTGTGGTGTTTATTGTAGGACAGTTATGCATAACATTAAAGTGGATATTATAAGCAACTGTAAGTATCACAGAACTAGGTCAATATTTCTCTTATATGATAGAATTGGAGTTGTGCCCACAAGCATGACAGGTTGGGTGTGGTGAACTGATTGGTGTGTGATGGCAAGCGTAGGAGTGTTCCACAAGCCACTGACCTCCAGAATCAGTAAGACCTCTTTAAACCTCCCTTAAAATTATGGTGCATTGCCATATGGTCCATCTATATATTCCACATCAGAAGGACCACTGTTATCAGTCTGGACATCTATGTATATATGTATAGTATTCCTGACTGTAAGGGGGAAAACAAAGAGCCTTTCTGACAGAAATGTATTGATTACCACTGATGTAGGTATGAAATAATTTTTTAAACATGGTGCCTGAGAGGGTATAAATCTAATATAATTTCCACAGACTTCCCAAAGCTTTTTCTCACACTGTGAAGTCACTGTACTTTTTAACAGCATGGCCACATTTTGCATTTTTAATTTTGTAACACATAGCTGGGTGACAGTTTGCTGCAGGCTGATTGGGACTAGCAGTGATGGACCTGATGTTTTCCTTCGTCCATCATATCCAGTGTAAGTCTCTATCCTCGCACTGGAAGATCGTGCATTGCCTTGAGAGTGTAAAGAGTGTGTGTGTTTGTCCAAGATCTGGAATACACGTGGCGGTACCTCAAAGAGTGTCATAAATATCCATGATAGCATGTTTCCCATAGGACAAAGCAGAGTATAAATTCAGATGTAATGCTTCATCTGAAGGTCTTTCATTTAGAGTCAAATATTCTGCCTGGAAGGTAAAACATAGTTTTGGAGATTTGTCCCATTGCTGTGTTGACACTTCAGCTCACATGAAATGTCATAACAATTTGTTGACATGTTTGAAACCTCTTGTGTTACATATTAAATGCCATTCTTGTCGTCATGAATTCTAATATGTCTTTCTCTGATGCTTAGTACGGATGTGTTGTGAGCTAAAGAAAATACAGTGCAAAATTGAGCTGTAATGTATAGGAACATTCCTTATGTTTGCTGCAGAAAATCTTGCCCCAGCAGAATTAAAGAAGCTGCGTAACAAACAACGTAAGGCCCGTCGGAAGGCTGAACTTGAACGTCAGCAGGCAGCTCAGGCTCAGGAGAAGCGGGAACAGCATAACAAATCACGGCAGCAGGGTGATTCCGAGCCTGATGCCCCACAGCAGGATGAGCTAGTGCCAGAGAAACTTGCCAGGGTTGGTACTTATTTATCTGCATTATAAAAGAATTTAATGTCCTCAGGATTACAGTTCATATACCTTGTCGTAATTGTTTGTGTCCTTTCAGACACAAAAAATGAGAATTTTTTGAGCCACAGTGTAAAATGAGATGGGATTATTAACCACACCACCAACAGATCTCCTGTATGTTACTGATGTACGGAAGCAGGCTTGCCAGTGCCCAACTACAAATACTGCAACATGACCAACACACACACACACACACACAATTTAAGAAATAATTTTTCCTGCTAAAAATATTGTGGGCTGAATTTGTTTTACATTTTGTGCTTGAAATATTTCATTATCTATCCCAGCTTTCCATAAGAGTGCAATTCCAGACCCAAACATCCATTTTTCAGGGGCACTGTCTGTTTGCTTGTACTACCAGTTCTCAGTGCTTTGCAGTGAGTGATCTGTCAGCACCATCACTGATTTTGAAAATGTGTGTGTTATGTAACATCAAGTATTTAAATTTGTCATAATTTTCATTTTGTTGTGTAGGTGGAAGATCCATTGGAGCAAGCCATCAGATTCCTCCAGCCCTTACAAACGCTGGCTGCAAGGAGAATAGAAACTCACCTTATGGCCTTTGAAATATATTCCAGGAAAAGTAAGTTAGTTTTTCACTTAGAGACCTTCTTTAAAGCCTACAAGAGTCATTCATTAAGTGATGTCCCAGTGTGTGAACTGAATCACTGAAAGGCAAACATAAACGTTTTATATTTTTGAAGGTACTCACTGTTTTATGTTTGATTTTCAGGACATGAATTGTGTAAGAATAACAGTAAATACCTGTGAATTTGACATTCAGGTGACCGTGCATCGTGATATATTCTTATAATAAAACCAACGAGATGCCCAGATGCACTAATTTCTCAAATTTATTTTTGGAATAGAACTCTACATGTTTCAGACAGGTTTTCTGTCCATCAGTAGTGAAGCACTGTACACACAGCAATATGTGTATGTCATACAAGTTAGCATAACCTGTATGACATACACATATTGCTGTGTGTACAGTGCTAGACTCCTGATGAAGGACAAGAAACCTGTCTGAAACATGTAAGAGTTCTATTCCAAAAATAAATTTGAGAAATTAGTGCATCTCGTTGGTTTTATTGTAAGAATAAACGTCTGTGATATCAAAACAAGCATTAATGACTTTTTTTTATGTGTTCATCATACAACATAATCAGATGGGGCCACTTGGATCATGCATTATGTTTGGAATCATTTGTTCTTTTGACTTTGATGATGGACAGAGTCCGAAGATTGCAGGATTCCAAATGTGGTGTACATTGCTTAGAATTCTACATAATTTATCCGTTGTGTATTTGCAGCAAATGTCTTTACTCTAATTTTTGTTATTCTATTGTGTGATATTCTGTTTGCATCCCAGATCCTTGTGAACCTACATTCCATCAACTCACTGTGCTCTAATAAAATAGTGCACGTGTATTCTCTTTAAAAACATCTCTTGTGACCTTCATAGTCAGTCTGTTTTCAGGTCTGGGATCAGTATTTGAGTACACAGCAAGACCTGTTTTTAATACTTTGATCACAGACCCACTGCCATATATCCACTGATTGCACACATGCCTTATGTGAATGTGTTTGTTGATGGTTTTGGAAATGACAGTACCAGCCAGTATCCATGGAAATTTACTGCAGTGCGGGAACAACATATGTCTCAATGCTGTGGTCTGAGACACACAGTGTAAAGTGTGTGATGATTCAGCATGTTAGACATTTCATGATGTGACAAACTGTACCCGCAAAAGTTCCCAGTTTCTGTGAGGTGAAACACAGTGTGATTCAAGAATCTGCTGCTGTCTTAGCTTCGATTGACACACATTCCCCTGGTTAGAATCTTCAGTGCAACACCCATATTCAGGAACTCCTTTCTCTGTTTGAAATTCTTGCAGATTTTAATTGTGCAGTGAGTTAGTGATGAATTGCCATTAGCACTGGGCATATGATAAGATTGCCTTAGGAAGTTGTAAAATGTGCTCATCACAGAACATATGAACAACATGTACACTCAACACTTGTTATGTTCAGCAGAACCTGTTGAATGGTCCTTGTGTCACATCCCTTTACTCTGTAGAGACAAGTTTTCTTCCAGGCCTAATACTTAAGAAGTTATTATAAACTTTGAAATGGCTTTTCATATTATTATATACAGTAATGTATTTATGCATACATATATGTAATACTGTGTTTCAGGCATGTTATAGTTGAGTTATTCATATATTTGGGCGAGAACAAGTAAGGATATCATTTTATCTTGTCCATGAACACTGGAGCTGTTATGGCAACAGGAAGTGTGTGGCTGTCAGGAGTTTAGAGTACTTTCTTTCTTTCTTTCTTTCTTTTATTTATTCTCCTCCCCTGTTGCAGTTCCATAGAAATATCAAAACCCCACTCTCCAGCTTGTAAGCAGGCCTGACCTTCTGAAATATTTATTGACACACAACACAGCTGTTGTGTGAAATATTTGCAGTTTCTCTTTGAGTTCGGTCTTCCAGGTGTAACAAAGAGTCTGTCATTGTCTTCGCAAATAATAATCTCATGGATTCAGATGTGGAGATCTAGGGGGCTACATCCTGCAAGTCAAGACATTTGCTGAATATGTCTTTTGGTCTGTCATCTAGAAGTATGATCTGTGGGCTGTGGCATTGTCCAGCTTGAAGTAACTACATTTATTGTTCTTTTGATAATTCAATGAAGAATGGTACCAGTTAACCAAACACAGTGGTAGGATTTTATTGGTTAAAAAAAAAATACATATGCAGTGTGATTCTGCATGCACTAACTGCGCACTAGGGCACTGAATTTAAAGTCTTGGAGGAGATCTTCTTGAATGGTGTGGGTTTTTTTTGAAAACGAATATGTGTTATTCTGGCTGCATACATTCCCATTTAAGGTAGACCATGCTTCTTCCAAGAAAAACATGAGTTCCAGGTCAAGAAATCCATATGTTACAAATTCTTGAAACAACCCATAATACCGGCTTCATAACAATCTAAAGGGAACAGTTGTATGGGTGTAATTTCATATGGGCATAGTTTTAAAATTTTTGTTGCTCTGAGGACTGAGAGTTTTGATATCCCACTCTGAACAGCTAATTAGTGAGAAGATTTTCTTTGGCTTATTAATTACCATTTGAACACCATTATTATTTAGTTTTCCTTCACTTACAAAATGGCATTTTTGTAGTATCCTTTGCTCAGCATGCACTTGTCATTCTGAATTTGTATATTCTTCTGTGTATTATTCTTTTACACAGCTATGTAGTACATTTTTTACAGAACTTTCGGTGGTTTTTGTACCATGATGCATACTTTACAAAAGTAACATGTATGAACACTCATTGTTCAGTAGAATGCATTTCTGACATGCACTGACCTCCTGCTCTCCATGGCTTGTAACACACCTGAACATCCACCTCATGTTCCACCACTGGTAAGATGGCAATGGTTGGTTGGTTTGGTCAGTTGGTTGCTCAGCTTGCAAGCTTTCTTTCTTGCTTGCTTGCTTGCTTGCTTGCTTGCTTGCTTGCTTTCTTGCTTGCCTGTCCCATGTTCAACCACTAATGAGATAACTGTAACATTTCTGTACAGGTTGAGATTGTATTTTTCTGTAATTGGGAACACAATAAAAGGACCTGTCTTTATTTATGGTTATACAATGGCACTTTGGCCCCTTTTTTGCTGATGTGAATGCTGGCTGTGGTAACTGGCCAAGAACACGTTTATGAACATACATGGGGATTATATTTTCCCTTCCATCAAAATCATTGACACCACAGATAAAAGCATTTTGCAAAGTCTTGCAAAAGGGTCCCATTTTTTTCCCCATTTCAGAATAACACAACATTGAACACAGCAATCATTCAGCATGAAATTACTTTGTCGTGAAAAAATATGTACGTTATGTATCTATCAGATATTTGCGCTCGTCTTTGTTTGCAACAGAGAAGCCTCTACTAATGCTGCAATCAATCAAGAGGGCACATCGCCTGGATCCAAACAACCCAAAGCTTCATTCTTACCTCATCCTATACCATGGATACCTGACACGGTGGCAAGGAAGTCTGGACGCATCAGTGGCAACTGTTCTGAAGCAGGAGATGGAACCCATCTTTAGAGCACGAGATCCACATCAGATGAATGCAGAGTTCCTTGCAGCAAACTCAGACTCTTTAGAGGCTCTATTGGAAAGTGAGTGTCAGTTTATAAGCCATCATGAGGCAAATTTATGGTACACTGACAGCTAAGTGTTGGCCGCATGGTTCTCTGCCACTGTGCATGGATAACACTACAGTACCCTTCTTGTGTCCATAACAGTCATAATTATTCACTAAATTGTCTCATTACTGATGGCCTAAAATCAGTATTTCAGAGACATGCTCTTTCCCCATCACCAGGCCCTGTCTGACATCAACCCTCAAGATGGGGACAGACTGGGTCTTTGAAATGTTGATTTGTAGCACACCATTGATGTGAATGATAAAGTTCCATATGAAGCATGCCATTATCCTTTCAGTGAACTAGCCTTGAATGGACCTAAAGACACTATAGTCATCCTGTTCCTTTCCATGAATCATTCTACAGATACTGGTTTTAGTATATAAGGAATGTTTCAAATGAATCTGAAAAAAGAAAACAAACACATATTTTCTGGGACAGAAATTGGTTGCCATTTTTGCCAAATAAATGAATAATAAATATTTTTAGGTGCTCGAATGATGTATCATCTTGATCCATCACAACAGGAAGCTGCCATAAAACTGGCAACAACTTTGGACAAAGATATTGAAGGAGTCAATTTACAGGTATGTTCTGTATATGGATACGATGATGAATACCGGGGTGCTGATAAGTCCTTAGCCCGACCTACTTCCCGATGTCGTAGGACAGAATTGGTAGTGTTGCTGGAAGCTAAGCTACTGCTAAGATCAAATAATATGTGCTTGCTGCAGACTCTTAAGAACCCTTAGAGGGATGAAAGGCAACTTATATGTTTAATTTTCATGTAATAATTATCAGTTCGGGCTGAGGACTTATCAGCACCCCTGTATATAATGCTTAACGTATTATACAACTGTAATGTGCTATCATTGCCGATCATGTTGGCTGCGCAGTCTAAGTTGTGGGTCTACGGCCGCTAGCTTGCTGGGATTGCGGGTTAGGATCCCGCTGGGTGCATGGATGTCTGTCTTGTGATTGTTGTGTGTTGTCAGGTAGACATCTCTGCGATGGGCCGATCACTCGTCCAGAGTAGTCCTACCAATTGTGGTGTGTCTGCGTGTGATCGAAGAACCTCATATAGAAGGTCTAAGCCCACTAGGGCTGTGAGCCATAAAAAATGTTATCACTTCTGCCTGTATGTGCTCTGGTTGTACTGCCTTTTGACAGCAATGTCGTGTGCTAACACTAACATGGAGAATTGTGGTTGGTGCTTACAGAATTGTACTAAAGTTCTTCAGGCCCTGAAGAATGGAGAATTTGGATCATGTCCAGAGCAATTTGCAGAATACAAGGCTCATTGTCACGTCCAGTTTCCTTATGCTCAAGTCTTCCGCCCACCTTCCACCTCATGCCAGTCCTCCCCCACCACTGAATCAAATCACATTTCGGATGGGAAAGAGAACTGTGTCAGCAACTGATATTGGCTTTCTACACCAAGGTGGTGGCCCCCACATCAGCACTACCACTTTGCTAATATGCACAGTTCTGCCCATGTAGGAGACACTGATCTGTAGTGACACTTGGGCAAGTCCGAATAGCGACAGACTTGACATTGGGATCAAGTCATCTGTATAATGAGAGCACGTGAAGGGAATGTGGGAATCAACAGATGCAGCGTGAAGAAGTTAAGTGCAAGTTGATATAATAAACTCTTTGCTACAAGCCTAATAATAAGTCAAGGAACTTGTGTGTAATGATTATGAAGATGATTTTGATTATATTATTTGTTGAGTATTCTTAAACAGATTACAGTGAAATTCTGAAGGAATCTTAAAAAGAAATGGAGTTCTGAATGAATGTTGTAAGAAATTTTACGTAGGCATTTACATTATTTACAAACACATGAACTAAAGTATTGGTTGTTCAGAAGCTATACTGAAGTGACACACAGCAATGTGTTTTAAATTTAAGACATTACATGACATCTTATTGACGAGAAGTATTGTGCAGAAATGTGGGAAAATTTTCCCCTCTTATAGCTGTGGAAGTATCATAGCATAAAATGAATTTGGTAAGATTCCATTTGCAATTTCCGCATTGAGATAAACGTGGAATGCTCTGCGTAGGTGCAAGGTATGTATATGTCTAAGGGAAGGAAGTCAAAAATGTGTTTCATAGTCAAGTGGCATGAAGGACTGTTTTAGTCTTAAAAAATCAAAGAAATTGTAATTATAGAGTCACAGTCAAAATGCTGTTGCTTCTCTTGTTGCTTGAGCTGTACAAAGTGTATCATAATGAATGCAAGTTAACTACTGAAAGCAGCAGAATTTAAATATTCAGCCACATTACTGTGTTGAAATAAGTGGACAAGAATTAATGACAAGTACATGCAAAGACAGTGGACTCAGATGGTAATAAAATGTTAATGGAAGACTACTGTGTCCAACTTTTAGGTGATCTTAACTCAGGTCATTGGTTGTCTTGATAATTTTGTCATTGACAGCAGAACAATTATGACTGATTGTGCATCTTCTTACTGTCAAATCGCTGTTCACACACTGTGAGTGCCTGCCTGTCCATGTGCTCGTAATTTGCTGGCTGCCAACATGGAGGCAAGTGATGTATGATGACATTTGGTCAGATTGGGACCGAATCACAGCAAAGAAACAGAGAAATAAATGGTTACTGAGCTCTATCTTGTGGTAACTTCAGAAAGCCAGCCATTTTCTCTTGCTGTATGTGTGTGTTATGTTGGATGTCACAGTATTTTTCACAGTTGTTTCCTTATCTTGTAAGGAATGAAGATTTTGAACTCTGTTATTTCTAGAACAAGTTTCTGTGTAAAAGTGTCTTTGGTGGGAGAAATGCCTAGTGTTTCTGTATCAGAAATATCTATTCACATATAACCAAACTTTTTGAAGTGCTGTTTATTTTTCTATTCACTCTCCTACTTGTGCATTTTTATTGAGGAGTTTAGTTGACTTGACACTTTTTCTGTAAGTTAGAGTTCCATCAGTCTGATGAATCAGAGGAGAGCATTGAAGATAGCAGCCCCTTGTCCATTTCATTCTTTGCTTTTGTGTTTGTTCTTAAGGCAGTATGAAAGGGAAGGAAATCAAAGACAGAAAAGCTGTACCCCAGAGCTTTTTAAAAACTAGAATAATTGAAACATTGCCTAGGATGTAATTGACAGATTGTATGAACAAGCATATTTACTGCTGGAATGAATTTGTTTCAGTTCAGCAAAATTCTAGATCATATTGCTCCATCTCACTAATGCCACTATGAAGCGGTTGGCATCTCACCATGAAAAATCAGTTTAAAGATATCTGCATTGTGTGTGTGTGTGTGTGTGTGGGGGGGGGGGGGGGGCGCTGTCCCCCCACGGTTGGCACACCGGGGGGGGGAGTATTCCCAACCATTTCCCCCATGTACGTGTT
>Ga0123352_10019306_pt1 | contig 10871 bp, 9 predicted proteins | sample TergutLab28metaG_FD_89700 | JGI IMG/M metagenome (GOLD analysis project Ga0123352, IMG submission 89700) | Labiotermes labralis P1 segment gut microbial communities from Petit-Saut dam, French Guiana - Lab288 P1 | ecosystem: Host-associated > Arthropoda: Insects > Digestive system > Gut ... | reverse complement strand
AATCTTTTGCTGTATTCCACCCGTTCTCCTACGTGTTCTGTTCCCATGTAGAGTGAAGGACGACTAACCCTGAAATAAAGGATAGTCCATAAGTGTCATCTTGTTGGTAATTATTTTGGAACAGTGCTGCAAGTGTTCACTTGTTCGGCATTTATTCATCCTGCCAACATTTATTTATGTGCACAACTCAAGAAGCTCTTATAATATCAATTCAATCCATCCGTACACTTTTACTGTTTCTGTCTATCCGTCCCTTAAGTTCAAATATTTTTCTCAACTGTCTGTCCGCAAACACACTCAATGTGTGATGTTTCCTGTCAATGGCACGTCACGTCTCATTTGACACCTATCTTTGCTTTACCTAAGGGCATACTTTTGATTTATTTAAATGTTAACTTCGGCGGGTTTCGAAAACGATCAAAGAATGAACTTTTAGAACAGCTGAAAGAAATAGAAACAAACATAATGAAAATATTTAACAACTGGCGGAAAACCTGGCGGTGAAAATCGTACATTTAAATCTCAACTCATGGAATTATGGCGTTGAACTTCCGCTCGATGGTATTATATAAAACGTAAATTTGTATTTGGCAGTAACAAAATATTTTCTGTTTATTGTTTCAAAGTTTGGGGAAGTTTCTTTTAACATTTGTTGAATTGTTTAAAACCAAGACCTGAGACATCCATACCGCTGTATATTCTTATTGTGTCACGATGGTTATTACCCGATATCCAAGTGTGTATGCAGTTTGCATAGCTGTGCTTACAGTTTGGTCGAATATATTTCTCAGAACTTTAATAGGGACTCTCTATGTCAAACAGTGCGTGTGGGCCGGGTAGCTCAGTCGGTATAGCGACTGACTATGGTCTGGACGGTCCGGGATCGAATCCCGGTGGGGACGAGATTTTCCGCCCGTCCAGACCGGCCCTGGGGCCCACCCAGCCTCCTGTAAAATGGGTACCGGAACTTTCCTGGGGGTAAAGTGAGGTCGGGGCGTGCTGCTGGCCACTCACCCCCTTCTAGTACCGCCGTCATGGAAGAGAAGAGCTATACCTCTGCTCACCCTCTGGGCTACACCGGGCCTGTAACGGGAAAACTTTACCTTTATGTCAAACAGTGCAGCACAGGGCTGTAGTTACGTACAAGCATAGAGATACTTTATAATTATTCGACGCCATGCCAGATCTCCTTTGTCGCTTGTATACTCTCCTGGCGTTATACGTATGGGTTATACATTGTTCTCATGTTCCTTCGTTTCCCTCTACAAGCGATTTATATCTCCCTTCTTGTTAAGGTCTCTACAGGAGCTCTACTTTTGTAGTGTAAAATTCATGCATTGCCCTTCTTATGACGCTGACACCAAATCTTTTAATGCACCAGCACTCTTCCCACGCTTTTAAAATTTGCGGTTGTGAGTATTCTGCCATTGAAGAGACTGTCCATTTTTGTTTTCTTCATAACCCTTGGGCTGTCCATGTCGAAACAGTGCACACTTCGTCACTCCTGGCAACGCACTTCCGAACAGGAATCAGAAAGCCTTCTTTAGACCGGTCCTTAAGCGTGAATTTCACAGCCCTTTTTGCTCATGAAGTGAGGTACGTTCTACGCTACCAACCCAGCCTGTTTCTGAATTTTTGCTTTTTTTATTTTTAACTCAGACATATTCAGTTCCCTCATATTCAGTAAATATAAGAAATAACACTAAAAGAAGGCACAACAGGGAGCTACAAGCAGGATTCGCACCGTTGACATTCATGTTGCAGAATTTTCTAGTCCAAGTATACGTTCTATGTACCTTAAGTATTTGTGTGGTCCAGCTGTGTACCAAATTTGACGGCTATAACTAACAAAGTGGTGTATGTGGGTGTATGATATTTGGTATGAAAACGATCATGCACGTAAGTACGTAGTGGATAAGATTTATAGGTCAGTACTCGTAAGCCACTAGCTTCTGGTTTATGCCACTGATGTTAACATACTGGGAGGAAGCGTACATATTGTAAAGTAAAAGGCAGAAGCTTTGATAGTGGCTAGTAAGGAGAGTGGACGGGAAGTAAGTGCTGATAAAACTAAGTACATGGTCATGTCGCGAGATCAGGATGCAGGACGTAATCACAATATGAATATTGATAATAGATCCTTTGAAAGGGTGGAAGAGTTCAAATATTTGGGAACAACCTTAACAAATCAAAATTCTATTCAGGAAGAAATTAAGAGCAGACTGAAGTCAAGGAATGCTTGCTATCATTCAGTGCAGAATCTTTTGTCTTCCAGTTTCCTATCCATATATTTAAAGATTAAGATATACAGAAAACAATTTTCTCTGTTGTTTTATATGGGTGTGAAACTTGGTCGCTGACATTGAAGGAGGAACATAGGCTGAGGGTGTTTGAGAGTAGGGTGTTGAGGAGAATATTTGGGCCTAAGAGGGATGAGGTAACAGGGGAGTGGAGGAAACTACATAGTGAGGAACTCCATGATCTTTACTGCTCGCCAAATATTGTTTGGATAATAAAATCAAGAAGAATGAGTTGGGCGGGGCATGTAGCGAGTATTGGGAGAGGAGAGGAGTGTGCAGGGTTTTGGTGGGGAAACCGGAGGGAAGGAGACCACTGGGGAGACCTAGGCGTAGATGGGTGGATAATATTAGGATGGATCTCCTTGAGGTGGGATGTTGGGGTGTGGACTGGATCGAGCTGGCTGAGGATAGGGGCAGTTGGCGGGTTTCATAAAATGCAGGGAATTTCTTGACTATCTGCAAACCGATTGGCTTCTCAAGAAGGACTCTGCTCCATGGAATATGTAAGTAAGTAACTAAGTATGTATGTAAGTAAGTAAATAACTAAGTAAGTAAGTAAGTAAGTAAGTACTAGTGAACCTAGCGACGACGATGGATTTCGAATATATGTCCCACCAATTTAACATATACATAATCGGTAAAATGCATTCCCATACGCGAAGGCATATGGGGTTGGGGGTATGACTTCATTCATTCTTTGTAGCGGCTTTAGGTGCAGATGAGTGGTAAACCTGACTTTCTGGCGGCTTTACCTCCAAGAAAGGACCCCCTGGTATCAGTTGAATGAGGGGGCACCAGAGCCGGTCTGGACATTTTGGAAAAGAGATGAATTCCCTTTTCCTACCACTTTCGAACCCGGGATTGTCCAGCCCATAGGCTGATCACGTGCACGTTGTTTTCCACAAAAGTAAAATAACTGTAAAAATAAATAGACATATATTCCTGGAAATGTATGCAATGCGTAACCAAGCCTTGTTATTTCTGCTCATAATACCTTGCCGACGTTTTGGAAAGAAAGAGGCTGAAAAATCACACTTGTAATAAATTCTGTAAAAATGGAACACTGAAATGCGTGCTACATTCAATACTGAACTCATAGTCTGTAATGAAGGGATTTTCTGGATAGCTGAGCACGTTCAGCAGGTATTGAGCCATTTTTTTTGAATAGGAAAAGCTTATAGCATAAGTTATGAAGGGGAAATGTATTAATAAAGGAACAAAGGCACAAACAGAAAGGCATGTTCGCCATTGAAACCCTAGAGCCATGGAACTGCGGGTTGATATTCTCTACGGAGCATGGATGTAAATCAGTGCCTTTGCAATGTGTTTCGTTTGTAGATACAGGCAGTGTGATTTACAGATCCCTCCCAGTGGTTCCTACCCAGCAGGCACTTAACCTACTGTATAAACCAGGATCCTATTTTATGAGTGAACGGTTAACTAACAGCTTGTCAAAAATTATGGACATCTGTACCTTGCTTATGTGAGTCCACCATTGAACCCTGGAAGAATAAGCCACAACTTCACATAATGTTTCTCTAAGATGCGTTTTAATATTGTCATCTCATCTACACCTATATCTCCTAAGTGGTATGTTTTTTATTTATCATTTATCTCGTGCATACCAAATTTACCTCTCATTATGAAGTCCCTTATTCATGGTCATATAAATGTCAAGTGGTACCGAGATGCGCTTTATAGGTGATGCTTCTCACTTGTGTTGGGAAGTGCCTGGTTTGAATCCCAGCTGGGGTATCGTCTATCCTGCTGCTTTTTCCTGCTCTCCTTCAACCCCGTCGGGGAACATACAATGCTTATTTCTGCCTAGCTTTCTTGCTGTTCGAAGATATGTAGTTTGAGGTACAGACAGTGTCCATAGATACTGGTACACCGCGAACAAGCAGATGAGTAAATTTAGGTGACAAGTAAACATTACGACACTCATTATTACGTAATCCCCTTCATTCTACCATTAAGCATATCCTCTTTCACATTTATAAGTATTCTAGTTAGAATTTCTTTATCCCTGGCATTATTTCCAAGATGTCCTATCGCATATGTAAATTACCAGTTGTTAGCTCTGAAAGTAATTACGTATAGGAACAAATAGTGGGTTCTCGATTCATGCTAATTGATGGACAATAAAAGTTTTTCGAATAGAACTAAATGCTGGTAAGTAATTATTAACCGGTAAGTAAGAAAACAGTAACTGGAGCGAAAATATCAGCAAATAGGAAGTTATCGATATGATGTTAAACACGGTACTGAATCATTAAACAAACTGTAAATTGTAATTGTTATTTTTTTTAAAGAATTCGTGCGTCTATGAAAAATTGCAAGTTAAGAGATGGATTTGCTTTTGAGTATACTGAATCCTAATCACTGCACTGAGATACATGTCCTTCAAATAAATAGAGAATTACGTAGTAAAGACAATTAAGGAACGCATAAGTAAACAGCAAGGAAACTAGGAAGAAACTAGTGAAATTCCGGATTTGGAGCATAATTTCCTGTGGTGCTGAAACTTGGGAACTTCGAAAAATAAATCGAAAATGCCTGGGAAGTGTTGACTTATGGTGCTGGAGAAGGATGGAGAAGGTCAGTCGGGCTGTTCGCGTGAGCAGTGGAGAAGTATGACAAAGATTCAAGAAGGAAAGGAGCATCGTACGTACAATAAAATGAAGACTGACTGGATTGGTCACATCTTGCTTTGGAATTCCCCTCTGAAACGCTTTAGCATTAGTGAAGGAAAAACAGAAGGAAATATTGCAGGGACGAGGAAAGAGGAAGAATACATAAGCAGCTACTAGATTTCCTTAAGGGGAAAAATACTGGAATTTGAAATAGGAAACATTAGTCGTACTCCGTGGAGAACTTGTTTTGGAAGAGCTCTAGACCTGTAGCAAGACGGACAACGTACTTAATTATGCAGGAAAGAGTGAGCTGAAAAGAAGAAAAATAGAAGGTAACAGTAAGGAAGTCAAAAAGTCAATAAATAAGAACGAACGACTGTAAAAACGTACATCGCAAAATGAGCTTAGATCATTCCAAGGTGGCCATATTGAATGCAGTTTATATAATAATAAAAAAGAATATAATAATAATAACAATAACCTTTCATTGTGTTCCTTTTATAAGCTATGTGAAATTACTTATAGCACAATACATGGTTATAAGAGTATCCATTGTCTTCCACGTCAAATCTTTTATAGGCAGTAAATATGCATCTCGGATCGTCACGTTCCATGCTGCAAGGGTCTATTATCTGCATCATCTGACTGTTGTTGTCACCTGCCTTTTTTTCATTGTTATATACAATTGATGTTCTCAAGCCTAGAAGATAAGAGTTCCGAAATAATTATAACTTTAAATCTTGAAAAATTACTACTTCAAAAGCCCCAATGTCTTCACGATGTATATAGAAGCACAAAACGTCGGCTGGTACCTATTCAGTATTCTTCAGTACAATGTCAAACAAAATACACGAAAATGATGCAGGGTCCTTGTAGATGTTTACAGCAGCATAATGCACGGAAGGTAAGAATACTTGAGGATATAAATCATGTACATAAGAAGGGTACGATTATTGACAAGGAATATAACAAATGACCAAACTGGGCACAGTATTTGACCTTAATATACATATAAAGTATTGGATATAATAGAAAATGAGAGGAGAAGAGTACATAAGTTGGCGAACGGTTGTGTTGCTGTCAACAGATATTACTGGTGTGATAAAGTGAAGACAGAGATGGGCGACTCAAATATTATTGTTGAGAATGGTGAAAAATTCGTACAACAATTTAAACTGAAATTGTTGGAAGGACACGTAATTTAGTTGAGAGTTAGGGTTGAATAGGATTGTAAAGAAATAGGGTGAAAATATAGACTGGATTTAAGTGGCTCAGAATAGGGGCCGGGTTTGCGTACTTGAAAAATACTGTAATGGACTTCCTATTTCGAGGGAAGGCAGCCAACGATCTTGCAGTTCTTTTAAGGAGAATTTATACCGCTGTCCCTTATACCAATGGCTCTCTGTACTGTTCCCTTCACTTCAGATTCTTCGACCAATCCCACCGACTCGATTAAACATGTAATATAAAGACCTGTCTACGTCTGGTTACTTTCCATAAATCCACATTACGTGACTGGAACACTTTAACTATTAGGTCGGTTTTGTGTTATATTTTTGCGTCTAATAATTTTACACCGACCAGGCTAGTTGTTGGCAAAGTCATAGAACTTTTATTCCGAAGGTGCCAGTTTGAATCTTGGCTGCACGAACGGCAGTACTTTCCGAGATTTTACTTGGTTCTATTGTCTGTTATGCATTCTCCCATCACAAATTTATACCAAGCTGCGCCTAGGTCCTTCCAAATATAATCTTAAATTTGAATGACGCCGTCCCATTGTGCATGTGTAATAAATTTTATTGCAGGGCACCATCTATACACAACAACTGAATATCAGTTGTGGTTTTACAACTGGTTAATCAGGCTACATGTTTCGGCCTTTTTTTCCGACCATCATCAGGCCTACAGAATAATACTGTCAATTAAGTTACATTCGTTAACTCTACCAATGGCATCCCATTGTTTATACTGGACCTTTAAGTGCATTTAAAAGCTTATGTCAGCGGTTAAAATACTATTGGCTATATAAACAGATATAAAACTGTATATATATATATATATATTTAACTTTCCTTGTAGTGGTAGACGTAAGTAGCCGTGGTATCACTTAGTTGCATAGAATTTATAGAGCCTACTTAGGGCGATCATTCACACAAGATTAATGGATCTTGGTTAGTTTCTTAACATTTTATGGTTCAAGAATACTGCACTCCTATGTTATATGCTATGTTATGTTCGTTCTTGTGGGCTTTGTACCCTTGTATTGCTGCACTTATTCTTGGATTTTGCGTGAAGTTCAGCGTTTTTTTGTATACAGTTTTTTGTATTTCAGTTTACTATAGTTAACAAACTGTACAAGGGTCCACAACAAATCCCACTACAGTCTACGCGCTACCCAACACCGGCACACAACCATCAAGCTCCACCGCATAGTAACTGTGAGTCTTTCTAGCCACCAAATTACGGAACAAGTGTCCCATCACGATGTGAGAATAGTGCACATAACAGTTAAAAGTGAAAACCAATAACACAATTTCTTAACTATAGTGAACTGAAATACAAAAGACTGTATACAAAAAAAAACGCTTAACTTCACACAAAATCCAAGAATAAGTGCAGCAATACGAGGGTACAAAGCCCACAAGCATGAACATAATATAGCATATAAAATAGGAGTGCAGTATTCTTGAACCATAAAATGTTAAGAAACTAACCAAGATCCATTAATCTTGTGTGAATGATCGCCATAAGTAGGCTCTATAAATTCTATGCAACTAAGTGATACCACGGCTATTTACGTCCACCACTACAAGGAAAGTTTTATATATATATATATATATATATATATATATATATATATAGTTTTATATCTGTTTTTATATTTAATAGTATTTTAACCGCTAACATAAGCGTTTAAATGCACTTAAATGTCCAGTGTAAACAATGGGATCCCATTGGTAGAGTTAACGGATGTAACTTAATTGACAGTATTATTCTGTAGGCCTGATGATGGTCGGAAAAAAGGCCGAAACATGTAGCCTGATTAACCAGTTGTAAACTACAACTGATATTCAATTGTTGTGTATGACGGTACTCTGCAATAAAACAAATTTAATCTGTTTACTGCTCATAATTATTATTCATTCTCAATCTAATATAAACCTCGAGAAGTTCGGTAAAGTCGGCAGAGTGGTTACCTGCTACTCTTGCACATGAAGGGTTCCCGTTTTCTGATCTCTGCCAAGAAAACAGTTATTGTGACTTTGGATTATCACAGTTTCCCTCAGTCATTCGAGGCGGGTACAGGGATACTGTCTCGGTTAGAACACGACTTTCCACTACGTCATTTACCAGTAACCTTACCGCTGACTCGTGTAGTATGATAAATTGCCAGTGTCGTGGAATGAAACAAACAATACCGTTCAGACGTTTTAACAAAGTGTGCAGACCGCAAGTGTTAGGTTTGTTTATTACAGTTGTGAGTGAACTGAAAGATTGCTATTTGCTATCTTCCCGTGAAAGAGAAACTAATTATTCCCGCCTTTTAATTGAGAGCTGACCAATGGAGCGCTAAACGGAATGAATTAATCAGATTACACGGATAAATAAGAGGCCGTGCTCTTCAGAGCATCTCTCTCTGTCAAAGCTAAGTCCCTTAGGAGTGTGTAGAGAGACGTCTAAAGTTGCTCACAGACAGTTAGTGAGTGCTGTTGTTGGCAATCGCTTTGACTTTTGAACTTTTAACTCGGTGCTTTTAGCTGTCTCCTCTGTGTACTTTCCAGTCTCGCACTTGCGTCTCCCTTTTATTCGTATTCTTTTCGTATTTATAATTTCCCTTTTGGAACTTTGTTTTTCTTGTGCCTCTTCCTTGTTTGTTTTCTGTTGAAGTGGTCTTCGTCGTTTAACTTCTGTATTTTCTTACATTATCATTTTGCATTTCTTTTCCAGGTACTTCTTTATCTCTAACGCGGCGCGTTTGACCTATTCTCAGATTTCAGGTTATATAAGATATATATATATATATATATATATATATATATATGTCGGCCTATATAACATCAAGACACAGACAAGTGTTACATAGTGAGTATGTACAGATATACTGACATTAGTGCTTGTAACCGCCTCCTGGATCATCACATCTTCATCGTAAGTTGCTGCTACTAGTTGTTTACGAACACGTATTCTGAATTTTGTCAAGAATTGAATAACTTTCTCCTCCTACTCTTCTTCTTCCTCCTCTTTTCCTCTTCCTCTTTTTGATATTTTTCTCCGCTTCCTCCTACTACCACTGTTACCACTGATAATTACTGGTTCTTTAAATGTAATTTTTCCACTTCTGTACAGAACAATTCCCTAGGTCTGACATCATTGGTATTAGTAAGAAATGATAGTACGTTTGTTTCATTCAATAACTACGTGAATACCTAACTACTTAACTAACCAACTAATAGTCCATCATCTATCTATCTATCTGTCTGTCTGTCTGCCCGCCCGTCCGTCCGCCCGCCCGTCTGTCTGTCTGTCTCTCTGCCTGCCTGCCGTCCTTCCGTCTGTCTGTACGTCTATCTGTTTTCTGTCTGTCTCTCTATCTGCCCCTCTGTCTGTCTGTCTGTCTGTCCCTCTGTCTCCCCGCCTGCCTGCCTGCCTTCCGTCCGTCTGTCTGTCCGCCCGCCCGTCCGCTCGTCCGTCCGCCCGCCCGCCCGCCGGCCTGCATGCCTGCCTGCCCGCCCGCCCGTCCGTCCGTCCGTCCGTCCATTTATCTGTCTGTTTATTTATCTATATATCTTACTCTTGAGAACCGAGCAGTTATTCAGTTAGTAGGTGAAGTTCCCCTCGGTCCCTGGAACACGAAGTTTAAATATCATGTTCACAGGAACCCAAAATATCCGGAGCAAAGTGACGAAGACTGCTGTTCGATTCCCATCATAACTATTGATATTTAACACTACGTCCATGCTGACTCGTGAACAACACCGGCTCTAATTTAATTCGTGCCGTAACTGGTGTTCCAGATAAATAAACTGACCTGGGCGTGAATCTGTTCGCTTTCATCGAAAGACGAGGAAAAACATAAGTGGCAGCATATCTTTATATATCCGTAGTCCTGTAAGGAGTAGTGTCCCATTAAGGATATGGACAGAAGTGTGTGAGGGTGGTGGGACGAGATCTGAGGTGTATGGGGGGTGGTGGGACAAGATCTCATCTTTATAATAGTGAGTGGCATATCCTTGGGCTTTATAAACTTACCATTAAAACATCTTTTACATTAAATCAATTAACCATGTTTAAGATTATAATAAGTTAACGTTCATAGACATAAGAATATGTTGTAATAGTGTCATTAGTATACACGGTGTCAATATACTGATTCTAGCTTGCATTAACAATAACAGTGTAGTATAAAAACTGCAGTGTAGTGCAATAGTATCAGTCCATTAAGTCAATTTGTTTTGTAACAAACACAAAAACACAGGAAACTCTGAAACTCACAGTAAAGGAAATAAATACATTTTCTTCAAATGTCAAAGTCTGTTATCGTAATATGTATTAAAATCACAATAATTTCGTAGGGTCAAAATATGTTACAATTTTTTTTTTAAATTTTGTAATGGAGTATTGTTAACTTCAGGTCCCGTTGTCACTGGTTGCATAGTTATTAGCCGAGGTGTGGTTTTTTTAAAATATATTTTGGTGGTCGTGTTATGGCGGAGGCTGTTCTGATGGATAGGTATAAATTCAGCTGGCTTTCCGTAACCTATTGTCTCTTAGGTGGGGGACCTGTGGTCTGCGATTGTGTGGGTTAGCTACCTGTGAATATACGAGGTCTGTTAGAAAAGTATCCGACCGTATTTTTTTATGCGAACACCTGATGGATTATAATCTAGCGCGCTTGCATGAGCCGACCTTGAACCTTAGTGCGCATGCGTGAATTTTT
>Ga0123352_10019303_pt1 | contig 10873 bp, 7 predicted proteins | sample TergutLab28metaG_FD_89700 | JGI IMG/M metagenome (GOLD analysis project Ga0123352, IMG submission 89700) | Labiotermes labralis P1 segment gut microbial communities from Petit-Saut dam, French Guiana - Lab288 P1 | ecosystem: Host-associated > Arthropoda: Insects > Digestive system > Gut ... | reverse complement strand
GTGCAAGCAACTAAACGTCACGCAGGCACGATTAACACTGCATTCCACTCTCAAGGTCATCAACGCTCTCGCGTGACACATCAGCTGTGCAGGTTGCAGTATTTGGAATCGCAAGAAGCCCCCCACTTTCCTCTGGCCATTATCTCCGTAACCGTTCAACTTTGGATATAGGTGTTTTGGGTTATATCGGTATACGTTAACATAAGGAACAATCTCCCGAAGTCTGGCACATTCCTCCTGGGACACTCTGTATATATAGCAATTTAATGCAATTACCAATCAATAAGGCCTCGTATTTGAGAAAACTTGAACCTTCATTCGTGGTGCTAGAAACTGCCTAAACACTTTTTTAAACGACGTTCCTCTGCTTTCTCTAATTAATAAGAAAGTTCATCTAAGTTACTTGGTTTTAGAAAGATGCGTCGAGATTCCAAGATGCCTTAATTGGCAGCCTGCAGTTAAATCTAAGTTTCATTTAGAAACAAAAAATATAAGGGAACGCTCCTGTCTTTATCGCACACAAACATGACGTCTATACCAATATGAGTCGCACAAAGGCGTTTGTCACAATTATACGAATTTATTCTATCCCGAGGACGCCAAGTCGGATGAATGAAAACCAATCAGTAAGTGCATTCCGGTTTATGTTCCTGTAATTACAAAATACCTTTTCCGTTCGATTAAGAAGGGGTTAAATTAGGGGTCCTGATAAGTCCTTGGCTCGACCAGGAAGGAAACAAGCTAATGTTTCTGTCAGAAATGGCGTGAATTGCCTTCGGCGCCTTGCCTTGCAGGAAAAAAAATTGATGAGAGCTCGCGTCTCGATGTTGTTGAAATCGCGCTCGTCCCTGACATGCTTCCAAGGTTGTTTCCTTCCTAGTCGGGCTAAGGACTTATCAGTACCCCGGTATGTAACATACCGTGGAGTGGACCAATGATGCACCCAAGGCATAAAATAGGTACAAAAAGACCCCGATTTCGAAGGGGAAAGCACAATCAGATAAATAGAGAAGAACGCCTACAACAGCTCAAGGTCTTTTTGAATGCGACAGTCACACAGCACACAAGCTCAGTCAACGGCGTCTCACTGCCGACTGACTAGCCCCACAGGAGAGTGACTGTTCACAGATGTACAGTAAGGTCTCCTCTGACTGGCTGCCAAGTTATATCAAGGCCACACAACCGGTTCTCGAGATATTCAAAATGGCTGGATATTTTCCGGACAGCCCTCGTATGTCCCCTGTTTTACTGTAAAACACGGTGGTAGCTGTGTGAGTTTATGGTACCTTTCGGGTCGATGCTGATCATTAAAATTCATAAAACCGAGTGCTATTCGCATCCCGCCATGTTTCGTAAGCAAAACTCCGAATTTTTTCCAAATACGCCTTTCTTGCGCTCCTTACGATTCCATCAGCAAACTGTACACCCCTGAGGCACTGGTCCTTGTAATGGAAGTACACTGTGTTCTCTGTGATATACGAACGGAATCTTTATAAATAATTCAAATTCATGTTAGTCTTTATGACTTCAATGATTCAATGGGACTCGGTATGTGGAATTTGGTCACCATCATATATATTTCATGGATTTAATAGGTAGGGTAATTGCAATCAATAACAGAACACTGTATATCTAATTGATGTTTATTAGTAGATGATAAAAAAATTACATGTTTCGGTCACTATTGGCCATCTGGACACTGACCTAAAACGCAGCGCCCCCACCCCCCAGCTGGCTCACTGCCCAAATCACTAGGTTCCACACACAGGCTATACGTCATGGTTAACTCCAAATCCTCGATGATGAAATCTCAACATCGATACGCGGCTGCAAGCCTTATATAAACACTCTTACAGTTCTTTCGAATGAAAAACCTGATAATGGCCAAGAGTGGCCGAAACATGTAGTTGCTATCATATTCTAACAAACATCAATTACATATACATTGTTGTGTTATTGACTGTAATTACCCTGCCTATTAATTACTACACACAACGGCGAAGTTACATTTCAGAATTATCTTCCATGCAGTTAAGCCACTTGTTGACCCCTTCCGGTCTCACGTATCCTGAAGTCTCGTCAAAGGTCTACCATAATTCCTTCTGTCAGTTGGACAGTAGCGTTTCATTCATTTCGAGGCATTCTATTTACATGTTCTATCCAGCTTCTCTCGTATTCCAGTAATTTGTCCAAAATTTGTGTTATTTTAACTCCTTTGCAATTTGTGCATTTGTTTTGTAATCTGTCCAAGTGTAGCCTGCTGTTCTTCTCATGTATTTGGTATGAGAATTTATTATTATGGGGCTATTTCTTCATGCAACATTATCAATCACAAATTTCAAACATTAGAACGAAGATAAATTTTGAGGTTATGTCCGACGAATATACAGTCCCAACACGAACGCGTAATGTTTTCCTTCCAACATGGTGGTAGTACGGCAGAACTCCACTAATGCGGAGGCTGGTTATCCAGATCGCCAATTATTCGGATCTGGTTGGCCTTTGGGGTAAATTTGTCTGGAATTCTACAAAACCAACTTGCCTTGAAATTACCGGTTGTCGGATCAAGTACAGTACAGTGTTGTGGTTTCTACAACCTCCAAATCAAGCGTTGTCGAAAGGTTTGCACGGAGATACACACAGTACATAGCAACAGCGCAACTTAAAACTGCCAATGCAGCCCATTCCGAAAGAAAAATCCAATTACCCGGATTTTCTGCATATCCGGATGGCTCGCCGTCCCAATTAATCCGGATAAGTGGAGTTCTACTGCAATAGTAATCAGTAGTAAAAAGTGGCGAAGTGCAACCTTGTACAGGCACTGAGGATCCGTACAGGCCGTACGGCCCATAGGGGGAGTAGAGGTGTAGCTCTACTCTTTCTTGACCACGACATTAGAAGGGGTGAGGGCTGATCGTCACGCCCCGGCCGCTCTTTACCCCAGGGAAAGACCCGGTACCCATTGTACAGGAGGCTGGGTGGGCCCCAGGGCAAGTCTAGACAGGTGCGGAAAATTTCGACCCCACCAGGATTCGATCCCCGGACCGTTCAGCCCGTAGCCAGTCGCTATACCGACTACGAGTAGTAGTAGTAGTATTAGTAGTAGTAGTAGTAGTAGTGGTAGTGGTAATGGTAGTGGTAGTAGTAGTGGTCGTGGTAGTGGTAGTAGTATTGGTAGTGGTAGTAATATTGGTATTAGTAGTGGTAATATTATTGGTAGTGTTAATACTACTGGTAGTGGCAGTAGTATTGGTAGTGGTAGTAGTGGTGATAGTGGTAGTGGTTGTGGTAGTGGTAGTAGTAGTAGTGGTAGTGGTATTGGTAGTGGTAGGAGTATTGGTAGTGGTAGTAGTAGTAGTAGTAGTAGTAGTAGTGGTAATGGTAGTAGTGGTATTGGTAGTGGTAGTAGTATTGGTAGTGGTAGTAGTAGTGGCAGTGGTAGTAGTATTGATAGTGGTAGTAGTAGTAGTGCTAGTGGTAGTAATCACATATTTACAATTTTAAGCCATTAAATGTTACTAAGACCCGCAAGTATGAAAATTTTTGCCATTTAAGGACTTCAGATAAACGGAATTTTGGTGTTGCATTATAAATCTATATTACTTACTTATTTACTTAGTGCGAGAGCATGTTAAATCGATTAGCAAGTAAAATCCCGTCTGCTGTACCACGTTTCACCTACGGCTTATCATCTCCGATAACAACGGTGCAAACACAAATTTCAGCAGATGCAGAGACACAATGGAATTGCCTTTCCATGTACGAAGTTTCACAGATACGCGGTAAATATATATCCAGTGTGTGTCACAGAGTATCGGATGTACGTTTTAGTAAAGGACGATATCCGATCGTTTCAATTTTGACCCTAACAGTAAAACATCCTATGTACACGGGGGCAGGGAGGGTGGGGGCGGAGAGGTTAAAGTTTAATTTGAGAAGGCAATGTTGCATAATAATGCGGAACATATCGGTTTTCCTTAACACAGTACGAATAGGATGGTAGAGGAAAATGAGAAACAGGAAACCCAATTACATTACGATGGAATTACCTCCCGTATACTTCTATTCGATTCGGTGCGCATTAACGTTTACAAGCCCAGACACTGGAGATAAATATTTTACCTCAAAACATTTTTGTTTGTTTGTTTGGTGTATTTTAAAAACACAAACCCAATATACTCTACACGTGTATTTTATCATCGCTGTTTGATCGTAATGCGTTTTGGGGGAATGTTACATTTTTAGCGCCTTTCGAATGTAATCCATTTACCCGTGGTGCTGACAAGTCCTTAGCACGTCCAGGAAGGAAACAAGCTCGGAAGAACGTCAGGGACGCGCGCGAATTCAACAACATCGAGACGCGAGCAGTTATCAAGTTTCTTTTTACCTGCAAGGCAAGGCGCCGAAGGAAATTCACGCCATTCTGACAGAAACATTAGCTGGAAGCTTATCCGTCCATTAACAACATAACAATAGAAACAAGCAGCGAACTTTACCAGAAATACTATCCAATATTTCAGCGTGCGAGATCATTTGATAGCGCACCCACTCCCACGTAACAGCAACAAAGACGTACTCCGACGTCATCAGTAAATATACAGTATCCCATAGCTCCAGAAACACCCAGACGATAACGGGGCTCATATTTGCAAATGGTGAACACCTTTAAGAATTTTACATAATAATAATAATATTTATTAACTGCAATTGAGTTGTCACCCGGTGGCAGTGGTTATTTTACATGTATATAAAATATGAAATTGGTTACTAATAAATTTAAGTCGGGAGGGCTACATGGGAAGCATGTCGTGGCAACTTGGAATTTTGGGAACCATCTCAGCATTTGCACATTTTAACTTTTTAGACACAATTTGTATAACACATTTTACGAGACAAATGATACAATTTTATGTATCTCACTGTTGTAAACACAATTTGCACGTCACGCCGTAAGAGGCAAACGATTTAATTTTATGTATTCCATGGATGTAAACGGGATGGGATCCCAAAGTGTGCATAGCACCTTGTGGCACAATTGACAAAATAGGTCTGAGGATGACTAATCTATAGTCGAAACATATAGCCTTATAATTGCATTGAGTAATAAAGTGATTGTGCTGACGGACACTGTTTGATATTATATTACGTTACAAGCACATCGTGATGCTTCCATTCAAAACAAAATAAGTTTGTTTCCTTCCTGGTCGGGCTAAAGACTTATTAGCACCCCTGTACTTTATAATCAACCACAAACCTTGCTTAATTTTTATCTGTAAAAATTAATTGTTTTTAACTTTCTTTAATTCTAAACGCTTATACAAACTTCAGAACAATACCAAATTCGAAGAAAATTCTTATTAGAACATCGCATAATGAACACAGTTCCTAAATGTTGACAGCAAACTAGCTGCAACACATAATATCCGATTTACAAATGAAGAGCTTTCCATTACAGCCACACGGTTTGTGTGTTTATGTGAGTTTTCCATATAGTTATCTGAATTAACAGGGATTATTTCCCTGTGCCATATTAACCTCTAATTCACTCTTTACGCAGAGGCCAGAGGAACATACCAACTCAGCGGGAAATATATCATGAAATATATCATGAAATCGGAAGCCATAATCCAATTAGCAAGAGATTTAGACTGCCATTGAAGAGAAATGAAACATACTGAAGCTGTCGGCAGTTATAATTATCTAGGAATATAATTAAACAAGCCAGGCAATGTAAGTATATTGTAAGGGTGAGACGCGTTCGCGTAACCATTGTTGTAGTGGGAAAGTAATTACTGTTACTTATTGTGAGTGTGTGTTTGTAGCCTTAGGTACCCAGTGTGATATGCGCATGCGCCATATTGCCATCTGTGTGGCCTGCCCCGCTCTACAATATTTTTCTACACTATCTCATAAACGGCACGATTTTCGAAAACACACTTACTTACTTACTTACTTATTCCATGGTGCAGAGTCGTTCTTGAGAAGCTAACTGGTTTGCAGCTAGTTAAGAAATTACCCGCATTTCACGGAACCCGAAAGTTCATTACCGCACTCACAAGCGTCCGCCACCTGTCTCTATCCTGGGCCAGCCCAATCCAGTCCATATACCCACACCCACCTCCTGGAGATCCATCCTAATATTATCCACCCATCTATGCCTAGGTCTCCCCAGTGTTCTCTTTCCCTCCGGTTTCCCCAGCAAGACCCTATACACCCCCTCTCCTCACCCATAAGCGCCACATGCCCAGCCCATCTCATTCTTCTCGAAAACACGCCACTGAACATAAAACGTATGTTTCGATTGTCTCTACAAACGTTTGTCTGAAACGTTCCTCATTATATGAATAACTGAGCGAGATTTGACCAAAAATTTTATTAGGCTTCATGTAAAGTTGATGTCAATCTTGTCAGATTTTAATATGACTTGAATTTTCTGGACGTATATTCGAAAAATACCCACTCACAACTCTTTTAATGGAATTCAGTTCAGCTGGAATCGAGTTGTTTCATGTGGACGGACAAACGGACATACATGAGGAAGGCAATAGTTGCTTTTAAGCGGCTAAAAAAGGGTAACGAATAAATACAAAAGTGGATTGCTCCCAAACCAACGCATCACCCGTCACTACCATACATTGTCAGACAGAACAGACGGACTGTACACGACAGCAGTACGCAAGGCAGTCAAACATGAACAATGATTGTCATTAGAAAAAAGACTAGCAATATCTGCAAGGAAGGTAACGGAAGAATGTTTGGAAAGTTCTATGAAAATGATGGGGACTGTACGTGTACATAGTGAAGAGCTCTATGAGCTGTTATAGGGACCTGATAACGATAATGAAACGTATTAAGTTCTAAAGGTTACATACGGACGGTCGTACAGTTCAAGTGGATAATGTTAAGTGTACAGAGAATTGCCGGACTGCTGCTGAATTGTGACAGAATGGAAGAGACTAGCAGGTGACGGGAGGTCTGGGGTGCGAAATGTTGAAAGTGTGAGGGGCGATGGGGACTGTCATGGCGTTGAAGGAAGAGGGGAAGGAAGAGGAAGAATATAAGAGGAGAAAGAGAAAAAGAAGAGAAAACGAGGAAGAGAAAAGGAGGAAGTGGAGGAAGAGAAAAGGTGGAGGAAGAGTAACGGTGGAAGAGAAAAGGAGGAAGACGGGAGGAAGAGGAAGAAGAGGAGAAAAAGGAAAAAAAGGAGAAAATTGAGGAGAAAGGAAGAGTAAAAGGAGGAAGAGAAAGAGCAACGGAGGAAAAGAAAAGGAGGAAGAGAGGTGGAAGAGGAGGAAGAGGAGGAGGAGCGGGAGAAGAGGAGAAAAAGGAGAAAAATTAGGAGGAAGGAAGAAGAGTAGGAGGGGAGGAAAAGGAGGAGGAAGTGAGGAGGAAGAGAGGAGGATGAAGAAGAGGAGAAAAGGAGGGGTAGAAGAGGTGAAAAAGGAGAAAAGAAAGAACAGGAGGCGGGGAGGGAGAAAGAGGAAGAGGAAAGAAGGAAGAAGAGAAGAGGATAGGATGTTGAGAAGAGGAGGAAGAGAAGAAGAAAAATGGATTCTTCATCTGAGTTGAAAAATGAATTTCTGTGTACTGCGTCAATGCTGTTTGTCTGTACACTGCCGAAGGGTTTCGTCCACACAATGCAGGAACTTTTGCAGCTCTGTCGACTAACAATTGAAGGTACAAAACTATAGGCCGAAACGTTCTAAACTTTTTTCTTGAACACCCAGTTTAGGGGCTCCGAGGTCCAACCAGACTCCTGTCAAGCAATGTCGCGAATTCCCTCCCCAGACACCTGCGGTCGAAAAATGAATTTGACCTCTCACCTCCATCTAGTGACAAGATGGGAGTCTATAGGGTGTGGAATTCTACCTCCAGGTCTCAATGCACGTCTCCTCAAGACAAATAACTAATTTCATGTTGCGGTCTCTTATTTCGTGTTGGCGTAACCTGCCTTTTATCCAACACACAATTTCGTTACTGCTGTCGCAGGGGCCCTCAGCGGGTCGGCCTGTGGAGCTACGCACGGCAGTCGGTCAGAAAGTGTGTTTACATGATGCCTGATTGCTTAACGACAGACCGCACACTCAATGTATATAACACCAAATCAGTGACAACGTTCACCGGTGTATATCACTATATCAGTGATAAGGTTCACCAGTGTACATCACCATATCAGTGACAATGTTCACCGGTGTATATCACTATATCAATGATAAGTTTCACTAGTGTATATTACTAAATCAGTGACAATGTTCACCAGTGTATATAACCATATCAGTGGCAATGGTCACCAGTGTACATCACCATATCAGTGACAATGTTCACCAGTGTATATCACTATATCAGTGATAATGGTCACTAGTGTATATCACTAAATCAGTGACAATGGTCACCGGTTTATATCACCATATCAGTGACAACGGTCACCAGTGTATATCACCATATCAGTGACAATGGTCACTAGTGTATATCACTAAATCAGTGACAACGGTCACCAGTGTATATCACCATATCAGTGACAATGGTCACCAGTGTATATCACCATATCAGCGACAACGGTCATAAACAGGAAGTTTTCTGTTTCCAGCGCTGCAACATTTTCATCGAGGCCAGCAATTTAAAGATTTTCCCCAATCTTTGAAGTTTTCCGACCTAGTTGTGGCCACCAATTTGTCATCCCAACTCAACTTCCTTGCTCTCAGCACTCAGTCTCTCTAATCCCATCGCCCCTATTGTATTACAAAGGGCTAAAGTGAACTGATATTTAATATAAAACGACGGCTATGAAACAGGAAATGGTTTGCCTAATTCAATTGAATTCAATTCAATTGAATTCCTGTTCACAAAAGTGCCGAGTCAACAGCCACACAGCCAATTACAGAAACGACATTTCATACAAACATAAATAATTAAAGGAAAATAAAGAAACACACACACAAAACAAACTACAGAAAACTTACATCATTAATTAGCTGACCTTACAATACTAATACTAACACTAATACTAATACTAATGTTAATACTAGTGATAATATTGTTACTAATACTGATATTAATACTAATACTAATATTAAATAAAAATCCAACTAGATGCAACAGTATGCAGATATTTATTTACTGCAAAGTCATTCTACATGTTTCGGGTGTCACAGCACCCATCATCAGGAGTACAAAAACTGTAACCGCAACCTCCGGTACAGGTCATAATACTGGTACAGCTACTTCCCTCCAACGTGGCCTGATCGGGACTAAAACTGATACTGATACTGATACTGATACTGATACTAATACTGATACTGACACTAATACTGATACTGAAACTGGTACTAATACTAATACTGATACTAGTACTGATACTGGTACTAATACTGATACTAATACTAACATTAATACTGATACTGGTACTAATACTAATACTAATATTAATACTAATAATGATATTTATACCGGTACTAATACTAATACTGATACTGGTAGTAACCATAATACTAATACTAATGCCAATGCTGATACTGATACTAATACTAATACTGATACTGATACTAATACAAGTACTAATACTACTACTGATACTAGTACCGGTACTGACACTAATACTGATACTGGTACTAACACTAATACGATACTAATACTGATACTGATATTAATACTAATACCGATACGTGTACTAATACTAATAATCATACTGATACTAATACTGATACTGGTACTAATACTACTAATAATAATAATAATAATAATAATAATCCTGATACTAATACTAATACTGATATTTATAATAGGTAGTTGGGCCCGCGTCGACTGGATTGTTGTGGTTGACGAGAGGGAGAGGTGGCGTGCTGTTGTTAGCACGGTAATGAACATTCGATTTGCAAAAGTGTGAGAAATTTCTTGATTAGCTGCAGTACTGCTGGCGTGTCAAGAAGGAACCTTCCCCATGCAGTCAGTCAGTCAGTTTAAAGACAAAAACTGAAACCTGCACTTACCAATTAACAAAGACAAACCGAAACTACAGCGCTGATCAGTTCCACACACAGACGTCCCAATATTTCAACCCGGTAATCTGCCGATCGCCGTGCTAGCACGGTCTGCGGCCTCTCAAGTTCGAATCCCGCTGACAACATGGAATTTCGCCTGTTGTGTTAGCTGTGTGGTGTGCAGGTAGCGACCTCTACTACGGGCTGATCACTCGTTGAGAGGAGTCCTACTGGGTGTATCTGTGTGTCTAGTTGTGTGGGTATCTAATTCTGTATGTATATATATATATATATATATATGTGTGTGTGTGTGTGTGTGTGTGTGTGTGTGTTTGTGCAATACAACCACAACGAACATAACAACCAGAAGCCCAATCAGTGAAAAACGACCCCAGGAAATAGCATGCAAACACATTTCACATACTTGACACCCAATATAGTTAAAATAATGTAATAGATATAATTCGAGTTATATACATTGTATGAATCACAGCTCACGTTGTGAGCCATCTGGAATCCCAAATGCACACAGCCACACTTTAAAGAACTTTGTGGTTTTATCTTCGCCTGACGATGATTTTATAAGCCAAAACATGTCGCTATAACTTATGCTTTTATTGTATATTTGTGATGACTGGAAAATATATATATATATATATATATATATATATATAGTGAAGTGAATACATAAAATTCAAGTAACTGAACCAATCAACGGAAAGTACAACAGCGCTTTTGTGTATATTGTGCTATCTTAATGACAGATGTAATGAGAAATGGCGATAAGCGAATATGATCGGTATGAGCGACAGATGTGGTGTGTGTGTGTGTGTGTGTGTGTGTGTGTGTGTGGTGTGTGGGTGTGTGGTGTGTGTGTGTGTGGTGTGTGGTGTGTG
>Ga0123352_10019301_pt1 | contig 10874 bp, 8 predicted proteins | sample TergutLab28metaG_FD_89700 | JGI IMG/M metagenome (GOLD analysis project Ga0123352, IMG submission 89700) | Labiotermes labralis P1 segment gut microbial communities from Petit-Saut dam, French Guiana - Lab288 P1 | ecosystem: Host-associated > Arthropoda: Insects > Digestive system > Gut ... | reverse complement strand
AATATTTTAAACATGGTATATACTCTCCGTTTTTTTTCTCTTCAAAATGCAGTTTGTTCCATAATTCTAACGTATTTGGTTCCTGTATTATTCACATTTTATATACAGGGTGTGCTAAAATTAAAAAAATAATTCAGGCTCCAAAAGGTTAAACATATTACTTATCTTCATATTCTTAGATAGCAAAGCGGAAGACAACAAGATTCTGGGCGGAAATGTATCAAGCACCTTGTCCTCCGCTTGTCCGGATCCCCCCCCCCATCCCCCCTCAACCGATATCCTCGAAACTCCTGCACTCCCACTGTTGTGCAGATCCCAACTATCCTTCATTTCTCTTGCAACAAACTGTCTTCACCCATACCAACTCGTCACACTCCAAGTTCCATATAACATGTCCGTTTTTTCATTACTCAGGCGGGCCGTTTCCAACTTCACGATGTCAAAATGACCTTTCTTTTAATAAAACGATAATTTTCAATTCGATCTTCAAATGTAGTAGGGATTTTATCAGACCGACACAAGCCGTACTGAAAATCTAGCCAACTCCTCGTGCTATAGGTCTCCCAAACAAAATTTCGTCGAAATGCTGCAAGTTACAATGGACCAACGAACAGAAGCGACCTTTCGACATGTGCCATTTTCACTTACATGATGCAAATAAAGGACTGAATGAAATGATCACAAGATAAGGAATTGTACTGTAAGTAACAGAATTATGAACTTCTTCTTATTAATTCTCAATAATCACCAACACACACACAATTTTTTGTTTGACACCATAAAACTTTAATTGGTTAAAACAGTTAAAATCTCCGACATGTTTCGGTTTACATTTAAACCATCTTCAGGGAGCTATTAGTTCATGCTAAAGTTACTTATCTCTTGTTGGGATGATGGTTTTGTAGAAGCATGTCTGTAATAAAATATGCTCTATTAACTATCTTTTTCTAAAATTTTTTCATTTGTAACACTTGTTATGCTGGCCTTGTGGTAGCATGTCTATACTAGCTTATATTATGATCTGTTAGCTATCGTCTTCTACAATTCCAGGTATATTATCCTGGTCGTCCTAGTGCTTATTGATGTAGAATTAGATAATTGGTATATTGGATAGTACAGTTTGATTCCTTACCGTTACATGTTTGCGATGCATGTGTTGGTGATTATTGAGAATATGGACAATATGCACGGTGAAAAACTGAAAATATTCTTCTTATTAAACTTTAATTTGTATAATGGAAGCCGACAAGATGCACTATTTCTCAGCTTTATTTTGATAAACAACTCTACATGTTTCGGACAGATTTACTTTCCATCCATCCCGACCTCGCTAGTAGTCAGTAAACATACTAGTATGACTAATAGCAATCACTGTGAATACAGTGTCAAGACTCCTGATGATGGACCAGTAAGCCTGTCCGAAACATGTAGATTTGTTTATCAAAATAAAGTTGAGATATAGTGCATTTTGTTGCCTTCCATTATATGAATGTATCACGATGCACGGTCCTCAGAATGTCAAATTTGAATTATGAACTGAATCTACGCTACGTGTAAAGAATCAGCTCTTACCTGACACAGAACACAATCTGCTTCTATTAAAATGTCAATCGGTGAAGTCTGCACGAAAATAATCGCGAGTTCTTTGACACATCAACCCTTGCAGGTGAGACCACCACGTCGTCTTGGGATGTCGGGGGCCAAATACCCAATGATGCGGCATCGTGTCCTAGAAGAAACGATGCCTCGAAATTATGCAAGTCAATTGTGAGAATGATAAGAAACACAAAAATACACTGTGTCAGCAAAACGTAGAGATTTTAATGTTAACCCTGGCGGTATACATACTAACCACTATGCATTAAAAGGTTAACGTCCAGTTATATTGGTGGCAGAACTATACAGTGGGAACGCATTTCGGATGCTGACGTTGTGATGGCTGACGGCACTTGAGACACGGAGGATGTGGGTGGGAAATGTGGATCGCGGGCAAACTGGCTGTGCGGTTGTGAACCGGACAGAAGTGTCGCGGGCCTCGATATCAGTGATGGTACTTCCGAGGTTTATTACAGGATAATCGATATTTATTGAAAGATGCTATGGAATGGAAATGAATGTGGGAAAAAATCTAAGGTGGTAAAAATCTCCAGGCAACCATCCCCTGTGCAGACTATGATAGATTTTAAAAAAAAAAAACAAGTGGAGAATGTGGAATGATTAAATTATTTGGATAGCATGATGATAAATAATGCGAGGTGTAAACACGAAAATAAATCCACGATTTTCATGGCAAAAGCATCATTCAACAAGAAGAATTTCATATGCAAATTGAGCTTAAATTTCAGGCAGAAGCTAGTAAAGTGCTACATGTCCAGAATAGCTTTTTATGGTGTTGAAACTTGGACCATTCGGAAAGAAGATCAGAAACATGAGGAAAAGTTTTGAAATGCGGCGGTGGAGAACGATATAGGAGATCAGTTGCACTGATCGTGTGACAAATGAAGTAGTAATGCGTTGTGGTAAGGTGTAAAGGAAATTCCTACGTACAATAAAGAGAAGGAAATCTAACTGGATTGGTAGCACCTTGCGTAGGAACTGCCTTCCAGAACATGTTAATGAGGAAAGATAGAAGGGACGATAGAAGTGGCGGAAAGACGAGGAAGAAGAATTAGGGTGCTACCGGATGATCTTAATGACACTTTACTGTACTGTAGGGTACTGGAAATTGAACATGGAAGCACTAGATCGCACTGTATGTAGACCTCGCTTTGGAGGAGGCTGTGGATACGTCGTTAACACAGACTGCGGAGTGTATCAGTTTATATTTCACTAAAAAAGAACACCAATGAGATTGAGATTTTTAGATGTTTAGTGCCCTGATTGTCGTGGAGGATATCCTGCCGAAAATATATTTGTATGTTTTAAATGACTGATATAGATACATACACAGAATTATTGCTAAACCAGCTTACTTACTTACTCCATGGAGCTCAGTCCTTCTTGAGAAGCTAACCAGTTTGCAACTAGTCAAGAAATTCCCCACATTTTATAAAACCCGAAGGTTCATTACCGCATTCACACGTGCCCGCCACCTGTCCCTATCCTGAGCCAGCTCGATCCAGTCCATACTCCCACATCCCACTTCCTGAAGATCCATCTTAATATTATCCTCCCATATATGGCCTGAGTCTCCCAAGTGGTCTCTTTCCCTCAGGTTTCCCCCCAAACCCTGCATATGCCACTCCCCTCTCCCATACGCACTACATGCCCCGCCCATCTAACTCTTCTCGATTTTATCAGACGAAATATATTAGGTGAGCAGTACAGATTAAGCTCCTCATTATGTAGTTTTCTCCACTCCCGGGTCACCTCGTCCCTCTTAGGCCCAAATATTCTCCTCAGCACCCTATTCTCAAACACCCTCAGCCTACGTTCCTCCCTCAACGTGAGCGACCAAGTTTCACACCCATACAAACAACAGGCAAAATTATATCTCTGTATATCTTAATCTTTACATTTTTGGATTTGCTAAACCAACACCCACTTAATATGTCAGTTTTTTTTTTGTCTAACTTTAAGCGTTTTACCTCCGAGCAGTAGAAAGAACATAATTTGGAAGTTCTATTTCCACACAAAGTCATGAATGTGATTCAACTGCGGCATCTTGAAAGTTCGTTGGTCTCCATGTTGTTTAGAACTGAGTGTGTTATTAATGGACATGTTTTAGCTCTGACTGTACGCAGTAGTGCCATAATGCCAAATTCTGTTTACATCAAACGAACGGTAACGTCATCACTCAGACTACACACACGGATTATTACATACTGGTTTATTTTCCTTCCGTAAAACAACCTAACAACAAGCGATGCAAGGAAAGATATATTTTAAATGCAATTAAGTGTAGTGTTTTCACTATAAGGTTTATATTCCAAACAAACACACAGAACAAAGCGTCTCACTACCGCATATAAAAATCACATAAAAATGAATCCATAAATTTGCTTCCTGGCACTGTAGATTGTTCGGATTTTCAATGAGGGTAGGGTTTTTCAGAATTTGTGCAGCAGACTGGTGAGGTTGATAAAGCAACAAGGTTGGAACAAAGACCTGTGATGGCCAACACGGTCTTCATAGCCTGGGTTTGTTAGAACACCGCCGGATTTAACTGTGTAGAAACACATGGACAGTTGCTCTACGCCTACAGATTTGGTGTAGATTCAGTACTGCTGGAAGAGTAGGATTCAAGAAGGACAGAATGTTTGTCTCAGGAATGTTGCTAATTTAGAATTCTGATCACCTTGCGTTAAATGCCTATATCTGTAACGTCCGTCTCCCTAAAAAAAACTCGCCTGGGATTTTCCTATTTTAATATTGATATACTAAAAATAAGGATGTTCCTATACAGGCCTGAAGAGGTCCTTAGGATCTCAGGAGGTTGAGGCTCCCAGATTTCTAGACAGTCGGTACATGAAGGTGGCAAGGTTTTCAGCCCTTCGCACCGACCGCCTTTACCCCGCAGAAGATACCCCTGGTACTCTCTTGTGTTAGAGGCTGAGTCGACCACAGGGCCATACATAAAACATAACATACTTTCTAGATTTCAAACTTTCGCAGTGTTCTGAATGGTTTATGCTTTCTTCTTGGTGATTCCCCTGCGTCTGAATTTCATATACCGACGTTTCGGAACACTGTTCCATCTTCATAGGCGGATAGAATCCTACCCGCCTATGAAGATGGAACAGGGTATTCCGTAACGTCGGTATACAAAATTCAGACTCCGAGGAATTACCCAGAAGAGAGCATACAACAACATAGTTTATAATTTACTACTATTATTATATAGCTAATAAACTTCCAAGGCCCTCTTAAACTTTATACATACAGTTTTATGACTTCAAAAGATTTTTATTCCTGACGTTTCACAGTCGCTTTTTATATGACAATATACGGGGTGTTTTACTCAAAACTGGCCCGCATGCGCGACGAAATCAAGGAAGCGGGCCGATGTTAAGTGGGACAGTCTGTATTTGTAAACGCTCAAAATCTCAAGACCTCCCATGCAGAAGTAAACGTTTCCTTATTCCGATTTGCGCGATCAACATGATGACGGTTATACATTAGCCGAAACATGTAACTGGTTACATGGTTATATTTGCGTTGGGACTGAGTATATTATACTTCTGGTTATATTGCAAACACAGCGGTGATATATCACCTTAAGATCATGACTAAATTTTTTCATTTACGCCAAGAAATACAACTGGTTATGTCGCTTCCCTCAGCTGCACGCCCAGCGGTCAGTGTAATGAACATCACACAGGCCACAGCAGACCGGAAGTGTCGACGAAATATGCAGCACTACACAACAGTATCCCCGAAGAAGACGACGGGTACCAAACTGATACGTAGTATCAGTAGATTTGCAAGATCTCAGGCCTCTGCCGCTATGTTTCTGTGTCTGTTACGCAGTGTATATTGGTAATCGTCTACCGGCGTTTCGGTACACCCTATCGGTCCCATCCCAGAACAGCGAAGGCTTCATCAGTCGATTCCTAGCAGAGCACATGGTGTGGTATACCCCATGGCAGTACTGTTAACTGAGTTTGCTTTAGTGGCTACTTTCAACCACTTAGACGGACAACCGTGCCTAACTTTTTTTTTGTCTATACAATCAGGCTACAGATTTAACCCTGCAACCCCCACCACCTTCCCCCTCAGTCTGTAAATACCTCCTAGTGTTAGCAGACATTCGCACTCAGAAATTAGGTCGCAGTGAATCCCTATTTCGTAACAGCATTCGCGTATCGGAAAAGAACCGACACCAAGAGCGAGAAATTACATTTAAAAATATATCACGTTCAAATTACACCAGGTGTTTGAGGAAGAGGAATTCATCATTGCCCAAAATGGGTCTCCCTCTGCTGTTGGACCTGTCTGCATCTCCCATCTCTTTGTGTCTGGCCTTGTTTGTCTGGACACTGTCTCGTCCGTCTGCTCAGAATTCGACCGATCTCCCGCCTTCCTTCGCAGTCGTCGACGCGTCTCGTGAACAAGCAATAGGTGTGAGAGGAACCACTACTCCCGCCTCCATCTCCAGGCGGCAGGGAGAGGGGATCCGCCCGCCCCATGACCCCGTACAGGGGAAGGCGGGGAGTACCATCAACATCCCCCCAGCGTTGAAGGCTGGCTGGTAGACAAGGGTATAAATTGGTTGCACCACGGGCAAGTACCGGTATTGGGACATTATATCGCGGTATCAGATACTGCTGCTCTATTGGGAAGAAGCCTGTTGCCAGACAGCAATTTATTTTAGGGGGGTTCCTTATTTGTGCAAGTTGGCATTACGAGGACAAAGTAAGTGATTTGCAGAATATTTTAACTTCAAAATTGGAAGTACAGAATATCTTAGAATATATTCATTGTATTAACGTATAAGTGGACCAAATGAATTGTATTCTCTATGTGCGAATTTAGGTTCTGTCTTCTGGGATGTGACACAGTGTAGTCTACCAGACTATATGGCATCACGCCCCAGAAGACGGTAATTTTCTGTCATCTTTCGCAACTCACATAAACAAGATGGTATTTGTACGTATAAACGTAACGTTGAAGCGCGTACGCGTAACCATTTTTACTGTGAAAAAAACAACAATTATTATTACATATTCTGAGTGTGTGTCTGTAGCCTTAGTTAATCATCATACAAAGCGCATAGATCCGCATTACATTGTCGTCTGCAGCCTGTCTGGCTCTACCATATTTTTTCACATTATCTCATAAGCGGTAAAATTAGTGGGGGGGGGGAAGTTATTTAACATCGACTGTGCGTTTTAGCTTTCTCCACAACATTTATTTCTGAAATATTTTCATTCTAAGAAGAACTGAGCGAAATATAAATGTTCGGAGGTCTTCATATAAAGCACCCACTTTTCTTTTCATATTTTATTCAGAATTATTAATTTTGTCGACAAATTTTCGAATAATCCTCAAATATCATATTTTTGGAAATCCGCCCAGTGGGGAGCCGAGTCGTTCCATGCGAACAGACGGACGGACAGACAGAAAGACCAACATGACGTAGCTAATAGACACTTTTCACAATGTTGAGAGAGAGCCGATACAAGGTGCGCCTTCGTGATCAACACAAATGGACCGATATTCCTGTCGGCCGAAATTCAGCAGCGCGGATCAACCTATTCGCTACGTTAGATTTGTTGTTTCAAAGTAGCCATGTAAATGCTAGCGATCGAAAAGAAAATCAGATTTTATGGAGCAAAAGTGCTCGAAATAGCGTTTTATTTTTTTAAAATTACTCTCAAGACGGTCACATACGTGCGAGCTGTAGATAGATACGTGCTATTAGCCATTTTTTTTTTTCCTGAACCATTTGTATCTTATATGTTCACTTCTTACTAATTCACAGACATATTTAAAAATTCTAGGTGTTATGTGACACTCCAACGTCGCAAATATAGAACTGTGAATGTATTTCTCAGTCAGTTTCGAGAACTATTTCCGTAAGTAAGTGAAATTTTCACCATCTGCCAACCCCTGTTACATTCCTCTCTGTCTCAAGTGGGAGATGTTTTGTGTAGGCCCATATGTACGAGCATCAAGTAAAATTGCTTCATACGGACGATTGCTGGCACGAAGTTGCGATGTCAGGAATAATCCGGCGAGCGGAGCGAAAGCTTGCATGCACGCACGCACACTCGACACACACACACATATATACATACATACACAAACTCATTTTCGACACTATCTGCCACAACAGGGCGGGAAGCAGTGAGCATTTGGCTGGCGGTTTGATACAGCGCAGTGCGTGCCGACCGTCGGACAACGTGCGAATTAAATCTGTGTACGTTTATTCACGATACAGTTGTTTAAATTCTTTGTACTGGCGTGTGTTTCTTTTTAAGTTGCTCGCAGTTCGGTTTACGAAAAACATTTCAGATAATTAAAACAATATAACTGATTGCCAGTAAAATTACTCAACTGAAAGAATGAACACATAACAATTATTTGAATTAGAAATCACACACACACACACACACACGACAACCATTAAATGACAAATATTTAATATTTGTTACAGGTTATTCAAGCTACCAGGTGACACAAGTGATGATATAGAGAACTCTGTGCAGTTTTGACCCGAAAAGGGATTGAAGAACTTAATAACAGAAAGTGTCTTCGGTGCTGATCTGCGTCTCTTTTTTGGAGGTTAGGAAAAATTTGCGTGACATCATTTGGAGACGAAGTGCACCAGCATAACACAAACTACACGAAATGTCTGCAAAACCTCCTTTCGTCATTCCGAACCCTGATTTTTGGTTCACATTATTTACCCTAATATTGTTAACATCTTTTGTTCCACTCCCTGTGAATTCCCGTCCTTCAGCATCTTTCGACAGTCCTCCTGATCACCATGACCACCACGAAAACACAGACATAGGTCCCCAACAATCGGAAGACAAGAATAACAACAGTCAAGAACAAACTGTCGCTGATATAAAGACATTCGAAGAAGAGGAACTCCAAGAGGAACCTGAAGTCGTCGACAACGAGCCGTCATATGCTGAAGACTACCCCCAGCAAGACATGCCAGCTGCACCGATGGAGGTTGCTGCTGACAATGGCGGTCGCAGAGGTGAGGCAAAACGTTCCAAATCGTTTCGTCACAGCGGAAGAGCCGGAAGAAGAAACGATACTGAAGGGATGCCGGAGGACTTGAATCCGGACGCGGACAACAGGACTGTCAGCAATGGCAGTGCACCCAACAGGAACGGAAATGACAGCAAAGCGTCCCACCAGTTAATGAGACACAAGTAAGTGTTAAAGTGTTTTAAAATTTACCTTCTTTGTACTGATAATATATAAATGCTATTAATGGAAACCACAAGGGGTGAGCGATGCTGACTGTATTAATTATATTCAGATCCTCTAAAATTTTGCAAATCGCAGGGACGAAAACACTGACGTGCAGTAAGTCATTGAACACTGAACATAAAAAAATATTTTTAGTAAATAAGTATAAAATGAAAGCACGTTATCTGTTTTTTTTGTAGAGAATATCGCGTGTCAAAATTTTAATAAAAAACGCAACATACAGTCAAAAAAGATGTAAATGGTTTCTTGTGAACCTAACTTTTAAATTCCGTTCACGTATGTCGGTGTAAGCAAGCAAATTTTATGTACGTTTGTCCATGCATCGTAGTATAAGCGTACAGAAGAAAACCAACTAGATGCTACTGAATGCTTTATTGCACTTATAATCTGCTCAACATGTTTCGGGCACTTATATGCCCATCATCAGGAGCTCGAGACTATATTTGTATTATTCCCACAAATGGTGTGTAATGCCTTGGTCCGGGATGAGGGAAAATGTATGACTGACTCAAGTCAGTCACACAGTTTCCCTCATCCCGGACACATAGCCTGCTGCTCTGATCGTAACAGCCGACCACCAGCAACCAAGGCATTACACACCATATGCGGCAATAACATAAGTATAGTCTCGAGCTCCTGATGATGGGAATATAAGTGCCCGAAACATGTTGAGCAGATTATAAGCGCAATAAAGCATTAAGCAGCATCTAGATGGTTTCCTTCTCTACGCTTATAAGCAAGTAAGTTTAACTCATGTTTATCCTTCACTAATTAATTCCCGTATATACACATTTAAATGACTAGAAGCCTCGTAAAAGGAAAAAATGGCATGACATGTTCTTGAAGGGTTACAATGAAAGTAAACAGATAATGATTAATCACATATTTTAAAAGAAACATCTAATAAGTAAGGGGATTATTAATCGTCGCATTTTTCAGCGACGACAAATCATGTGCTAAATTCTTACACCTTGAATTTCGTATATTCTGCTACTCTTCTTTATTGTACCTTTATGTTTATAAAATAATTTATTGTCTGAACGTCGATAAACTACAGATAATCTTATTAAATCTCGTGACTGACAGACGACATAATTATACAAAATGACTGGTTATTGGTGTGAATTCTGGGATTCGGTTACCAGATAATGCTAAGTTATTTTCTGTCTCCATCACGACCAGACCGCCTATGGGATCCAACCAGCCACACAGCCAATAGGTACCTGGGTCCCTTTCCCCGCCGATAGAGCAGCCGTTATATGACCCCGCTGTATCTACTGCCGTGGTTAAGAATGCATGGAGCCTTGCATCCAATTCCCTTATGCTAAATTCATGAGGTTTTTACCACGAACAAACACATCATACCGTACAGAAGACTCGTTTATTTTGGGATGTTACGCTGTGTCGTTGCGTGTGTTGGTACCGACGTTTCGGAGACACCAAAATTCGGAACGTCCGTAGACATTTAACTGGTGACACAAGACACCTGAATAATTAAATTACCAGAAGCGCCGTTGTGAGAACCTCAAATCTCGCGACGTTTTGATCAATTTCGATATTACTTCCTAGGACCGAACCAATAAGTGACGTGGAATTTGGCACGCAGTTCTGACAAAATATTACAAAGTCCTTAAGAAGGTGTAAAACCAGGCCAGTCTTCCGAACTGAGTGGCCACAATTAGTTCACTAAAAGCCACCAAGACTTAAAGTTATTGATGAAAAGCGAGGTGAGTTCTACCCCAGGTACAGTGAAGATTGCATCTTATGTCACACTTAAGCTAGAACCTACCTGTGCAAAAGAAGTGTTGCCATACCGCTGGTTAGGTGCAAGTGTTTTTTAATGTGCTATATCTTAACTGTTTGACGCCTAATGTCAACTATAGTGGTCGTACCGCACCGCTAACCTCTAAAGTTGCATTTTATATATTTATTCAACAAATATAGGTACTGAATATTTTAAACATGGTGTATACTCTCCATTT
>Ga0123352_10019297_pt1 | contig 10874 bp, 7 predicted proteins | sample TergutLab28metaG_FD_89700 | JGI IMG/M metagenome (GOLD analysis project Ga0123352, IMG submission 89700) | Labiotermes labralis P1 segment gut microbial communities from Petit-Saut dam, French Guiana - Lab288 P1 | ecosystem: Host-associated > Arthropoda: Insects > Digestive system > Gut ... | reverse complement strand
TCACCATTCCACCATTGCTCCATACTCATCTATAGCTCTTACCAGACAGCACATTATCACATTCCCCCTGTTAGTCACCATTCCACCATTGCTCCATACTCATCTATAGCCCTGACCAGACAGCACATAATCACATTCACCCTGCTAATCACCATTCAACCATTGCTCCATACTCATCTATAGCCCTGACCAGACATCATATAATCACATTCACCCTGCTAATCACCATTCCACCATTGCTCCATACTCATCTATAGCCCTGACCAGACAGCATATAATCACATTCACCCTGCTAATCACCATTCCACCATTGCTCCATACTCATCTACAGCCCTAACCACACAACGTATTATCATATCTTCTATTTTTAAGCTACTATCTTCACGAATGACCAGCTTTTGCTTATCGATCAAGAGAGTGAGCGGGATTTCACAACATTCTGATTTTCAGACTGCTTATCACGTGGCAGTGACTCATAGAGTGAGGTGAGGATGCAACCATCGTCCTCAAGGTTATGACGTCCGGTAAGTCGTTACTAAGCAACGTTTCTGTATCTTCAGGCAGAACCACAAAGTTTTGCCCGCTTTATATGCACGAAATTGAATATTGTTGGTTCAGTTCCACACTAGAAAACAGGCAACATTAGAGAATCTGGCGCTCAGGAGGTGAGCCACGTCCTTGACCTAGCCACCCTCTATTCACGCCATATTATATCGTCTCATTCGCAGCGGTTCCGATCCGTTAAAACCGCCTGACGTTGAGAATTTGGTACAACGTCTTTGAGGTGGTGGTGTTTAGGTGGCCTGTGCTACCGGGGGTCGTCGTAGGGTAGTGTGTGTGCGTACTGAAGGGTTCAGATCCTAAAATGTTCATCCCTTTGGCTGTTTCGCCTTCCTCCCGGATTCTATTATTACTTTAGCATAGTTATACATAGTGAGTAGCAAATCTAAAAGTGGCTATTAACAGCGGATTTCATTTTACATTTCTTTAATATTAGTTTAGTTAAATTTAAAAATATTTTTTTGGCTAACCGCGTGGAATTTTTATTGACATTTTCTGAGTTTCCAAAAATATCCAAATTAAATATTTTTCTTTTCATTTAGGATGTCAGAGTTTCAACAAGACACTGTAGGAATCGTAAGTAAGTTTCCAGGAACCTGCACTCAGAAATACCCTGCAAATATGTAATCGTGGGCCCAACCGGTTTAAACTTGTGATGAACCTCGACCGCACAATAACAGATAAGATGTTGGTAACCACCTGCAAGGCTGCACGCAGTGGCGTACCGAGGGGGCTTTGGGGGGGTTCAAACACCCCCGAAATTCCGAACGCCCTCCAACATCGTGCCAAACTCAACCCAATTGTGAAAACTGTTAAAAATTTCTGAATTTAGGACGCCAACACCTCAAAATGTTCGGAAAAAAGGCAGTAAAATTCTAAAACTACCGCCGGTTCGCAATTGTTTTACATTAGCAATGACAAATAAATTGTTTGTCATCATAAATAGTCTTAAAGTACCAAAAATTAAGAAAATTTTACTATATCAAATGAAATTTTTTTACGAAATGACAGCTGCCTCCAGAACCCCTGACTAAGGGGCTACCGCTCCCCGATCCCCGTTCTATCTGTCCTCTACCCACAACTGAATTTGTTGAGCCACCCACCCCCACCCCCCAAACAAAATTCCTGGGTACGTCACTGGCTGCACGGTGTCATTACTCGGAAGACCACAATCTCAGCACATGACGTTCAGCAGGCTGCACTTCCACGTTTTCCACAGAATGTAACTAAGGCCGTCAAATTAAGTTTTGTTGGTTGGGTGGAACACGCATGAAACATGAAGCATGGGAGAAGTGAAAAAGATGAACAAAATCTACTCGAAAAGCCTGAAGTGAAGAGAATATTTGCAAGACATGGCTGTAGAATGAAAACCGATACTGTGAATTCTGTCCCAGACAGAGTTTGCATACATCGGAGAGGTGAGCTCCGTAAAACTAAGCTATAGTTATCAATCTTCTTGTTTTCACCGTGCATCAATGATAATTAAACTCTTTATTATCCAATTAATGCACAATATATAAATGTAGACACAATTAAAATTATAAAATATTTAAAAGTACTCCTTTTAAATCATTTACAATTTTAATTGTATCTGCATATTATATATTGTGCATTAGTTGGGTAATAAAGAGTTTAATTATAGTTATCAACTTACATGCCCAAAATATTGCCTCGCAGAACGCAGTAAAAAAAAACAGCATGTCTTGGGGACGACAAGACAAAGCAGCACTGCCAAACAACCTTCAGGGAAGGAGCCAATAGAATGCAACTCCCAACGCCAACAGTATTTTGCTGTCAGACTACTTATCCTGTATTTCACTGATTTTAACATTTTATGTTGAAACTAGACACACAACACGACAGGCAATGTGTGTATAAACTAATAATGTGGCGCGTTCATGCAATCATTATTGCATTGAGAACGCAGTAAGCATTACATGTTCTGAGTATGTGTTTGTGGCCTTAGGTATCAAGCATGTAAAGCGCATGCGCCGTATTGTCATCTGTGGCCTGCCCCGCCCTGCAATATTTTTCCACAATATCTCATTAACGCGCGAGTTAAAAAAATTGTTGAACACAAAATGTGTGTTTGGATTTTCTCTACAACTTTTGTCTGGAACATTTCTCATTCTAAGCAGAACTGAGCGAGATGTGATAAAAAAATGTATATCGGTCTTCATGTAAAGTACCGGTTATTCTTGTCAGATTTTAATAAAATCTGAATTTTCTCGACAGATTTTCGAAAAAAATATCACATATCAAATTTCATGAATATCCGTATAGTAGAAGCCGAGTTGTTCCATGCGGACGGACAGATGGACAGACATTACGAAGCTAATAGTTGCTTTTCGCCATTTTGCGAAAGCTCCTAAAAATGACGTTGCAATTTTAATGTTAATTTTATTTTTATGTACCTTAATGACCTGAAGATTGTCGCTTAATGGTCGAAACACGTAGCCGCACTATCCTCCGACAAAACGTAACAAACAGTTGTGCTGATGGCGAGTGACAGAACGGTATAGTGTTACATATAACTACAGAGTGGGTCAGGACAAGCTCAAGTGGCTGTAAACAAAACACAGTGGAACGCCAATGATCCGGATTAATTGGGACGGCGAGCTATACAGATAAGCGGGAAATCAAGGTAATTGGATTTTTTAAACAGGCAACTTTGACAATTTGAAGTTCGGCTGTTAATATTAACGGTATGCACCTGCGTCTAAACATTTCGAACACGTCTGATATGAAGTTCTAGAAGCCACAACATAGTACTGTACTTGATCCGTTAACCGGTAATTTCAAGGCAAGCTAGTTATGTAGAATTCTAGACAAATTGACATCCAGAGGACCGTGCATCATTATATGTTCTTATAATAAAACCAACTAGATGCACTAATATATCAAATTTATTTTTGGATTAGGACTCTACATGTTTCGGACAGTTTCTCTGTCCATCATCAGGAGTCTAGCAGTGTACACACAGCAATGTTATATGTCATACAGGTTTTGCTGTGTGTACAGTGCTAGACTCCTGATGATGGACAGAGAAACTGTCCGAAACATGTAGAGTTCTATTCCAAAAATAAATTTGAGATATTGGTGCATCTCGTTGGTTTTATTATAAGAATTCTCGACAAATTTACCCGAAGGGCCAAGACGATCCACATAAATGGATATTCGGATAACCAGGTTTCGGATAAGTGGAGTTCTACTGTAATAACTGGGAATAGTTTCCACACCCTTACAAAAGCAAAGCTTGCACCCTGCCCTTGTACTGCACAGTATGCGAGTTTGTTATTCATTGTAGCCGAATGATGGCCCTGTCAACAGAAATACATGGCCACATTCAGAATCTGACAACCATTGCAAATACAGAGAGGGGGTTTCTAAACACTGGCCGACGAGGGCATGTAAGGTCGAGGTCATCTCTATTCTCGGACGTTAGGCAGCGTATATTCGCAGTTGTTTACCGAAGTACCGCGACAGTCTATCGGTCTCATCACGCTGTCTTGGGCTGCAGGCACCCGTTTCCGAACCTTTGGTAAACAACTACCCAGACACGCTGCGTGACAACGCAGAAGAGCTGAAGTCTCGTTTGCACCGTGGCGGAAACCTGAAGCCTCGTACACGCAGAACCGTTCGAATAAAGGTCTACTTATTTCTAATCTCTATTCTAATATTAATCGCATGTAAGTTGTAAATTTTAAAGTTGGGCTCCTTTTCCCTGAAGTGAAATATCACGGCATTTGAAATAAAGTGAAATGCCAACTTGATGTAACAATGTAATTTATTGAAGTTTCCCTAACTCGACATGTTTCGGGCGCATACGCCCATCATCAGGAGCACTAGACGTTAAGTTGCAACATATGGTTTTCTGCACCCAGTTTGTAGATGGGTGGTGGTTCTGCGAGCAGCGGCTCTCAGGACCGTTTGAATTGGCATTTCATTTTATTTCGTGATGAAGACGCACGGTCAAAAAAAACCCTCAAATCCCGGCATTTATTCAGTAGCAGGATGGATAGGTGCAGATTCAGTCTGGGTTCTGTGGAACAAGGAGCCAATACCATTACCCTCACAGTTGATCAAACCCCACGTCACAGCTCGCGATCTGTCATTTCATCCACGCGAACTTTACACGTCTTCCAAAGACATCTGTTTCTTTTTCTTTTTTTTTCTAGGCAAATACTAAGAGGGGAGTCAAGATACGCAAGCAGAGAAGTCAGTGTTCTAGTTATGACTGGTAGAAATTTCATCAGCAGGGAACACTTCTTCACTGTCCAGGACAATCTCTGAAAGCAATCATCACTATTCTGCTTCTTTCTGAGACTCAGTGCTTTACGACGAGAGAAAAACCACAGGAGGTTTCCACCAGCCGATAAGTACAGATAAGGTCTCCACTGGATCCCACCGAGCAGAGCCGTCCCCAAGTGAAGAGGGAGATTGATAGAGCAGTAATAACTGGCGCCGTCAAGCGGAAGAAATATTAAACTTCTCCACAGCACAGTGAATGGAATAAGTCAGTCGAATCAGTGGTAACAATTAGGAGCAGAGTAGTTCTGTTCCTGTATCTTCTGCTTCATTTACGGGCTAGGCCATCTGACCTCATCCGATGCACGATTCAGTTCTCGTACTAGGCCTACGGATCATTTAGGCCAGGGATGTACACCACAAAGGAGTATCTTGAGGCTCTTCTTTTCATATTCCTTTTAACATTTTGCTCTGATGATATCCTTACATTTGATGTTTTTGTGACTGTACATCATTGATACAACAATATAAACAGCCAACCAGATGCAAAAATAACAAATTTTATTGATAATTACAATCAGCTCAACATGTTTCGGGCGATAATTTCGCCCATCCGCAGGAACACTAGACTGTATTTACAGCTTCTGCCTGCAGGCAGCATCGTCGGTGCATTATACCAGAAGCTGTAAACACAGTCTAGTGTTCCTGCGGATGGGCGAAATTATCGCCCGAAACATGTTGAGCTGATTGTAATTATCAATAAAATTTGTTATTTTTTGCATCTATTTGGTTGTTTATATTATGATGTCCTTAAACGTTTAGTTTTGCCGATCTTGTAGGTGCGCTGTAAATATTTTGTGTGTGCCTATCCTGAGAGTAGAATGATTGCTTTCCTTTATCAAATCTAAAATGTTTGCCACTTTAAGTTAAAGATATTCAGTTGTTCTGTTCATATTTCCCAACATGCACTGCAGCCAGTAAACAGATCGCCTTCTGCAAACATGAACATAACATCATCTAAGTACCGAAGTGTGTGGCCTATTAGCAGCATGTGACGTCACTTTTCTCAACACCCTTGTGACAAATCGACGATACAACTGCTCTAGATGCAATTCACCTGTATTGACCTGTTGCAGGCGCCCACAACAGCTTGTTGACATCCGAAGCAACCATCGAACGAAGGTATCCATACATGGAGTTGTAATGCAGTGTTATATCATTAGTATCATGTTGACGAGAGATTCATTTTTCAATATGTTCACTCAATTATGTTATTGTCTGTTCTGAGATCATTTGTTCATCTCCTCCTTGTCCTTCGTTTTCTATAGTTCCTACTACGTTTCTCCGCCTCTGCTTTCCGAATTTTTTGCGCCACGTTATCAACCACTCACAAATCCACCCTCATGTTGTTCATCATGACACATCATTCATGTTATCTTTAATTATCTGTGACCTCGCTTGATACCGTCCGCTGGGTGGGTGTGAGAGCCAAACAACATAGCTCTGTATAAATCACAATCGCCATCAGTCTGAATCTGTCTATCTCAGAGTTACCATCGGGTCTGCAAGTTAAAGAAGAAATTTCAAGAATCAAGTTAACGTACAGGTAAATATTTTGTTCATGAAACAAGTAATATAAGTGATCGTTCAGCCGGCTGTATGGTAATCATGTAATATAGACCCCACTACATAGGATATGTGGCATTACCTTGACACCTTCGCAATTCTGGGGCTTTACGCAGCGTATATCGGTGGTTTCTTAGTGATGTTTTCGGGCAACCTATCGGGTCCCACCGTCAGGGGTTCAGCAGTCCAATTTGCGCCGCGTAGAATCCTGGAAGTGCGAAGATCTCATTTACGAGTACAACGCGATGAAAGCCTGAAATTGCGGTTGACATTACTTTGTTAGCTGTGCTGCAGCTGGCAAAAGCAGACTCGGCTTCTGGTTCGTGTCAAACTACAATCCTGGATTTCTTCGGTTTGAACAAAATGTCACGTTTGACCTGATGAGTAATGAGACCGTTGAGATACCCAATAAAAACAGGCCTATAGTACTTATTTGGTTATATATTGATTTGTACGTTCCAATATGACATTTGTGTAAGCCAGACCAGTCTCAAGAGTCTTTATGTGCTATTCACAGACTTTTCTGACTTCACCACATCTTTAGTCATACTTAATTTGGATCGCTCACTGTTAAATGTGTTGCCGGTGTACTGATAACTGCAGAACATGAACAGTTCATAAAATATGATATCCGTATATGGAAGAAAGTCTCTTTTCATTGTTATTGTTATTATTATTACTATTACTACTACTACTACTAGAGTGCACTTTGTTTGCACACATACAAGTGATCCTTTCTGAAGGACAACATGGAACTATTACCAAATTCTATGTCTGTTCAGGCTAAACATACGTGTATTTAACATAACTACGCTGATTTGCGAGGCCCGCAGTAGTGCAGTTGGTTGAGACACTGCGCTACAAGCCGGAAGGACGCGGGTTCGATTCTAGAGGGAGAAATTGGGATTTTTCTTTTAAGTAATCCTTCCGGTCCCACTATGGCCCTGGGGTTGACTCAGCCTCCAACAGAAATGAGTACCAGGAATATATCCTGGGGTTAAAGCGGCCAGTGCGTTCGGGTGACAACCTTACCACCTTCATGTGCCGATTGTCTTGAAATCTGGGAGCCTCCAACCCTCAAGGCCCGTCCAGGCCTGCTTTACCTTTTACACTGATTTGTGAAGCACGCGATGGCGCAGTTGGTTGAGGCACTGCGCTACATGCCGGAAGGTCGCGTGCTCGATTCCCGATGGTATCATTCTTTGACATAATCCTTCCGGCCGCACTCTGTCCCTGGGGTCGACTCAGCCTCTAACAGAAATGAGTAGTAGAAATATTTCCTGTGAGGTAAAGGCGGCCAGGTTGACATTCAAGTGCTGATTGTCTGGAAATCTGGGAGCCTCAACCTCCTGGAACCCTCTGGGCCTGTAATAGGCCTGTACAGGGATTGCTTTACCTTTCTTACGCCGATCTGTTCTGTTCATATTGCAGCTGTTGCAATAAAGAGAGCTACGTCGACAGCACTACGAAGAACATGACCTCCCGAGAACATGATCTAGCTGGATCTGAAGGGACTTTCACATTTGATGACACAAACAGTCATCAATCCGAGAGTTTGTACGAGAGCAGATACTGTCCATTTAGAACACTGTCTGGTGTTGACTGCTCTTGGACAGGAATTCTGTCAGACATAGAGGCTCATGTTAGAAGTGACCACGGCAGTGAGACCAGTGACCTCCCAGTAAAGTTCACAGTGGCGCTACAGAACATCTCCACAGCAGAACACTATCGTAAAGCCGTATTTATTTGGGGCAAATTGTTTTATTTAATTTGGGTATTAAAAAATGCGACACTGTACTTCACCGTATTTCACTTCGAACCTCAAAATGTATCCTCAGGGTTCACATACAAATTTAGAATTGCTGGATATAAAAGGAAGGTATCAGTAACTGACACTTGTCGCAGTTACTTGCAGGACAAACGCGAAGTGCTGAAACTTGGGGAATATCTCGCGCTTCACTACGGTACGGTGAAGAAGTACCTTGATCAAAACAAAGGACTGTCATGTCGCATCTACATACGAGGAATGCACTCGACCGGGAATCCTTCTCACAACATGACCGACGAGTACGAGGCAGTGGCTTCTGCAGTTTCCCATTTACCTGACAATTCCATTCCTCATTTTTCTCTTACTGCTTCCTCTGATCACTCTCCACATTCCTCTACAAAACTTTCGTCTTTTCTTTCGTCTTATTTCTTCTACGGGTTTTTCGTGTTTTTTTTCTTCTCAGTCTTGTTCAATCGCTTTGCTACTTTCTGCACACATGTTTGGAACTCACTCACGTTTCAGCACTACGTCTGAGATATCTGAACATTTTTGTTGCACTAATTACACATTCCCGCTCTGTTCTTGATATTCAACTAGCGTTCTCAAAGTTATGTCACGGATGGTCAAAAGTCTGCAAGTTCCACTTACATTGACTAGCCTAAAGTCAGTCGCGATTTCAGTGACATCTTCCGTACTCCATTCCCAACGTCGTTAGAGACAGTTTCCTTTATCCTGAAGAATATTTCACAGCGTCACTTTCAATTCTATTAAGGCAGGATAATTATTAGTAATTATTTATTATCTTACACGCTTTTTATATGGAATTCACACATTAATTTTTTCCTTTGCCATAAATTTTATTACTTACTTCAGAACTTCCATCGAATTTTCCTAATTTCATCACACATTTAACCAAATTTCTTCTCCAAAAAGTGCAGGTGTCACTGTCAGACTGTTAACGTAACGTTATGCTACACATAGGCGTAACTTGGCGTAGGAAAAGAGGGGCAAATTCCAGCCCCCAATATTTGTTCTACCTAGAAATAGATTTGGGGGGGGGGGTATTAAGTTGAAGAAGGACAAATAAAAAAATTGGGTTGAGCGTATGATAAAGGGGTTCACAATAATTTTCGCCCCTTTTCTAATTTGACTGATACGTCACTGATACACCGATGGTCGATTTTGCCCCCGCAGTGTTGGTAGTAAAGTTGTGCCTATGATGATAACCGTTTTTCATCTGACCACAAGGAAAACTTTCTGAATGAAGTCCGGAGATGGTGATGGCCAGATTATGGGATCGCGTAATGCACTTATGTTTTATTAAGATAAGCAAAGAATTAATGGAATATTTTTGAGAAGATTAGATTTTTTTTAAAAAAAAAAGGCACATCAATATTACGTGTATGTGGTATATGGTATATGGTATATGGTATATGGTAGCATCAGTTACCTCGGACATGTTCAAGTAAATAATACGTACAAAATGTACTGATAAACGTTGGCACAATTCAAGACAAATCTGTCTGGCTGACAAACGTATCCGGTGGTGCCAGGGGACTACCAGAAGGGACTGTCAGTTCGAGATTTTAATTTTGTAGTCTGGAATATTTTAAGTCATGTATGCACAATAAATAATTTGTTGATTACATAATTCATAACATTGTATAATACAAAACTAATATTTTGTAGAATAAATGTGCAATAACTTAACAAGACAGTGTTACTTCCTGACGAAATATTTTGAATTTAACCTAAAGCTTAGGTATTTTGTAGAAATTAATTTTGGGAATTACGCTACAAAATGGCCGATCCCGGTGGCCGCGCGGTCTAAGGCGTGGGTCTGCGACCGCTCGCCTGCTGAGACTGTGGGTTCGAATTCCACCGGGGGCATAGATGTCTGTCTGATGTGAGTGTTGTGTGTTGTCAGGTAGAGGTCTCTTCGACGAGCTGATCACTCGTCCAGAGGAGTCCTACCGACTGTGGTGCGTCATTGTGTGTGATCTAGCAATCTCGCGAATGAGGAGGTTCTGACCCACTGGGGGCTGTTGCTCCAAAACAAACAAACAAACGCTACAAAATATAGGGCCCAAAATTTTTTAAGGAATTAATTATATTCAGACGTCACGATAAGTTTACTGCACCCCATCACATCTGCTGTTGCTGTTTAACAAGTTGAAGATTACTTTTAAAATGGACGAAGGTGGAGAGCGAAGAAATGTTCAGTCGCATTTGTTACTGATGTAGACTGTTAACGAAAATATACACAGTCTGACGTGTTCAAAATGTCGTTAAATGCTACATGTCAAACCCTTTCATGAAGCTTAACTTTTTACCTACATGTTATCGTGCCTTTTAACTTATCTTGATTGATTGTGTCTTGTTTATCTGCGAAACCAAACCTGTATATGAAAGCAGCTGATACTCATTTATCTCTATAGTCACGTGACACACGATCAAAGCCATCGTCCATTATGTTTTAGCTTAGATCAGTGTTTCTCAACCGCCGGGCAGCGGCCCGGTACCGGGCCCTGGCATCAATTATATCGGGCCGCGAGAGGTTCTCCTGGAATTTGTCATTTTAGTTTTCTAAGCAATTTTCATGAATAAATGTTTTATAGTGGAAATATTCTGAGGAGAAAAATATTCGTGAATGTGTCGGAAAACTCAGACC